>Ga0102953_1001392_pt1 | contig 15409 bp, 13 predicted proteins | sample SalPon2A_C_D2_MG_FD_78509 | JGI IMG/M metagenome (GOLD analysis project Ga0102953, IMG submission 78509) | Soil microbial communities from South San Francisco under conditions of wetland restoration - Salt Pond MetaG R2A_C_D2_MG | ecosystem: Environmental > Terrestrial > Soil > Wetlands | place... | reverse complement strand
CGGGCCGCGCCGCCGGTGACGAGTGTGCTGCCGTAGGCCTTGCCCTGCTCGACGAAGCCGAGCACGCGGGTGCGCTGCTCCTCGCTGATGAGGGGGCCCATGGTGGTGTCCTCTTCGAGGCCGGGCCCCAGCCGCGTCTTGCGTGCCTGCTCGGCGAGCTTCGCCACGACCTCGTCGAGGATGCCGCGCTGCACCAGAATGCGGCTCCCGGCGGTGCAGAGCTGCCCCTGGTTGTAGAAGATGCCCAACCCCAGGCCGAAGAGCGCGGTCTTCATGTCGGCGTCGTCGAAGACGATGCTGGCCGACTTGCCGCCCAGCTCCAGGGACACGCGCGCGACCCGCTTGGCGGCCTCCGTCATGATCTTCTTGCCGACGGCGGTGGAGCCCGTGAAGGTGATCTTGTCGACCTGCTCGTGCTCCACCAGCGCCTGGCCCGTGCGGCCGTCGCCGGTGACGACGTTGACCACGCCCTCGGGGAAGCCCATCTCGTCCAGGATCTCGGCGAAGCGCAGCGCGGTGAGCGGCGTCTGCTCGGCCGGCTTGAGCACCACCGTGCAGCCGGCCGCCAAGGCCGGCGCCAGCTTCCAGGAGGCGATCAGCAGCGGGAAGTTCCAGGGCACGATAGCGCCCACCACCCCTACGGGGTCGCGCAGGGTGTAGTTGAACACCCGCCGGGCAGACACCGGCACGGTCCGCCCGCCCACCGTCGGCGCCAGCCCGGCGAAGTAGCGGAAGTGGTTGGCTGCCAGCGGGATGTCGCCGCGGCGCGACTCGCGGTACGGCTTGCCGTTGTCCAGCGTCTCCAGCTCGGCCAGCTCGTCGGCATGGGCCTCGATGGCGTCGGAGATGCGCGTGAGCCAGCGCGAGCGCTCCAGGGGGGGGAGCCGGCGCCAACCGTCCCACGCCTGCCGGGCCGCCCACACGGCGGCGTCGACCTCGGCGGGCCCGGCGAACGGCACCTCGGCCAGCGTGGCCCCGTTGGCCGGGTTGATGGTCGGGAAACGCTCGTCGGAGCCGGTGAAGGAACCGCCGATGAAGAGCCGCTTCTCCCGGCCCAGGAACGCTTCGGTTTCCGGTCGCATACCTACCTCCGGGGCCCGCGTCAGCGGCCCTTCCAGCGCGGCTCGCGCTTGTCCAGGAAGGCCTCTACGCCCTCCTTCTGATCTTCGGTGCCGAAGAGCATGGTGAAGCTGTTGCGTTCGAACGCCAGCCCCTGCTCGAGGGGTGCGTCCTGCGCGCGGAGCACCGCGCTCTTGGCGACCCGAGCCGCGAGCGGGGCCCGCGAGGCCACCTTGCGCGCCAGCTCGACCGCGTCGCCGAGCGCCTCCTGGGCGCTGCTCACGTGGTTGACGAGGCCGTGCTCGAGCGCTTCCCGGGCCGTCAGCAGGCGGCCCGCCAGCACCACCTCCATCGCCAGGTACTTGCCGAGCTGCTTGGTGAGCCGCTGCGTGCCGCCGGCGCCGGGCATGATGCCGAGGTTGATCTCGGGTTGCCCCAGCTTGGCGTTGTCCGCGGCCACGATCATGTCGCACAGCATGGCCAGCTCCAGGCCGCCCCCGAGCGCGTACCCCGAGACCGCCGCGATCATGGGGGTGGCCACCTGGCGCAGGGCCTCCCACTGCTGGAAGCGGTAGCTGGCGAGCATGTCGCCGACACCGCGGCCGGCCATCTCGGAGATGTCGGCGCCGGCGGCGAAGGCGCGCTCGTCGCCGGTCAGCACGATGCAGCCGATCTCCTCGTCGACATCGAAGGCGCTCGCGGCGCGCCGCAGCTCCTCCATGGTGGCCTGGTTCAGGGCGTTGCGCTTGTCCGGCCGGTGGATGCGGATCAGCCCGACGCCACCGTCGAGCCGCTCGACGACGATGTTCGCGTAGTCCGCCACGCCCTACCCCACCTCCTCGCTGTCGGTGACGAGTACCGTGGCCAACCCCGCCGCGAAGCCCGACAGGTCCTCGGCCAGCGCCTTGTTCTCCGGCGAGCGCATGGCCGAGGTGAAGGCGTTGCGGTCGGCGAAGTGCATCTCCGCGATGAGCGCGTACTCCGGCTCGTTGCCGAAGGCGTCCGCCGTCACGCTGTTCACGACCAGCGCCTGCAGGCCGGGGAGGCGCCTGGTGAGCGGCGTGTGCACCTCGCGGTAGTGCCGCATGAACGCCTCGGGGTCTTCGGGGCGCTTGTAGAGCGCGATGAGCTTGATCATGAGGGGTCCTTCCCTTCCGATGCGGCCGCTTCCCGCCAGCGCGCGCGCAACCGCTCGAAGCCCGTCTCGAGGGCGCGGCGCGGCAGGATCACCTGGGTGGTCGCGCCCTCGCCGACGACGTCGCCCAGCTCGTTCACGGCGCTCACGTCGGCGTAGACGCGGTTCCCAGCCTGCTCGCGCAGCCTGGCCGTGAGGGTCACGCGCATGCCGGGCAGCGCGGAGGCGACGTGGCGGATGCGCACCTCGAAGCCGATGCCCTCCTCGCCGTCCTCCAGGAACGGGAGGATGATCTTGCGGCTGGCCAGCTCGGCGTGCCGGGTGAGCCAGTAGGTGGCATACACGGGGTGGAGCCGTCCGAGGCCGGGCTGGTCCTGCTCGAAGTCGACCGTCATGGCGTCCGTGACGGTGAGCGTGAAGCGTGCTTCGAAGCCGGCGGGGATCGCTCTCATCGGCTCAGCCCGGTTCCGCGCCCGGCGCTCGGACGGCGTTGACGGACAGGCGCGTCGCGCATCGTCCCGGCCTCGCGTTAGAGGGCGCGCTCGTCGACGGTCCGCCTGAGCTTCCCGCCCTCGGAGCGGGGAGCGGCGCCGGGCGCCAGCAGGCTCACCTCGACGCCGATGCCGACGGTCTCGCGGATGCGGTGCTGGATCTTCTCGCGCAGGGCATGGACCTCCCGGTCGACCTCGATGGTGCCGTCGTCCAGGACCGCCTGTCCGACGCGCTGGAAGGCCGGCTCGGTGAGCTCCAGGCGCAGCTCGAGCTCGTCGAGCGTCTTGCGCCGCCGGACCACCAGCTGGTAGTGGGGCGACGCCTCCGCCACGTCCTTGAGGGCCGCCTCGATCTGGGTGGGGTAGACGTTGACGCCGCGGACCACCAGCATGTCGTCGGCGCGCCCGCGGATCATGCCGATGCGGGCGTGGGTGCGGCCCGTGCTGCCGGGCTCGCGCGTGAGGCTGGTGATGTCGCCGGTCCAGTAACGCAGCAGCGGCAGCGCCTCCTTGGTCAGGGCGGTGATCACCAGCACCCCGTCGCGCCCCTCCGGAAGCGGCTCTCCCGTGACGGGGTCGACGATCTCGGGGTAGAAGTGGTCCTCCCAGATGTAGCTGCCGTCCTTCTCCTCGACGGCCTCGTTGGCGACGCCGGGCCCGATGATCTCGGAGAGGCCGTAGATGTTGGTCGCCTCGATGCCCAGGCCCGCCTCCACGTCCTCGCGGATGGTCTCGGTCCAAGGCTCGGCGCCGAGGATGCCGTAACGCAGGCTGATGTCCTCAGGGGACACGCCGCGCTCCCGGAACGCTTCGGCCAGCGTCTGCGCGTAGCTGGGCGTGCAGGCGATGACCTCGGGCTGGAGGTCGAGGATGAGATTCACCTGTCGCTCGGTCATGCCGCCCGACACCGGCACCACCCCCATCCCCAGGCGCTCCCCGCCGTAGTGCAGCCCCAGGCCGCCAGTGAACAGGCCGTAGCCGTAGGCGTTGTGGAAGAGCATGCCGGGGCGGGCCCCGCCGGCGGCCATGCAGCGGGCGTTCACCTCCGCGAAGGTCTCCACGTCCTTGCGGGTGTACGCCACGATGGTGGGCTTGCCGGTGGTCCCGCTCGAGGCGTGGATCCGCACCAGCTCGTCGCGCGGGACCGCGAGCATGCCGAAGGGGTAGCTGTCCTTCAGGTCGTCCTTGCGGGTCAGCGGCAGCTTCGGCAGGTCCTCGACCGAGCGTACGTCCGAAGGCGCGACGCCCGCTTCCTGCATCACGCGGCGGTAGTGCGGCACCCGCTCGTGGACGTAGCGCGCCAGGCGCGCCACCCGCTCGTCCTGCAGGGCGCGCAGCTTCTCGCGTGGCAGCCTCTCCAGCTCCGGATCGAACATCCTCACCTCCGTGGCGCAGCTCCGTGGCGCTGTGCCGAGACCCGGCGCACCGCCGTTCCCGTCGGCGTCCCGCTCTCGCCCCGGCGGCCCGGCCTGCCTGGCCGCCTCATCCCGCCTCCGTCCGCCTCGGGCGGCGGTAGACGGTTCCCGTGAAGAGTGCGACCGTGACCGCTCCCGGCCCGTCCGCGTCGTCGGGCCCGTCGTCCGCGGGTCCCGCTTGCGCGGCTTCCCGGCGGGCCGGCCGGTCGCCCGCCGGCGCCGCGGCGTCGCCGCCTGCCTCCCGCGGGCCGCTCCGAGCCGGGTGCGACACCCCCGGGTGCGACACCCCCGGGTGCGCGACGTCCGGGTACGGCACCTCGGGGTTCGTCACGGCCACGCGCGTCACTTCCACGCGGTAGGTGGCGACGCTCCGCCCCAGATGCTCCTCCCGGGCGCTGGCGACGAGCAGGTCGCCGGGGAACACCGCCCGGAAGTAGTCCATGTGCACCGACAGCGCCACCGCGTCCGCCTCGCGGGAGTTGGAGGCGATGGCGAAGGCCTCGTCGGCGAGGCTGTAGAGGAAGCCGCCGTGGGCGCTGCCGTGCATGTTGACGTGCTCCGGGCCGACGCGGGCGCGCAGCACGGCGCTCCCCGCCTCGCTGGGGAGGCGCTCGAGGGCGAGGTACTCGGCGAAGCTCACGGCCCTGCCTCCGCGCCGCCGGCGCCGGGGAAGGCGTCCGCCCCGACCGCGGCCAGCCTCGTGAGCAGCGCGTGCGGCGCGAAGCGCTCGGCGCCGAGCTCGGCGTGGAGCCCGCGCAGGCTGGCCTCGACGTCCGGCAGGCCGAGCTCGGCCGCCCAGGCGAGCGGCCCGCGCGGGTAGTTGGTGCCGAGGCGCATGGCGGTGTCGATGCCGTCCGCCGTCGCCAGCCCTTCGGCCAGCGCGCCGGCGGCCTCGTTCACGAGCAGCGCCAGCAGCCGGAAGGCGACGCCGCCGGCGGTGTCGGGGAGGGTGAGCGTCGCCACGCCGTTGGCGTGGAGCACGCCGGCCGCCGCGGCGAGGGCGCCGTACGGGGCGGCCTCGGGCGCCATCAGCTCGACCACGGGGTCCGCCTCGCCCAGCGGCAGCGCCAGGCTGAAGCCCACCAGCGGGCGCCCCGCGCGGGCCTGGGCGCGGCTGGCGGAGCGCGCCCAACACAGCGCCGCCGCCGGCACCTGCGCCAGCTCGTCGGGCAGCGCGTCGCCATCGCGCCCGACGCGGGCGTCGAGCACGAGCGCGGCCTCCGCCGGCCGCCGCGCGAGCCGCAGCCGCCGGCGCAGCGCCTGCGCCGCCGGTCCCTGGCCGAGCACCGCCACCGCCGGGGGATCGGGGTCCGCCGCGGGCGCGCGCACGGGCTCGGGCGGCGCGTCCTCGCCGCGCCCGGAGGCGCCCGCCGGGTAGCGGTAGAAGCCGCGGCCGGCCTTGCGGCCCAGCCAGCCGGCATCGACGAGGCTGCGCTGGAGCGGGTGCGGCCTGTAGCGCGGCTCGTGGAAGAAGGCCTCGTAGACGCTTCCGGAGGCCGCCAGGTTGACGTCGAGGCCGATGAGGTCGAGGAGCTCGAAGGGGCCCATGCGGAAGCCGGCCGCCTTCATGGCGCGGTCGATGTCCGCCACCGGCACGCCTTCGCCGGCGAGGCGCAGCGCCTCGCCGTAGTAGGGGCGGGCGACGCGGTTGACGATGAAGCCCGGGCGGTCGCGCGCGACCACCGGCGTGCGTCCCAGCGCGCGGGCTACGGCCTGCGCTTCGGCGATCACCTCGGGGTCGGTCTCGACGCCGGGCACCACCTCCACCAGCCGCATCAGCGGGGCGGGGTTGAAGAAGTGCATCCCCAGGAGCGCATGGGGCCGCGTGCAGGCGGCGGCGATCGCCGTGACCGAGAGGGTGGAGGTGTTGGTGGCCAGGCGGGCGCCCGGGAATGCCTCGGCGGCCTCGGCGAGGAGGCGCCGCTTGAGGACGAGGTCCTCGCTGACGGCCTCGAACAGCCAGCCGACGTCGCCGTCGCGGGGCAGCTCGGACCGGAAGCTCAGGCGCGCCATCAGCGCCTCGGGGCGTTCCTCCAGGCGGCCCTTGCCGTCGAGCATGGCGAAGATCTCCGCCAGCGCCTGCCGCGCACGCTCCAGTGCGCCGGCGTCGGCGTCACACACCGTCACCCGGCTCCCGGCTTGAACCAGGAGCTGGGCGATGCCGCGGCCCATGGTGCCGGCACCGAGCACGACAGCATGCGCCGGAGCGGCGTAGCGCTCCGCGTTGCGGGCACCTGCGCCCGCACGGGGGGTGTTGCTCACGGTCTTCCTCCGTGGACTCGCACCAACGTTCGCCGACACTATAGCCCACCCCCTGTCGCAGCCGCGGCCGCCGCCGGACAACGCGCGCGGCGTCGACGCCGCGCGCCCGTGACGGCTCAGCCGCCGTCGCGCCGCAACATCGCGTCGACCTCCTCGGCCAGGTGGAGCCTGGCCAGCGTCTCGGGACGCTGCAGCGACCGGCCGATCAGCGACTCGATCCGTTTGAGGCGGTAGCGCAGGGTGTTCACGTGGATGTGGAGGCGCTGCGCCAGCGTCTGCAGGTCGTCGGGGTTGGTCAGGTAGGCGACGAGCGTGCGCCACAGCCGGCCGTCGTCCGCCGCCTGGACCGGGCCGACCAGGTGGTCCCGGAACGCGCGGAGGTTGGTCTCGGGCTGCTGACTGAGCACCCAGTAGATGGGATCGAAGCTGTCGAAGTGTCCGATCCCCGAGGGGCCGGTCACCGCCTGCGCCGCCAGCGTCGCCTGGCGGTAGGCGTCCGAGATGCCCGTCAGGTCGCGGCGCGGCAGGCTGAAGCCGAGCCGGACCGGCTCGCCCTCGTGCGCGGCGGCCTCCAGCGCGCGCAGCAGGCGCGCGTCCTGGCCGGTGGGCGCGCCGCCCGCGACCACCCACAGGCAGTGCTCGCCGCGCGTCTCGGAGAGGGCGCCCAGGCCCACGGAGCGGAAGAGCTCGTCGCCCGCGGAGCGTAGCCGCTCCAGACGCGGGTGCCGGCTGTCGCGTGCGCGCGGCGTCGCCGGGCGCGGCCCCAGCTCCGCGACCGCCACGGCGTACGGGTTGTCGAGGTCCAGGCCGGCGCTGCGCAGGCGCGCCGCGAGCGACTCCGCAGCTTGCGGGGCGGCCAGCCACTCGGCCAGCAGGGCGCTGCGCTGCGCGTCCTCGCCGCTGGCCTCGGCCGCGCGCATGAGCGCAGTGACGGCCAGCAGGGTGCGGGCGAGCTCGAGCCAGGGGAGGGTGGCTGGGGAGGCGCCCCCGGCCACCAGCACGAAGCGCAGGCGGCCGCCGGCGACGACGCGGAGCACACGCGCGTCGGCGCCCCCCAGGCGCATGCGGCCCTCCGGGAGCTGCACCGCGCGGTCCCCCGGGACGCGCGCCTTCAGGTCGCCGGCGCGCGCCAGCACCGCTCCCCACGGCGCCAGCAGGACGGCGGGCTCGCCCGTGAGGCGGTGCAGCCGCTCGAGCACGTCGCGCTCGGGCTTGGCGCTGTCGAGCGCGCGCAGGAGGTAGCGCTGGGCATTGGCGCCGGCGCGCGCGCCCGCCCCGCCCTCGGCGGCGAGCAGGCGCAGCGCGGCGACCTGCAGCCGGTCCACGTTCACGGTGGGGGCGAGCGACAGAAGGGTGACGCCCGCAGAGCGGGCGCGCTTGACCAGCGCAGCGGGCACGTCGTGCCGCTGCGGGGTGAGGGCGTACACGAGGGCAGCGGGCGGTGGCGTAAAGAGGGGGTCCGGGCGCGGGCGGGGGCGCCGGTACGGCGCTTCGGTCCAGCGCAGATCGCCGCCCGCGAGCCAGGGGCGGTCCGCGGCCAGGTCGGCGGAGCGGATGTCGTCGAAGGACACCTCGCCCGCCGGGGGGCCTTCGGCTCGAGCGTGAACGCGCAAGCCGAGCGAAGGATCCTCGAGCAGCGCCTGAAGCGTGGCCACCGCGTTCCCTCCTCTCCGGGCGTCAGCCCGGCGTGATTGTCGATGCCTCCAATATAGCCTGCGGGACCTGTGGCTCTTGACACTTGACCGCCTGGGGGGCGGTGCCTACACTCTTGGCACAGCCGACAAGCACCCCCACGTCGCGCCAGCGGCCGGATGCTCGTCGCCAGGCGCTCGCGAACGACGCGAGGAGAGGACGCGATGATCGACTCCCGAGAGTTCCGCCGGACGTTGGGACGCTTCGCCACCGGCATCACCGTGGTGACGATGCGCTCCGGCCCGCAGACCTACGGGATCACGGTCAACGCGTTCATGTCGGTATCGCTGAAACCGCCGCTGATAGCTGTGTGTCTCGACAAACGGGCGCAGGCCCACGACACCCTCAGCGAGAGCGAGCGGTTCGGGGTGAGCATCCTCCGCGACGATCAGGAGACCATCTCCGACCAGTTCGCCGGGCGGACGGCGCAGGTGGTCAAGGACCCGTTCGTGGAGTTCCAGGGCTTCCCGGTGGTACGGGACGCACTGGGGCACCTGATCTGCAGCCGCTACGACGTGGTGGATGCCGGTGACCACAGCCTCTTCCTGGGCGAGGTGCACGCGTTGGCGAGCTTCCAGGGGCGCCCGCTGCTCTACTTCGAGGGAGACTACGCCCACGTGAGGGGCCTGGAGCTCGCCGAGTAGGCGCGCGAGCGCCCGGCCGGGACGGACGCCTCCGGACAGGGAGCGGGGGCGCGCCTAGACTACCGGTAGGGTGTCTGCGCCCCGCCGGAGCCGGCGGAGACGTGGGAGACGGCCCCGGGAGGAATCGTGGTCGGAGCCTCTGCGCCCCGCCGGCGGGTCCGGTGGCGGCGGTGGGTATGGGCGGCGGTCGCCGTGGTTGCGGTCGCGGCGCTGGTCTTCGTGTGGCTGCGCCCGCGGGCTGAGCCGCCTCAACGCGTGTACCTCGAGAGCGTCCGGCGCACCGCGTTCGTGCGCGAGGTGAGCGGCACCGGGAGCGTGCGTGCCGCCCGCAGCCGCGCGCTGGTCTTCCCGGGGAGCGGAACGGTGGCCGAGGTCGCCGTCGCAGAAGGGGACAGGGTCGACGCCGGCACGGTGCTCGCCCGCCTGGACACGCGCAACCTCGAGCGCGAGCTCGCCAGCGACCGGGCCGCGCTCGACTCGGCCCGTGCCGATCTGGAACGCTCTCGCGCGCAGCAGGCGATCGATCGGCTCGACGCGGCGGCCGCCGTGGCCGCTGCCGAGAACCGCGTCGCGGGGGCGGCCCAGGCGCTGGCGGACGCCCGCAGCCAGCTCGCTGCGGCGCTCAGCCTGTTCGCCGCCGGCGGGGTCTCCCGCAACGATCTGGACGCGGCCGGCGTGGCCGTCGACCAGGCCGAGCGCCAGGCGCAGGAGGCCGCGCTGGCCGCGGGCACGGCGCGCGCCCGGGTGCAGAGCCTCGAGGCGCTGGCCGCCGCACAGCTCAAGAGCGGCGACGCCAACGTGCGCCGCCTCGAGACCGCCATCGCCAACCTGGAGCAGCAGCGTACCGACGCCGCCCTCGTGGCGCCTTTCGCCGGTGTGGTGGCGCAGGTGCCGTTCGAGGTCGGCGACCCGGTGGCGCCCGCCGCGCCGCAAGGGATCTCGCTGGTGGACGACAGCAGCGTGAGCGTTCTGGCCGATTTCGACGAGAACCGGGCGGTGGACCTGGCGGCGCAGCAAGAGGCCACCGTCACGCCCGACGCCGACCCCGAGCTGGCGTTGCCGGCGGTGGTCACGCGCGTGGACCCGGTGGCGGCGCGCGCAGCCGGCGGCAGCGCCACCCTCCGCGCCGAGCTCGGCTTCACGGCGGGCGCGGAGGCCTCGCTGCCGCGAGAAGCGGTGCGGCCGGGCTACACGGTGACCGCGCGGGTCGTGGTGCGGCGCATCCCCGACGTCCTGGTGGTCCCCCTGGAGGCCATCGGCGGCGGCCCGGGCGCCGATGCGGCGACCGGGGGGGACGGGGGCGGCAGCTACGTCTTCCGGGTCGTGCAAGGGGAGCCGAGCCGCGGGGTTGCGCAGCGCGTGGCGGTCACGGTGCTGGATCGCAACGCCACGCTGGCCGCCGTGGACGCGCCCGGCCTGAGCGACGGGGACTGGGTCGCCGCCACCAACATCGACGCGCTCGGCGACGGCGAGGGGGTGGCGTTCGACGCGGTGAGCCAGCGGGCGCCGGGAGGCGGCGGATGAGGCCGCGCCCGGGGGACGCCGGCTCGGCGCCGCGGCCTCCCGTGATCGACGCCCGGGCGCTCGACAAGGTGTACGTCATGGAGGGCGGCTTCGAGGTTCGCGCCCTGCGCGGGCTCGATCTTCAGGTGGATCGCGGCGAGTACATCGCCATCATGGGCCCGTCCGGCAGCGGCAAGTCGACGCTTCTGCAGATCCTGGGATGCCTCGACGCGCCTACCTCGGGCAGTTACCGCCTCGCGGGGCAGGAGGTGGCGCACATGGACGAGGACGCCCTGGCGGAGGTGCGCAACCGCCGCATCGGCTTCATCTTCCAGGCGTTCAACCTGCTCTCGCGTGCCTCGGCGGTGCGCAACGTGGCGCTGCCGCTGATGTACCGCGGGGTGCGGGCCGGCGAGCGGACCGAGCGCGCCGCCGCGGCGCTGGCGCGCGTCGGCCTGGCCGACCGGCTCCATCACCGGCCCAACGAGCTCTCCGGCGGGCAGCGGCAGCGGGTGGCGATCGCCCGCGCGCTGGTGACCGAGCCCGACATCCTGCTGGCCGATGAGCCCACGGGGAACCTCGACAGCCGCACCGGCGAGGAGATCCTGGCGCTGTTCGACGCCATCCACCGCGAGGGCCGGACCGTGTTGATGGTCACGCACGAGGCGGACGTGGCCCGGCGCACGGAGCGCATCGTGCACATCCTCGACGGCCGGGTGGAGGCCAGCGTGCGGGTGGAGGTGGGGGCGCCGTGATCCTGGAGAACCTACGCTCGGCGCTCGAGGCGCTCGCCGGCAACCGCCTGCGCTCGGTGCTGACGCTGCTGGGCGTGATGATCGGAGTGTTCGCGGTCACCACCACCATCAGCCTGGGCGCCATCGCCACCGCCGGCATCACCGGTCAGCTGCAATCGTTCGGCAACCAGGCGCTGTTCATCACCCCCAACGAGGACAACCCCGCGTCCACGGCCTTCGACGATGCGGACGTCGACGCCCTGTCCCGCATTCCGGTGAACGTGCTGAGGCAGCGCAGCGTGCGGGGGGTGGCGCGTGTCGGTACGGAGGAGGCGCCGCTGAGCGTCAACGGGGTGACCGCGAACGCGCCCCAGGTCGACCGCACCATCAAGCTGGCGCGCGGGCGTTACTTCACCGAGGCCGAGGACCGGCGCGCCGCCCCGGTGATGGTGCTCTCGCCCGACGCTCGCGACGCCCTCTTCCCGGTCGGCGCCAACCCGGTCGGGCGCGAGGTGTCGGTGACGGTGGGGGCGAGCCGCACCTTCTACACCGTCATCGGGGTCAAGGAGCCGCTCACCGGCGCGTTCAGCTTCGCGGCCAGCGCGTCCGCCGACATCCCGCTGCAGACGCTCTACCTCACCTACCCTGCGGTGACCCGCGGGGAGTACCCCTTCCTGCCGGTGACCGTCAGCCTGGAGCGCGACCTGCGCGACGTGGAGGCCCAGGTCGACGCGGTCCTCACCCGGCGCCGCGGGGCGGACACCTTCCGCATCCAGACCATCGAAGGCGCGTTGACGCTCTTCAACACCATCACCACCATCCTCCAGGCGGTGCTCGGCGGCATCGGCGCGATCAGCCTGCTCGTCGGCGGCATCGGCATCCTCAACATCATGCTGGTGTCCGTCACCGAGCGCACCCGCGAGATCGGATTGCGCAAGGCGCTGGGGGCCAGGAAGGGCGTCATCCTCCAGCAGTTCCTGATCGAGGCGGTGGTGCTCACCCTGGTCGGCGGCCTCGTCGGCCTGGGCGCCGCCGTCGGCGCGCTCTACCTGGCGGTCGCGCTGGTGCCCTTCCTCGACACCGTGGTGCTGTCGCCATGGACGCTGCTGCTGGGCCTGTTCGTGAGCGTGGCGACCGGCGTGGTGTTCGGCGTCTGGCCCGCCAGCCGCGCCGCCAACCTCAGCCCCATCGAAGCGCTCCGCTACGAGTGAGGCGTCGCCCTGCCGCGACGACCGGGTTCGCGCCGGGCGGCCTCTTCGTGCAACCATGGAGTCCATCGGCGCGGGACCGAGCCGGCTGCGACGCCGGCCGGCGGAGGGCGGGCGGAGGGCGCCGGCCCCCGGGAACCGCGCGACTTGCGAGCGACTCCCCGGCAGCGTGCCGGGCGGGGCTCCCTGCCGGCCGGGACCCCCGCCCGGCCGGCCCCGGTACCCGCGCTCGCTCCCGGCGGCAGGAGGAACGTCATGGACGACGCACTGAGCAAGGCGTTGGAGATCGCCGAGGGGCGCCTGGGCGATTACACCAAGGACCTGCAGGACTTCATCGCCATCCCCAGCATCAGCGGGGATGAGGAGTACCGCCAGGACATCGGCGCGGCCGCCGTGTGGGTGGCCGCCCGCCTGCAGCGCGCCGGCGTCCCCGAGGTGCGCGCCATCGACACGCCCGGCCACCCGGTGGTGGTCGGCCGCTGGCAGGTCGACCCGGCGCTGCCCACGGTGGTCGTCTACGGCCACTACGACGTCCAGCCGCCCGACAACCTCGATCTCTGGGAGACGCCGCCGTTCGAGCCCGAGGTGCGCGACGGGAAGGTCTTCGGCCGCGGCGCCGCCGCCAACAAGGGCGGCGTGCTCGTGGCCATCCAGGCGGTCGAGGCCTGGTCGGAAGCGGCCGGCGCCCCGCCGGTGAACGTCACCTTCGTGATCGAGGGCGAGGAGGAGGTGCTGAGCCCCAATCTGCCGACGTTCCTGCGCGAGCACAAGGAGCTGCTCGCCGGCGACCTCGCCGTCAGCGCCGACGGCGCGCTGTTCGGGCCCGACCAGCCCTCCCTGACCGTGGCCTCCCGCGGCATGTGCGCCTGCGAGGTGACGGTGCACGGTGCGGCCACCGACCTCCACTCCGGCGCCTACGGCGGGCCGGTGCCGAACACCGTGCTGGCGCTGGCGCGCATCCTCACCAGCCTCCACGACGTCAACGGACGGGTGGCGGTGCCGGGCTTCTACGACAACGTGGTCGATCCCAGCGACACCGTGCGCGAGGCCGTGAGGAAGATCCCCTACGACGCCGAGAAGCAGCGGCGGGCGCTGGGGCTCAGCGGGTGGAGCGGGGAGGCCGGCTACACCCCGCAGGAGCGCATGTGGCTGCGCCCCACGATCGACGCCAACGGCATGGGCGGCGGGTACCAGGGGGAGGGCATCAAGACGGTGCTGCCGGCGTCGGCGAGCGCCAAGATCAGCTGCCGGCTGGTCCCCGACCAGGACCCGGAGCGCATCCTCGGAGCCATCGAGACCTTCGTGCACGACCGCGCTCCGGACGGTGTCCGGGTCGAGGTGAGGCGGCTCCCCGGCATCGCGCGCGCCTACGCCATGCCGCTCGACCACCCCGCGTTGGAGGTTGCCGCCCGGTCGATGGCGGAGGTCTACGGGAGGCGCCCCTTCCCGATGTGGGTGGGGGCGACGGTCCCGGCCGCCGAGGAGTTCACCCGCATCCTGGGCATGACCTGCCTCTACTTCGCCTTCGCCGAGTACGACAACGCCCAGCACGCGCCCAACGAGTTCTACCGGATCGACACGCTGCGGCGTGGCACCGCCGCCACCGTGCGCCTGTTGGCGGGGCTGCCGGGCGCCGCCTTGCCGGCGCGCAAGGAGTCGTGACGCCGGGCGCCGATTTGTGCATACCCACAACCTGAGCGTGGGCGTTGGTTCCCGGCGCTAATTGCCGGGGAGCGGGCCCCCGCCTATACTCCGGCAAGGCAAGGTGTCACGAGGAGGCGGCTCGGCCCGTGCTGCGGCGCGACCGTGCCGGGCTCGCGCTCTAGCGGTGCGCTCCCGACGGTGCGCTCCCACCGGTGCGCTCCGATCCGGGGACCCACCAGGTGGCTCCGAGGGTCGATCGGGGGCGCGCGCGAGCATCCTCGCCGGACGGGCGCCCGAGGCGGGCGCCGCCGAGCCGGCAACGCCCCTCATCCCGCGCAGGAGGCATCCAGGTGCAGGCTCCCAAGGGTTCGATCGTCCCCCTACCGACCCCCTTCGCCGGGCCGGACGACGCCATCGACGAGGACGCGCTCCGCCGCATCGTGGAGTTCCAGATCGCTCAGGGGAGCCACGGCGTGAGCTGCACCGGCACCACCGGCGAGCCCTCGTCGCTCTCCATGGCCGAGCGCAAGCGCGTCATCGACATCGTCAAGGACGCGGTCGCCGGGCGGGTGCCGTTCGTGCCCGGCACCGGCACCAACAACGTCGACGAGACGCTCGAGATCACGCGCTACGCCGCCGCCGCCGGCGTCGACGGAGTCCTGGTCATCGCGCCGTACTACGTGCGCCCCAACCAGAACAACCTCTTCGCGTACTTCAAGCGCGTCGCCGACGCCGTGCCGGAGACGCCCGTCATCCTCTACAACATCCCCGGCAGGACGGCGGTCAACATCGAGCCCGAGACGCTCGGACGGCTGCGCGAGGCCTGCGGCAACATCGTCGGCGTCAAGCACGCCACCAAGAACCTCGACGACGTCTCCTACACCTTCGTGCACGCGGGCCGCGACTTCGCGGTGTACTGCGGCGCCGAGACCATGACCTACCCCATGCTCACGCTCGGCGGCAGCGGCCACATCAGCGCCACCGGCGTGCTGGCGCCCAAGCCGATCGCGCGCCTCTACGAGCTGGCCGCCGCCGGCGAGTGGGACGCGGCGCGGGACCTGCACTTCGAGATGCTCGAGCTCAACGACATCCTCTTCATCGAGATCAACCCCGTCCCTCTGAAGACGGCGCTGGCGATGATGGGGCTGTGCCAGGCTCAGTGGCGCCTGCCGCTGGGCCCCATGCTGCCGGAGAACGAGGCGCGCCTCAAGCGCACCCTCGAGCGCTACGACCTGGTGGGAGCAGGGGTGGGGACGTGAGGCGCGGGCGCGTCGTCGCGGACGGGCGGCTCGAGCACGTCCGGGTGGAGCAAGACGGCACCGTGGTGACGCCCGCGGGCCGGCGCTACCGCGAAGACGGCGTGACCTGGCTGCCGCCGGTGGAACCCGGCACCATCCTGGCGCTGGCGCTCAACTACGGCGACCACGCCGGGGAGCTCGAGCTCGAGCGCCCCGAGCAGCCGGCGCTGTTCCCGAAGTTCCGCAACGCCCTGGTGGGCCACCGCGGCGCGGTGGTGAAGCCGCGCGGCATCCAGTACATGCACTACGAGAACGAGCTGGCGGTGGTGATCGGCCGCTCCTGCCGGCGGGTGCGGGCTTCGGACGCGCTCGACGTCGTCAAGG
>Ga0102953_1001390_pt1 | contig 15440 bp, 10 predicted proteins | sample SalPon2A_C_D2_MG_FD_78509 | JGI IMG/M metagenome (GOLD analysis project Ga0102953, IMG submission 78509) | Soil microbial communities from South San Francisco under conditions of wetland restoration - Salt Pond MetaG R2A_C_D2_MG | ecosystem: Environmental > Terrestrial > Soil > Wetlands | place... | reverse complement strand
TTTTTTTAAGCTGAAAAGCAATTGCTGTGCTTCCGGACGCTTGTGTAAATCAGTGGTCAGATCAACGCCTGATACAAGCAGTTTCCCATTTCCGACCTTGGCCTCAAAAAGCAAGGCCAGGGGGCGGTTGGTAAACCAATCGTCGATCACTCGGACAATGGGTTTAAGCTCTAACGGAAAGCTGGTCAGGTCGATAGCCCCAGAATGGCTCATGGCGTCCCACCATTGCCAGTTGCTGTGGTATTCGGTTGGAAAATCGGCCAGTGCCGGATGATGCGGATTGCACAAAATGCCTAATGTATGTGGTGGCTGGCCATGTGTCCAGGCCGTATTCCAGAATATGCTGGAGAAACCTATCGGGATGTTTCCACCCATTTCAGGAGCTAATGTTCCTTTTTTCAGGTTCAGCAAAACCGAACCGCCATTTTTTAGGAACTGTGCCGTTTGGGAATCCAGCTTCTGAACGATCCGGATATTTTCCACTCCATCAATCCGTTCTTTTTTTGCAGGGTATACCCAGAACTCCCAACTATTGCTCAGGCTATCCACCGTAACTTCAAAAGTCAATTGCTCCGGTTTCGAGATGGAAGTTAACGGAACTGAGACGTCGCCCAGTTTAAGACCATTGCCCAACGGAATGTTCGTTTTTGGCAATTCCCCGGACTGAACAATCTTGCCGGCTTGATCAGTTACCGTCCATTGTGGCGTGCAATCTGTGATTACCTTGTCGCCATAGTGGGCGACTTCAATAGAAGCGTATAACGTTTCGTTATTGGTGAACACTCGTTTTTTCATTCGTGCCAATGGGACGGTGCTGTTGCAAAAACGTTTGTATTCATTTGGCGAGATATATCCTTTTTCACCCCAGAAGGCATTTAAAACGCCAACCAAAGCGGTTCCCTGTCCGGGAAAATCATGTAAATCGAGCAACTGGAAACCTCCAAAATCCTTTGTGCGCAAGGCAGCTTCAATATCGGCTTTGTAGCAAAGTGCCTGCAATTTCCCGGAAGCAAGCAAAAAACTGTCTGCCAGTTGTTCCATGCCGTGCTCCTTCAATGTCTCCTGAAAAATTTCAAAATTTCTGGCGCGCAGAACGCCATCGTATTGCGGAATCTCTTTAAAGTCTGGATAAACGCACCATTGGCCGATTTCGTGACTAACGACAGGTTGTGTGAATTTGTTGGTATAATCCGACCAGTCAAAATCTGTCGTTGGGGCTTTTGCGTTGATAATACTGTTCAAACCTGCGCCCCAGTGCTGGATGCGGGGTTGTGGTGTGCTCAGGTAATCGTTTACCGGCAGGTTCGGCCAGCCTGCCGCCGATGTATAAATTCGGCGGTTGTCCCTCTTCTTCCAGAAGTTCACAAAATCAGTCAGAAAAGGCGCATAGTTATGTCCACCCGGTTCATTTCCGTATGCCATCATGCAAAATGAGGGATGGTTCCCATAAGCTTCATCCATGCGCTCACTTTCTTTATAAAGGTATTTGTCGAATGGGTTGCCATCACCCAAAGTTGTCGATTGGTTGGCCCACGACGAACATTCCACCTGGAGGTAAAATCCGCTTTGGTCGGCGGCTTCGAAGGCAGCTTCGGGTGGGCACCACGAATGGAAACGCATGTGGTTGAGGCCGTGAGCCCGGCAGATCTTAAAAATTCGGAGCCAGTGGTTCACATCGGTTGGCGGATAGCCGGTCTTTGGAAAGATGGCACATTCAAGCGTTCCCCGTAAAAATGTGGGCTGGCCGTTAATCAGGATATGTTTGCCTTCCACTTTGAATTCGCGCATCCCGAATGTCGTTCGGCAGGTATCTTTTGCATTTGAAGTGGTATTGGTTAAAACGGCAGTCAGCTGGTAGGTGTCTGGATGGAATTCGTTCCAGAGCTTGACATCATCGCCCATTGGATAATCCATCTTTAAATTGTTTTCCCCGGGCTTGATTTCGAAATCAACCGATTGGCCTTCGGGAGAAGTACTTCCATCGGCTTGCAAGGATAGACTGATTTTTGTGGCTTCACCTGACGTATTGTTTACGTGGATGTTGGCACTGATCATTTTTTTATGAATGTCAGGAAAAACCTGAATATTTCTGATGTAAACCGTTGGCCGGGCTTCCAAAAACATGCGCCCCACAATGCCGTTCCAGTTGGTTTGCGTGTGGTCAGAAATGCTGTGCGAATTAATTCCGGGATCAATCTCTTTTACCCGGTTGTCGATACACAAAGTCAATCGGTGTTTTCCGGGAGTGAGTTTTCCAGAAAGATCATATTGATGCGGTGTTCCGAGTGAGTTTCGCATTCCGATTTCCTGATCATCCACCCATAAACGGCTTTCCCAGTGGCAGCGTTCCAAAAATAATTGGATGTTTTTTTCGCCCCAGTTATTAGGAATGGTGACCTCTTTCTGGTACCACGCTGCTCCTTTATAATATTTCAACGGTTGAAGCCAGAATGGGATTTTGATATTTCCAGGTTGGCGGTATTTAGCATATTTTGGACTTTTAAAATAAGAACTGTCAACGATCTGCCCAGTCCATGGGGTTTTCAAGGTAATGTCATCTCCTTTCCCGTTGGTTGTCATTGACCCGGGTAGTGTCACTTCATCTGTCAAGTTCTGGTCGAACCATTTTTCTGACATTCCTTTATCGGTGGAATCAATCGCAAAGTTCCATTTTCCTGATAGATCAATCATTTGTTGATCCGGCTGCTTCATGCATGAAACAGAAAGAAAAGCCAGAAATCCGACTAAAAATGATGTAATTTTCATGTGATCGTTTTATTGTGACTTTTAAGTTTTTCTTACATGCCTTCAATTTCTTCGAGGCTTTTGCCTTTGGTTTCAGGTAATTTCTTCAGGATAAACAAAAAGCCCGAAAGACAAATAAATGCGTAGAGCCAGAATGTTCCACCAGCCTTTAATAAATCATTCAAAATCGGGAACGTGTAGGTCAGTACAAAACTGGCTGCCCACAACGCCGTAGTAGCGACTGCCATAGCCACGCCTCGCACCCGGTTTGGGAAAATCTCGGAAAGCACCACCCAGGTGATTGGAGCAAGCGTCATGGCATAGGTTGCAATGGCTGCCAACACCAAAATAAGTACTACCAGCCCCTTTAGTTCGAGCAAGTAGCTGCCCCCCAGGATAAAGTAAATAATTGCCAGGCCCAACGAACCCAATAACATGAGCTTTCGCCGCCCCCAATTATCAACCACCCGCATAGCCACCAGTGTAAAAATAAGGTTGACCGTACCTGTAATAATGATATTGAAAAGCATATCGCCAACTGAATATCCAGCAGCGACAAATATTTCCTCAGCATAATTAAAAATGACATTGATGCCACACCATTGTTGAAAAATAGCCAGCACAATTCCCAGCACCATCATTGGTCTCAACCGCTTCGAAAGAAGTTCTTTGATATGGATTTTGGCATCACTGGATTTCAGTGTCTGTGCAATATTGGTTTCTTCCTGTTCTGCATATTCACTTCCTCCAACACGGCTCAAGATGAGTTTCGCTTTTTCAAGCTTTCCTGATTTCACCAGGTAACGAGGGCTTTCAGGAATCAAAAAAGCCAAAATGAAGAATAGAGACGCAGGAATGGTTTCAGCCCAAAACATCCATCGCCAGCCCATTTGTCCGTTCCAGGAATTCAAAATTTCAATACCAGTCGCATTATCCGGAATTTTATCGGCAATGAGATAATTCACGCTTTGCGCCAAAAGAATTCCAATGACAATCGTTAACTGGTTAATTGACACTAACATTCCACGAACAGATGAAGGCGAAATTTCGGCAATATACATCGGAGAAATTGCTGAAGCCAAACCAATTCCAAGGCCTCCAACGAGGCGGTAAACGACAAATGGTGTGAAGTTGTCCACAGCCCCTGTACCAATTGCTGAGATCGTAAACATTGCTGCCGCAATTAGCAGGGGTAATTTCCGCCCCAAACGATCGGATAGAAATCCGGATGAAAAAGCACCGACCAGGCAACCGATTAATGCACTACTCATTGCCCAACCTTGCAGATAAGGCGATGTCGTGATCTCAAAGAAACGTTCGTAAAACGGTTTTGCCCCGCCAATGACTACCCAGTCATACCCGAAAAGCAAACCTCCCATGGCTGAAACCAGGGTAATTCCCAAAATAAAGGGTCGATTAAATTTTGATTGGTTCACAAGTTTTCAATTTAGTTATTCAAAAATAAGAGTCTTCTACCATTTCAGGAATGAACAATCCTGCAAAATTATGGATTATATTATCATTAAATTCCAGCTACTATTTTTTATAAGACAACACTAACAGGGCAATAAAACACTATATTTAAACATTTTATAACTGAATTATAAATTTTCAGAAAGATATCGACATTAACGATCTCAATGATACTTGAAATATGAAAAAACAGGATGGTTTCCCGGGACAGCAAAGTTATGTGTTGCCTCAACGCATCATCAATAACGTCAAAAAATCTTCTCTTTGCAACGACCTGTATCTGACTGACATTGGCTATTATCCAGAAGCTAGCCACCATTTTCGCGAGCGCCGCAAGGGGATCGATCAAACTATTCTGATATATACGATTGAAGGAGGCGGAAAAATCATTATCGGGAACCATGAATTTAAAATTCCGAAAGACCACTTTTTCATCATTCCTGAGGGAGTGCCCCATGCCTATTCCGCCGATCCTGAAGATCCGTGGTCGATTTACTGGATTCACTTTGCAGGGTCAAAAGCCAAACAACTGGCCAAAGATGGACTTCAAACCATTCCCGTGTTTCGTTCAAGTACTTCCCGTATCAATGAGCGGCTTGATCTTTTCAACGAACTGTTCCGCAACCTGGAGCGTGGCTTCAGTATCGAAAATCTTGAGTACATCAATCTTTGCCTACCAAGACTCCTTGGAACATTCACTCACTTATCACAATACCGGGCTATCAATGAACAATTTACCAAAGACCCGATCAGTCAAGCTATCAATTTTATGCTTGAGAATATCAATGGAAAGTTCAAGCTTGAAGAACTCGCTACAGCGGTAAAATTATCTTCCTCACATTTTTCACGACTATTCCAGTCGCGTACCGGGCATTCTCCGATTGAATATTTTATCCAGCTTAAAATTCAACGTGCCTGTCGCCTGCTGGATTCCATCGATTTATCGGTGGCGGATGTAGCCCGTGAAACAGGCTTCGACGACCAATTCTATTTTTCACGTCAGTTCCGAAAAGTGATGAATATGTCTCCTACGGAATATCGAAAACGCTGAATGATAAAATCGTCTTTGCAAGAAAACGCCAAAATTGATCGACTATTCTAATCCCTCCAGGATCGGTTTTTCAAACTCAACCCATTTCTCATATCCTTTTTCACTCGGGTGAACACCATCAACAGTGAGTTCTTTTTCCATATCACCGTTTGCATCCACAAACTGAGTATACAAATCAATGACTTTGTAGTAACCTTTTGCCTCGTCTTTTTTGATTAATTGATTGACCTTGAGAATATCTTCTTTCAGATAATCCCTCCTTGTGGGCAATAATGTACTCACGTAAATTTTCGTCTCCGGCGATTTATGATGAATGACTTTGGTAATCTTCAGGATGTTTTTTCCAACGTAATCCGTTGAAGGAACGATCTTATCGTATTTAAACCGACCGCCTGCTTCTTGATGATGAATGGCAAACAGATCATTAATGCCGATCAGGATAAACACAGCTTTGGGTTTGAAATAAACGATTTCATCCAAGCGCTTTAACACGCCATCAGTAACATCCCCTGAAATTCCCCGGTTACGGATATGAGGCATACCAAATTTCTTGCTCCAATCGCGGCCTTTCTCCGTGATGCTGTTTCCAATAAAGACAATATCGCCAAATTCCAGGGGATCATTTTTAAACGCCTTGATACGCTGGGGATAGTGCTTTTGGGTCCAATCGTTTTGATATCGGGATACCGTTTTGGGATACAATTTGTCCTTTTCTTTGGCTGTAAGTTGCTTTGATTGCCCAATAGCGTTGAAACTAATTACGATTGCGATCAGGAAAAATAGTGTCTTTTTCATTGTCATAAGCTAATTCTGATTAAACCGCTAAATATACCAAATTCTGATTTTTGACTCCATTCATTTGCTTTCTTTAACTTCTAAGTTCCCTTCAAAGGTTACCTTACTATGAAGTATTTCCTTTTAAAAAACGAAATAAACCTATAATTCAATAATCTTTCTGAATTTAAATTGAACAAGTGATATCTATTCTTCAATGACCGAATAAAATAGATTAAATTATCAAATAGAATTCTCTATTGCTTTCAATACAATCATCTATTTAACTATTTTTCAATTATTTACAAATATTTAATTGTTAATAATGATAAAAAGATGTGAATATACATTGAGAGCATTAAAAAAATAAATACCTTGTAAATTATCTTCAATTAACAAGAACAATTACGATGAAATGAATGAATAAACATCGCCATTACCAGACAGTCACGAAAACAAAATAACACCGGCCTAAAAGAATTAAAAACACGAATGTGCTAAATAACTAAATTTCTAAAAATATTAAAATGAACACAAATTCAATGATCAGTTACACCGTCGAACTTCATCCAGGCGAGTTAGAAATGAGTGTCTCCATTCATATACCCGGAGACGTTTTAAACAAAGAGGAGAAACAAGTTTTACTTGAGTTGCCAACGTGGGTGCCCGGAGATTACGATTTTGAGCCTTATGGCAGGGATATTTTTTCAGTTCAGGCGAAGACCAATGAAGGCATAAAATTAAACGTTACGAGAAGAGGTTACAACGGCTACCTGATTGAAGCAAACGGTGAATCGATCGTTGTTACCTATGAAGCTTCTTGTTACGAACCGGATTTAGGCGATGCAATGGGGTTGGTCGATAGTGACTATGCTGTGTTGATGGGTACTCGTTACTTGTTTTTAACCGGCTATTTTGGTCCATGTTCTGTTGATTATATAACATCAAATACAGACTGGAAAATTCATCACCCGAGCGGTTCAGAACGTGTCGGGCAAACCAACACGTGGATTTATCCCAGCTTTGAGATCTTGTTGGACACGCCGGTTTGCTTTGGGAAATTCACTCTACTGGAGCGAGAGATCAGGGGAACTCCGTTTTACTTCGTTTTCGTGGATCAGGGAATCGGATTCGATGCCAGGGTCAATCAATTTGTTGACCAGGTGACATTGGCAACGGAGAAAATACATGAAGTGTTTGGTTTGTTCCCATTCTCAGATTACACCTTCGTGCTATCGTTAAATCCGCAGGCAGATTGGGGTTTGGAGCATTTAACGAGCAACATGAGTGGGCTCGGGCCTGAAGTATTTGTGGATGAAAACACGTATGCAACAGGCGTTAGAGTTTGTGCACATGAGTTATTTCACGCATGGAACGTACGAAGGCTAAGACCCGCGCCGCTAGGTCAACTAAGCCATCAATTAAGTTGTGGTAGTTTTACGGAGGGCCTATGGATGGCCGAAGGATTTACGAGGTATTATGAATTTTTGATTAGCGCACGAGCCAAAGCGTATTCGCCCGATCAGTTTTTTAGCGCCATTGCTGGCTACTACCAACATTTGACGCAGCAACCGGCCTATTCAAAAGTTAGCGCGACTGATTCTTCACTTGGCACTTACATGAATCACAGCAAGTACCCGGGGCGTGTAAATAATAGCATCGACTATTACGACAAAGGTATGCTAATCGCTTTTGGGATTGACGCTCGCTTGCGATCGGACAAAAAAGCTCAAAAATATACCTCTTTAGATGATGCCTTCAGAGCATTTTATTTGAAATTCTTTGGAAAAGGACAACAAGTTCCCAACGATTATGTCGGCTACACAACAGAAGATGTACTCAGCTTTTTCGGAGAAGTGCAAACAGGCTTGGGTGAAGTATTAGCCAAACAACTGAACGCCCCCAAAAACCTGGACACTGCCGTTCAATTTGAAGCAATCGGTTTTGATGTCGAGTGGGAAGATACCAAATACATCGGACTATTTTTCATGAATGACGGAGCGCCTGCCATTTATGGTGTTGGTGACACTTCTCCTGCTGGAGAAGTCGGTATTGCCCCGCTTGATGTCATCCAAACAATAAATGGATATGCTTACTCACAGAAAGGTCTGGAGTGGGCTGCAAGTCAAAGCGATCCCGTTCAACTAGAATTATTACGCGGCCATCGAAGGCTGACGTTTACCATCCATCCCAGGCCATTTAAGAAAATGAAGAACTTAATATGGAGAGGAACCACATCGCAGGCCAACGAAATTTCAAATTGGATGAATTGCGACTTTACCCCGAAGCAAGGAGATGTATTCCCGTTAAATTTCTACGATAATTTCCATGGAATAGAAAGTATGGTATAAACGAGCAAAGACTGCTAGATAAGACCACAAATAAGCAATTACAGTATCAATTTTCATTACAGACAGATTGAATACTAATTCACGAACTAAAAAATTAATGATGACTAAAAAACGAAAAGAGTATTCGCCAGCGGTTCTTAAGAAACCGGCTGATTATGGGATTTTAAAGCAATTGGAGGGAACGTGGGTCAATTACAACCCGAAGCAAAATGAGACTGGCTGGGGACTGCATACCACTTGCATGCCTTCTCCTGGAACGAATTCAGAAACAATCCCAGGTAAGTTTCATTTTCTTTGTGAAAATTACACCGAAGAGCTCACATTTACACTTGTCGAAGGGAGTGTTCGAAATCGTGGTGGTGCTAATGAGCAATTCACAGGTGCTGTTAAATATGATCAGGCCATAAACGACTTAAAGGGAAACCCTCTCCACGCTGAAGACGGCATGTACCTCTGGCTGGATGAACTTTACAATCATCCTGCAGATGACGAATCCATTATGACTGATATTGGATATCCTGAGCTTGCTGCCGGTGATGGCGCTGATGGTCCCAATTATATTCCTGCTTATTCCGTTTCCCGCAGCGGAACAATTCCTCATGGAAGTACAATTTTATTGTTTGGCAAGGATACTCAACATGATGGAAAACCAGATTTTCCAACCGGGGCTGCTGCATGGGATCCAAACTTTTTGGCCATTTCACCAAGTATGGGATTGGCTGGAACAACACCTGATACTCCAATTGACCTTGACAAACCGGCACCTGCCTGGGTTCATGACCAAAGCTTGCCGGAACGGGATCCCAGCGGAAACCGGACCTATACCCAGCGCATCCTTGCACATGAGTTATACCCATATTCCGTACGACCCGATTTACGTCTGCGTGATGTACTCAAAAGTCAGGACGTTAAAAGCTACACATTGATCAACATGTCAACAAAAGAGACGGGCGGTCCACAAGGTGGCGTTTTAAACAATCCTTTTGTGACACGATTTACGCCAGTTCATGAAATGAATCTTCGGTTGTGGATTGAAACCATCGTTGAAAACGGAGTTGAATTGCTTCAGTTGCAATACGAGCAGATTCAGTATTTCGAGTTCCAGTTTGGCACAGACGGAGGTACTACCCGTTGGCCTCATATTCAAATCAATACCCTTCGGAAGAAGAAGTAATCCCTGTCTCAACAACCTCTAAAAGTTAAAAATCATTCAACCTACAAATTGAATGGCTTTTAACTTTTACCCGATCGAAGCAACGCTTTTATTTTTTTGCACCTGTTTCCGTAAATCACAAATAGCACTCTTCTAATTTATTGAAAAAGACAACTCATTGCTGAGAAAAAAACTTATTAGCAAAGGAGTCTGTTCTACCTATTGAAAGTGAAATATTACTAAAGAAAAATTCTATGAAAGTTTTAATTATTGGAGCAAACGGAAAAATTGGAAGAATCCTTTCACAAAAGTTGGCTGCCTCTGACAACCATAAACCGACCGCTTTTATCAGAAAAGAAGAACAGCGTGCTTACTTTGAAAAAATTGGTGTCCCAGTAGTCGTTGGAAGTCTTGAGCACTCAGCAGAAGAACTTGGCAAGGTCGTCAAAGATTTTGATGCCATTGTTTTTACGGCAGGATCTGGTGGTAAAACGGGTTTCGACAAAACCCTGGAAATCGATCTTGATGGTGCCATCAAATCAATCAACGCAGCTCAAAAACAACAAGTGAAGCGCTTTATCATGGTCAGTGCTTCGCATGCAGATGACCGGTCATATTGGGGCCAGTCGAGCATAAAACCTTATTACATTGCCAAACATTACGCAGATAAAGAACTCTCCGGAAGTGACCTGGATTTCACCATTTTGCGGCCGGTACGACTGACTGATGAACCGGAAGTCGGAAAAGTGAAAATGCTTGCGAAGCCAACCGATTTAGAACGCGAAATTCCACGAATTGCTGTTGCAGAAACGATTGCAACAATCCTGGACGACAAAGCGACATATGGGAAAATCATCGAAATGAGTCGTGGCGAAGACATTATCGCAATGGCTTTGAAGAAAATTTGCTCCTAGAGAGACGCTATAAGCCCCCGTATTTTGGAGAGTTTTTGTTTTTGGAAAATAACATTCTATTTTTTACGAAAAGTCATCCAGTCCCAGACGTTGCTAGGTTGATGTTGACCATTCGTAAGTTTCAGGTCTACACCCATTCCCACGGTATAGTCACATTTTTCTAATGAAGCAATCTGAATTACAGTCGTTTTGTGAAGTTCGGGTTCCGTATAATTCACATGCAAAGTGTTGCTGATCGGTGTGCAACCATCGCAAACTCCTCCAATCATTTCCTGGATATCAGTTCAGACAACGCCCATCTCATTTGAAGTTTTTGACATTAGCTTATAGGCTTCCAGCATATTTTTCGCTATTATTTACTGCAGAACAACCAAACTATTCAAGTATTCTTCCAGGTTAGTGTACCCATCATTATTTTGATCTAATTTTCCATCAGCACCATTTTCCGGATTCAGGCCATGGGCTTTCTCCCATCGATCGGGCATGCCATCATGATCGGTATCTTTAGGCGGAGTCTTGCTTTTTAAAGTAGGCCAGCCGCCAACTTGTTCCACAGAATCAATGATGCCGGTGCCGTTCATTCGTTCCACACCAGCAACCTGCCCCAGAACGCGTAATTCCTGGGAGTCACGATGCGGCGCAATCACGCCAACATTTTGCATGACATCCTGATAAGCTTTTTCTGCCGACTCTGTTTTGGTTTTCACAATTTTAAAAGGTTGATTTTGGCGAATCACCTTCGGATCGGTGCCTTTCTCCCACTCCACTGCATACTTCCAATTGTCTTTCAAAGCGTCTGGATACCCGACAACTTCATTATCAGCGATGTACCATTTGGCATCAAAACCATACTTCTGAGCATTGTCAATACGCACCAATCGATGCAGAATTTCTTTGTGGGTGACAGGACCGGGTTTGTAATAATTTCCAACGAAATTGATCGAACCCGGCTTTCCGTCACAAGACCGATGACCGTAGTTAAAAACAACGTTATTGCGGAAATCCATGTCTTCCGTCATTGATTGATTATTGCCAGCCACACTTGGATTTCGCCCTGCCGCGTCAGCAATCAGGTTGTGCAAATAAGAAGCACGCTTACCACCCAGAGATGCGCCATAACCATGCGGCCCTTTTTCATGCACCGAATGATTTAACGGCTCAGCAATCATACACCACTGCATCGTAATGTTTTCGGTATTGTGCCAGGTATTCACACCTTCATCTACCGTCCAACTCACCGTGCAGTGATCAAGAATAACATTTTGGCTGTTACGTACTTCAATGCCATCAATTTCTGACCCGATCATACCAGAGCCAATTCCCGGACGAATTCGCAAACAGCGAACAATCACATCGTGTGACTGGATATGCAACGGAAAGTTTTTCAAACAAATGCCATCTCCCGGTGCGGTTTGACCAGCAATGGTGATAAATGGATTGACAACGGTCAACATTGACTTCAGTTCGATCGTTCCGGAAAGGCGAAACACGACTGTTCGTGACCCGGAGCTTTCAATCGCTGCCCGAAAACTTCCCGAACCCGAATCATTCAGGTTGGTTACCGCAATGACCTTCCCTCCCCGTCCTCCGACAGAAAAAGCCCCAAAGCCTTCCGCAGTGGGAAAAGCCAATTGCTGCCCCATCACGCTTATGCTGACGAACAAAGACAAAAACAGTAATTGGTGCCTCCTCGTAAAAATATGTTTCATGATTTATTGGTTGTTGGTTTGAATTGGTTGTCCTGTCAATTAATATTGACGAACGGTCGCGACATGTCGTGGCCCTGCAATGGTCTCAATATCTTCCTCATCAATGAACTTGGTGCGTTACTTTTTTCCACAATTCCTGCAGCTTATCGAATCCATGAATAGCGTTGGCTGGTAAATTCTCCCCATTTTTACCGAACACAAACATGGCATCGTAAGGCTCAATCGTGACATTCGATTCGTCAATTTGTCCGTTTTCATCTTCTATTTTTCGAAGATCCAAGCCTAAAAATTTCGCCATAAACGGATACATTGCCAAGCGTTTGGATTCGCCGTAGTTGTGCCTTTCATTCACCAAATGAACATTTTGCACGTTCTCTTCTTTTCCGAACAACGCATACACTTCTTGTAAATAAGGGAACTCAATTTCTGGAACGTGTGATGTCCAATCGTGACCATCGGAAATGACCAACTGAGGGTCAGGAGCAGCCATCGCAGCAAATTCGGCATTGTTGGTTCCGCCACCACACAAATGAACGGGCTGTCCACTTTCCCCGGGACACCCACCATAGAAATAAGATGAAACCATTACCACAGGAACACTCACTTTGATGCGATCATCCAAAGCAGTAATTAGCAACGTTTCTGTACCACCACCAGAGCCTCCGGTCATACCAACCCGGCTTTTATCCGCATGTTTCAGCGACAACAAATAATCCAAAATACGCATACTGTTCAAAGCCTGAATAGATTGTGTCAGGCTGCGTTTGTGATCTTCTGATTTAAATTGAAGTTGGGATTCCCCCCAGGCGAACAAGTCGTAACTCATGACCATGGCGCCCATCCTGGCGAGGTTGGCACAGCGAATTTGCTCGCTCTTCCGATAACGTCCATCTTTAAAATGACCATTCGGCGTCAGAATGACCGGAATCTTTCCCTTCACTTTTGCCGGCTGATACAAAGAACCACAAACATACAATCCGGGCAATGTTTCAATCGCCATATTTTCGATGGTGTAACCATTCATTTTCCGCTTGTTGGTGATGATTGGCTCGCCCCCCGGACTTTTGGGCATCGGTGAAAGCTGAAGCGCTTCCATCATACATTTACGCAATTGTTTTCGCCGCACTTTAAAAGCCGTGGAATCGGTGTACAATGAAAGTAATCGTTGTAAATCTTTACGCCCTTCTTCAACTGGCCGGCGAGAGTAACGGAACTTGGTTATTTTATAGCTGCCGTCATCCTGCTTTTCATATACATAGTCGAACAAGCCGAGGATTCCCATCAGCGTTGTTTTCAAGTCACTGCGAAAACGCCAGTCTGCGTACGGCACCACTTTGTCTTTTACCAAATCATTGGAATAATCCAGCTTAACGCTAAAACGGCTTTCCACTTTATCCAGGGTTTCCTTCAAACTTTTTTCGTAATGCGTATCTGCATTTTGTGCTTTTCCCGTTAGGATGCCCACCATGCAAAACAGGATGATGGATGCGATGTATTTCATGATTAAAATTTTTATCGTTTCCATTGAAACATACCAATATAATCTTTTCAACAGTAACCATTTGCGGCGCATGAAATAGTGAAACTTTTATAAAATAAAATGAATGCGCCTTATGAATTATTGCATTAAATTCCGAGGCGTTTCCCCGGGCTATTGTTGTCTCGCCGCTTCAGGGCTTCTTTAAAAATTCAATAATGGTAAATCATGTGACAATCTAAATGTTTTTCCAAAGCTATTTAAAAAGTGGCAAGCAAGTGATCGTTTTAGATGAATTGCCACGATCACATACTCTTACACTCTTACTCTTCCGGCCATTTTTCGTTTACGATCGGTGTTGTTTCCAGTTTCTTTGGATCGATCACAACGTGCTTAATGCGTTGACGGCGCCAGGTATACACAATGTGCACCAAACCATCGGATGTTTGAATGACAGCCGGGTAAGAGTATTGGCTGATCTCAGAATCTTCCAAAACCAATGCTGCTTCCCAATGTTTGCCATCTTTTGAAACGGCAACATTCAGCGGTGTCCGATAACCTTTCGGCGCGTTGGCGGGCGTTTTTACATGGTTGTAAACCAACAATTGGGTGCCGTCTGCCAGGCTCACACCATCAATTCCGGAATTGTTGCTTGGCAATCCTGATGGCTGCATCAGGTTCCAGGATTCTCCGTTATCGAACGACCAGGAAGAACTGATCACGCGATTCCGGGTGCGGCTCAATGCCTGTAGACTTCCATCTTTATATGTTAAAATCGTGGGTTGAATGGCGTTGAAAATTTTTCCGTCATTAATGGGGTCAGTCATAGTCCAGGTTTTGCCAAAGTCTTTGGTCATCTCAAAATGTACTTTCCAGCCATGACCTTCAACACTTGAGCCACACAACAATGTTCCGTCTTTTAGCAATATTGGTTTATTTTTCACCGGACCAATGTAGCCTTTGGGCAGCGCTTCTGCTTTCGACCAGGTTTCGCCGCCATCTGATGACCGTTTCATCATGCCCCACCATTCTGATGGTTTTGGTCCTACTTTGTAAAACAAGAGCAAATCGCCACCGGGAACCTGATACAAAACAGGGTTCCAGCTTGGGTATCGCAAAGTATCGTTTTGCACACCATCGGCCACTTTTACAGATGGTGTCCATTTGCCATCTTTTTTGTGGCTCAGGTAAATACACACATCTGGGTTGCGTTCACGCGTACCACCAAACCAGGCAGCAACCAAGCCATTGGGGGTTTCCGCAATCGTTGCAGAGTGGCACGACGGATACGGCGCCTTCGTGTAAATGAATTCATCCACCATGATGCCCTTGCGCCAACGGCTACTATTTTTTTCTGTTTGAGCCTGCACCAAACAAGTGGTGAATAACAACAAAGCTAAAGTCATTGTGATATTTCGCATAGTAATCTGTTTTGTTATGATTCTGAAAAAGTTACTGGATAATTAGTCATTAGTCATTGTGGTGTTGTCAAATAGTCAATTGTGCACCGTGACTGGACACTGTGGCTTTTCCACCTATTTCCCCGATTTTGCTTTTTCAGCTTTGATCTTATTGACAAAGTCTTTATACAACTGGTGCCAGTTGCGACCATGCTTGTTCAGGTAATCTTCATTCTTAGTTTTATAAATTTCAAAAATGGCTGAAATCTCTTTCATATTTTTGAAGTCAACCGCCTGCTCACGAGCCTTTTTTAGGTTCTCCATGATGACAGACTCCTCTTTGGCTGTCAAGTCTGGAACAATGGCTTTGTAACCCCGCATGGTGAAATCGAC
>Ga0102953_1001388_pt1 | contig 15451 bp, 14 predicted proteins | sample SalPon2A_C_D2_MG_FD_78509 | JGI IMG/M metagenome (GOLD analysis project Ga0102953, IMG submission 78509) | Soil microbial communities from South San Francisco under conditions of wetland restoration - Salt Pond MetaG R2A_C_D2_MG | ecosystem: Environmental > Terrestrial > Soil > Wetlands | place... | reverse complement strand
CTCCCCGTACGGGGCGATGGTCGGATGGCGCGTCCCAGCGCGTACGGGCGCTTCGCCGTAGGCCGCGTGGTACCAGGGCGCCCCCAACCACTCGGCGAGGGCCTCGAGGATCGTCACCTGGACGTGCGTGCCACTGCCGGTGCGGCCGCGGACGATGAGGGCGGCGATGATGGCGGTGAAGGCGTACATGCCCGCGGCGATGTCGCCGATGGACATCCCGACACGAGCCGGGGCTTCCGGCGAGCCGTTGATGGCGACGAGGCCGGACTCGGCCTGCAGCAGGAGATCGTAGGCCTTGCGCTCGGTGTAGGGTCCGCCGTCGCCGTAGCCGGAGATCGAGCAGGTGACGAGGCGCGGGTTGTCGCGGCGCATCGCGGTGAGGTCGTACCCCAGCCGATCGAGCGTGCTCGGCCCCAGGTTCTGGATGACCACGTCCGCATGGCGCGTGAGGCGCTCCACCAGAGCAGGGGCGTGCGGGCTCTTCAGGTCGAGCGTGAGCGAGAGCTTGGAGCGGTTGAGCCAGGCGAAGTAGCTCGACACGCCGTGCACGGTGCTGTCGTAGTAGCGGGCGAAGTCGCCCTCGGGCCGCTCGACCTTGATGACGCGGGCACCGAGATCCGCCAGGTGCCGGCTCGCCAGGGGCGCCGCGACCGCCTGTTCGAAGCTCACGACCGTCAGGTCGCCGAGAACCTTCACCCGTAGGACCTCGGCATGCGCAGGACGTTGTGCCCGAGGTAGGCGAGGATCAGGTTGGTGGAGATCGGCGCTACCTGGTACAGGCGGGTCTCCCGGAACTTGCGCTCGATGTCGTAGTCGCGGGCGAAGCCGAAGCCGCCGTAGGTCTGGAGGGCGGCGTTGGCGGCCTCCCAGGACGCTTCCGCCGCGAGTAGCTTCGCCATGTTGGCCTCCGGGCCCGCCGGCCGGTCCCGGTCGAAGCGCGAGGCCGCCTCGAAGCGCATGAGGTCCGCCGCGCGCACGCGCGCATAGGCCATCGCGATGGGGAACTGCACCCCCTGGTTGGCCCCGATGGGCTTACCGAAGACGACGCGCTCGCTCGCGTAGCGGCTGGCGCGCTCGATGAACCAGCGGCCATCGCCGATGCACTCGCCGGCGATCAGGATGCGTTCGGCGTTCATGCTGTCGAGGACGTAACGGAACCCCTGCCCTTCCCGACCGATCAGGTTCGCGGCGGGCACTTCCAGGCCGTCGAGGAAGAGCTGCGTGGTGTGGTGGTTGACCATCGTCTGGATGGGCTCGATCTCCAGGCCGTTCCCGACGGCCTCACGCAGGTCCACCAGCAGCACCGACAGCCCCTCGCCGCGCTTTGCCACCTCCTCCAGCGGGGTGGTGCGCACCAACAGCAGCAGCAGGTCGGAGTGCAGCGCCCGCGAGGTGAAGATCTTGTGGCCGCGCACGACGTACGTGTCCCCCCTGCGCGTCGCCGTGGTGCGGATGCTGGGCGTGTCCGAGCCGGCATCGGGCTCGGTCACGGCGAAGGCCTGGAGCCGGAGCGCGGCGCTCGCCACGGCCGGCAGGTAGCGTTCCTTCTGCGCCGCCGTGCCGTGCCTCGATAGCGTCGCCATGGTGTACATCTGCGCGTGGCAGGCGGCGGCGTTGCCGCCGGAGCGGTTGATCTCCTCCAGGACGATGGAGGCCTCGGTGACGCCGAGGCCCGAGCCGCCGTAGGCCTCGGGGATCATGGCCGCGGTGAAGCCGGCCCGCCCGAGCGCCTCCAGGAAGGCGGCTGGGTAGTCCCGGCGCTCGTCGAGGTCACGCCAGTAGGCGTCGGGGAAGGCTTCGCACAGCTTGCGGACGGACCGCCTGAGCTCGGGCTCGAGCTCGACGGGACCGTCGCCCGGACCCGAATTCGTGAGCATGCGCCCGGCCCCCTTCCCGCGGCAGCCGCCTCGCCGGGCGCGATCGGTGGCCGCCGTCGACACTCCGGTCAGTCGACGAGCAGCTTGCCGTCCTTCAGCAGCGTCACGCCGCCGTCGAGCGTCACCGTCGGGTGATCGAAGATCATGTCCATGTGCATGGGGCTGACGACCGTCCCGCCGAGCGAGCCGCTGTCGCCCACGGCCAGGTGGGCGGTGCCGAGGGCCTTCTTGGCCTCGCGGAAGCTCTCGTAGGGGCGGCACCAGCCGTTCGTGCCGATCGCGAACTCGGCGATGTTCCGGGCGCTGTCGCCGGCGTTGGTGAGCAGCCGTTCCAGGATGGAGGCCTCGCGCCCGCCGACCACCTCCGCCACCAGGCCGTTCTCCACGGTGATGCTGAGTCGGTCCTTGCGGTACCCCATGTCGCGCTGCTCCAGCAGGAAGGGGTCCACGAGCACGCCGCTGGCCGTTCCCTCGTCGGGCGCGATCGCCAGCTCGCCGCCGGGCAACGAGCAGAAGCTGCCGGAGTAGAGCGCCTCGCCGGTGAGCGGTACCGGAGCGTGGGCGCCGATGGCGACCGTGATGTCGGTGCCCGCAGGCGTGGTCAGTCGCGCCGTGGTCGACTTCTCGAGGGCGGCCTGGACAGCGTCGGTGAGCCGGGCCACCTCGTGGTAGTCGGCAACCAGCCCGCCCCTGAGCATCATCTCCTCGGTGACGCCCCACAGCTCGACCAGCCGCACGCCTCCCGCCGCCGCGGCTCGGAAGGCATCGGTGTGTACCAGCGCGTAGGCGTCCTGGAGGATGACGGCGTCGGAAGCGCGCATGGCTGCGGCGACGGCTGGCACGGGTTCCTGTCCGCCGACGTCATGCGGCAGCATGGTGATCACCAACGGCTTCGCCCCCATGGAGCTGGCCACGGTCGCCAGGACGTCGGTGATGGTGTGCGGGCTGGCGGTGTCCGTCACGATGGTGACGCGCTCTCCGGGCTGGACGCCGAGCACGGTCTGCAGGATGCGCCGCGCGGTTGGGGCCATGTCGAACATGCAGGGATCCTTCCTCTTCTTCGCTCGAGGCGTGCTTGCCCTAGGGTGCCGGTGTCCCGGTGTTCAGCCCACCAGGAGCTCGGCCACCTCGTCCCTGTCCCGGAGTTCGTCCGCGGGACCAGACAGGGCGTTGGTCCCGTCGGCGAGGATGTAGACGTGGTCGGCGTAGCGCAGCGCCAGGGTGGCGTTCTGCTCGACGATGAGCAGCCCCACCCCGCTGTCGCGGATGGTGCGGATCTGTGACCACACGCGCTCCTGGTAGACGGGGGAGAGGCCGGCCGTCGGCTCGTCGAAGGTGAGCATCTGGGGAGCGACCATCAGCGCGCGGGCCATGGCCACCATGCGCTGCTGGCCGCCGGACAGCTTGCCCGCGCGCTTACGGAAGATGCCAGGAAGGTCGGGGAAGAGCTCGCAGACCTCCTCGACGCGCCTGTGGAAGTCGCCCGTGAAGGTGAAGGCTCCCATCTCCAGGTTCTCGTGGACCGTCAGCTCATCGAAGACGTTGAGGAGTTGGGGCAGGTAGCCGACACCGTTGCGGACGAGCTCGAACGGGCGCATGCCGGTGACGTCGCGCCCATCGAGGATCACCTTGCCGGAGCGGACGGCGAGGAGGCCCACCAGCGCCTTCATCAGGGTCGACTTGCCGGCGCCGTTGGGCCCGAGCAACACCGAGATGGTTCCGGAGCTGACCGCCACGGAGGCGTCGCGCACGATGGCCGGGCCGGAGCCGTAGCCCACGGTGATGGCTTCTGCCTTCAGCTCGCCCATGACTCAGCCTCCCAGGTAGGCGGTGACGACTTCGCGGTTGGCCCGCACGCTCTCGAGCGAGCCCCGCGTCAGGACCTGCCCCGCGGCCATCACCACGACGTCCTCGCACGCGCGTGCGACGAAGGACATGTTGTGTGCGACGAGCAGGACGGTCACGCCCATGCTCGGCAGCTCCCGCACGCGGTCCGCGATGAGCCGCGTCAGGGCGGGGTAGACGCCGGCGGTGGGCTCGTCCAGGAGCAGGAGCTTCGGCTCCGCGATGAGGGCGCGGGCGATGTCGAGCAAGCGGCGTTGACCGCCGGAGAGCGCGTTCGCGGGCGAGTCCTCGAGATGGGTGAGCCCGACCCACTCGAGGAGCTCGCGGGCGCGTCGCCGTAGCTCTTCCTCGTGCTGTTGCCAGCCGCCGGAGAAGATGGCCCTGAGGGGGCGTTCGCCCGGTTGGTCCGGCGCTCCCAGGAGCACGTTCTCGAGAACGGGCCGCCGCTCGAGCTGGCGCGACAGCTGGAAGGTGCGGATGATCCCCTTGCGCGCCACACGGGTCCGCCCCATGGTCGTGACATCCTCGCCCTCGAACAGGACGCGTCCCGATTGCTGCCGCATCCCTCCCGAGATGATCTCTATCAGGGTGGACTTGCCGGCGCCGTTCGGGCCGATCAGCCCCGTGACCTGGCCGCGCGCGACGTCGAAGGTGCAGCCCGCCAGTGCCTGGACGCCGCCATACGCGAAGCGGACGTCCTGGATCTGCAGGGCGTGCTCGTTGTGGCCGTCGGCCGCGGTCTCGGGGGCGGACTGGGTGGTGGTCATGGCGCTTCCTTGGCAGGCTCCGGCTGCTTCGCCTCGCCCTTCTTCTTGCGGTAGAGGCGGATGCCCGACTCGGGCATGAGCCCACCGGGACGGTAGCGCAGCACGACGATGAGAACGACGCCGATGAGGATGGCCCTGACGGCGCCGACGAGGTCGGGTCGGCCGAAGTCCGGCACGAAGCGGGAGACCTCGAGCAGCAGCTCGATGATGAGGAACGCGCCGATGATCGAGCCGTTGAAGTTGCCGCTGCCGCCGATGATGAGCGCGGCGAGCAGGACGAACGTCTCGACCGGCAGGAAGCCTGCCGGGTTGAAGGCGCTCACGTAGTCGATCAGCAGACCGCCCGCGACGCCGGCCATGAACGAGCCGATCAGGACGATCCACAGCTGCGCCCCGAACACGCTCTTGCCGTAGGACGCGGCCAGGATCTCGTCCTCCCGGACCGCGCGCAGGACGCGCCCGAAGGGGGAGCGGAAGATGCGCCGCGCGACCCACCAGAAGAACGCGAGGCACGCGAAGCTCACGGCGAAGATGACGGCGGTGTAGCCCGCCTCCGAGATCGGCAGCGACCCCGTGATCGGCGGCACGCCGAAGACGCCGTTGGAGCCGTTGAAGAGGTGGACGTCGTTGGTGACGATCTCCCACACGATCAGGCCGACCGAGATCGAGACGATCGCCAGGTAGTCGCTGCGCAACCGGCGCACCGCCACGAACACCATGATCAGGCCGAGGATCATCGCGGCCACGCCCCCGAGCAGCAGCCCTACCGGCCAGGGGAGCGTCCACTGCAGGATGTACGACTCGTTGCCCAGGTAGGGCGGCGGCTTGCCCATCGTGGTCACCGCGGTGACGTAGGCGCCGATGGCGGCGAAGGTGTAGTAGGTGAAATTCAGGATCCCGGCGTACCCGTACTCCAGGTTCAGGCCCAGCACGAGGATGGCGTTGATGCAGCCGAGCGCCAGGAGGTCCAGGAAGAAAAAGAACATCAGTCGGTCCTTCCTCGGGAGGCGAAGATGCCCTGCGGCCTCAGCACGAGCACCGCCACCAGGATGCCGAAGGCGATGGCCGACTTGTACGCCGAGTCCACGAACATCCCGGAGACCTCGGTCGCCAGCCCGATCGCCAGCGCGCCGAGCATGGCGCCGTAGGGTCGGCCGATGCCGCCCATGATGATGGCGGCGAATACCAGGAACAGCTCGTTGAAGCCGACGACCGGCCGCAGCGTGTTGGTCTCCAGGACCAGGCCGACGCCCGCGATGCCCGCGAAGAAGCCCGACACCACCCAGGTCCAGTTGACGACGCGGTTCACGTCGATGCCGCTCGCCAGCGCCAGATCGTTGTTGTTCGAGACGGCGCGGAATGCCTTGCCGAAGCGGGTGTACTGCAGGAACAGGTGCAGTCCGAACATCAGCAGGGCAGCGAGCAGGATCAGGATGATGGCTCCGGGCGTGAGGATGAACGGCCCGAGGTGCAGGGCGTTCCCCATCCGGATGGGGTAGCGATAGGCGCCCGTGCCCCAGATGACCACGATGGCGTTCTGAAGGATCAGCGACACGCCCAAGGTGACGACCAGCAAGGTGATCAGGCGCGCCTTGCGTTCGATGAAGGACCGGAACACGGCGAGGTTCGCTGCGAGTCCCAGCAGGCCCGTGACGGCGCCGCCGACGGCGGCCGCGAGGAAGAAGTTGACGCCGGCTGCGCCGACGCTGTACGCGACGTAGGCTCCGAAGGTCATGAAATCGCCGTAGGCGAAGTTGATGTAGTTGGTGACGCTCACCTGCAGCGACAGCCCGACAGCCGCCAGGGCGATGACGGAGGCCGTCACTAGGCCGAATCCGATCGACTCGAAGAGCAGATGCATAGACGCGCACCTCCGGGGCGCGGGGAGGGCGGAGGGGCGCGGGCTCGGCACGCGCCCCTCGGTCGCGGTTCCCTCAGCGGCGGCTGCTCACTGAAGAGCCTGCTGGATCGACTGTGGGGTCAGGGTCTTGAGCGTGGTCCACTGCCCCGAGGCGTAGTGGAGGATGGCGAAGGGTCCGTAGACGTTGTCGTACTGGTCGTAGTCCAGGGTGCTGGCCGAGCCCTGATAGTTGATGGCCTGCCCCTGCTTGATCAGCTTCAGGCCGGTCGCGTAGTCGCCTACGACGGTGCCCGGGGGTTTCGAAGTGTCGAGGATGCCTTGCCTGACGGCCGGCATGGCCAGGGTGCCGGCCTTGTCGGCACCGAGGGCCCATGACATGGCGGCGTCGTACATGAACTCCATGCCGTTGGCGGGCGTGGTCATGTTCAACTTCTGCTTCAGCAGCGTCATGAACTCTTTGGCGCCGACCATGCCGGTCGAGCTGGAGTTGGTCACGTAGATGGGACCGGCCGCAGCGGAGCTGCCAACGGACTTCACGAAGGTGCTGGTGAACCACAGGTTGGAGGCGACCCATGGCGTCGAGCCGAAGCCCATCTGCTGGACTTCGCCGAAGATGACCCCCGCGGTCGTGTTGTTGAACTGCGCCACGACGACCTGGGGGTGGTTCTGGAATATGCGCTGGAGCTCGCTGCGGTACGAAGACTGGCCCGCGGTCAGGGTGACGTTGGCCACGACCGTCATGCCGAGCTTCTTGGCGGCGGCGAGCAAGGGCGGCACCAGCGACTGGGAGCCCCCGCTCGAGCCGAACGCCAGCGCGATCTTGTCCCAGCCCTTGGTATGGGCGTACACGGCCATGGCGTCCGCCTGCTCCGAGTCCGAAGGCGATACCCGGAAGAAGTGGGGATCGCTGGCCTTGTCGAACTCACCGCCGCCGCCGAACATGAGGTTGGGGATGTTGGCCTTGTCGACGAGCGGGAGCACGACCCCATCCGTGATGGCGGTCGGTCCGATGATGGCGGCCGCGTGATACACGTTGATCAGAGCTTGGGCGCCGGGCACCGCGTCGGCCGGGTCGGCGGCGCTGTCCTGGACCTTGAGGATGACCTTGCGCCCTAGTACGCCGCCCGCCGCGTTGATCTCATCCAGTGCGAGCTGCGCTCCCTGCTCCATGCCCTTGCCCAGGTCGGACCTGCTGCCCGTCATGGGGGCGAGGAGGCCCAGGGTGATGGGCCCGGACGATGCTGCCAATGCGGTGGACAGTAGGCTCCCCGCGACGACCAGCAGGGAGGCGACTGTCAGCCCCGTTACGTGCCTGTTTCCGCATCGCATACGATCAGCTCTCCTTCGTGTTCCTGGAGCTTCCGCCCCTCCTGTCGAACACGGAATCTCCCAAGACTGGGTTCCGGCCACGGTGGCGAGGCACGCCCTAGCGCCACGTGCACGCGCCTCCGCGATCGCAGGTGGATGCCTCCTCGCCCAGCTCAATCACCTCCTTTCTTTCCCTGGCAGGTGTCATCGGTTCTGTCGGCGAACGTTGCGGCGGGCGTCGCGGAGCCGTGCTCCTCCGGGACGCCGTCGTGCCGGGGGCCGCCATCGGCCGCGAGGCCGAGGGTGAGGCGTGCGGCCTCCCGTGCCCGCCGGATGTGGAGGCGCATGGCTGCTTCGGCCAGATCGGGATCGTTCTCCCGTAGGTTGTCCACGATGAGGCGATGTTCCTGGATCGTGTGGGACGGGCGGCCAGGCATGCTCAGAGACTGGCGGCGGAAGTGCTCGATGCGATCTCCGAGCTCGGTCACCAGCTCGAGCAGGTGCCTCATGCCGCTCAGCTCGATGATCCGTTGATGGAACGACTGGTTGAGCCGGCGCATCGCTTCGATGTGGCCGGCGTCGGCGGCCCGTTGCATGGGCGGTAGCAAGGCGTAGAGCTCATCGAGCTCGGCAGGGCCGATGCGGACCGCCGTCTCGCGGATCGCCAGGCCCTCGAGCGTCTCGCGCAGGACGAAGATCTCGTCGATGTCCTGGCTCGAGAAGGCAGCGACCACGAAGCCGCGGCGCGGGTAGTACTCGGTCAATCCCTCCGATCGCAAGCGGCGCAGCGCTTCCCGGACCGGCGTGCGGCTCACGTGCTTGCTCTCGGCGATACTGCGTTCCACCAAGCGGGCGCCGGACGTGATCTTGCCCTGGTGGATGTCGCGTTTCAGCTCGGCGTACACCTTGTCCGTCAGGACGTCATGCGTGGGCATCGCGTCGCGCCTTCCTCCACGGCGTCGCGTGGGATGCCCGGCGCCGCTTCGTTCGCCCGCGGTAGGGGGCCGCCATCGTCACGCTTCGACCGCCAGCTCGGTTTCCTGGAGGGCTCGAACCGTCTCCCAGTCGATGTCCACACCGATGCCGGGGCCGTCGGGCGGGGCCACCGTGCCGTCGGGGCGAAGGCTGATGTCCTCGACGTTGCGGACGTAGGTGCCGGTGTGCACCCGGCCCGGGTCGTCGATGTCGCGTGTGAGCACCGGGAACTCGATCAGGGTGCAGGCGCGCTGCGCGGCCGCCACGTGGAGGCTGGCCGTGTAGTTCACGATCGGGCCCATGGTGTGGGGCACCAACCGCTTGTTGAAAGTCTCCACCAGGATGCCGACCTTGACCGCTGCCGTGACCCCGCCGACGTAATCCAGGGACGGCTGATAGACATCGAGGGCGTTGGCCTTGAGCAGCTCCACGGCCGGGTAGTGCGTGTTGTAGGTCTGGTACCCCGCGATCGGCACGGCAGTGCTGCGGTTCAGCTCCGCCATGCCCTGGACGTCGAGGTGCTCGGTGGGCTCCTCGAACCAGGCGATGCCGTGGTCGCCGGCGACGCGCGCCACCGCCTGAGCGTCCCCGAATCCGTAGGTGGTGTTGGCATCGATCGCGAGGCCGAAGCCGTCCGGGAGCCGGGGCACGAGCCCTTCGATGAGCTTGCGATCCTCGGCGACGCCCCTCCCGACCGGGATCTTCATGGTGGCGAAGCCGTGATCGGCCAGCCAGCGGGCGCCGTCTGCGACGTCGTCGATCGACTTCCCGAGGGGGTAGGTGGCGTACGCGCGAACCGGCGTCGTCTTGCCGCCCAGGAGCTGGTAGATGGGCAGGCCGGCGGCCTTGCCTTTGATGTCCCACAGGGCCTCGTCGAGGGCGCTGAGTGCCCCGTAGGCGCCCGACCGCTTGACCTGGACGTAGAGCTCCTGCCAGCGCTGCCCCGATTCCAGCGGGTCCTTGCCTATCAGATGCCGGCCCATGGCCCGGACGCTCCCCGCCAGGAAGCGGTTGTCGTCGAGCGAGCGGTAGAACGACTCTCCGACGCCGGTGATGCCTTCGTCGGTCTCGACCTCCACCAGAACGGCGCTGACGTCCAGCGACCGGAGCCCCGCCTGATCCGGCAGGAGGGCCGCTTTCTGGATGCTTCGGAGCAGATGCGCCGCTACACGTGTGACCTTCATGGGGCACGACCTCCCACCATCGGGGCAGGTACCGAACCGGTCCCGCTCCGTCCCAAGCGGCTCGCCCGTCACGTTGCGACGGAGAGAGCCTAGGCGATTCCTGGTTGATTTATGACGCGTATGGTATACAAATTCGGATCGGTTGTCAACATGCCGGTTGCGCATCTCCGCGCCTCACGCCGGTCAGGCTCGAGAGAGTATGCGTGTAGTACGTAAGATAATGGGCGTCGGCTCTTCCGGTGGGCTGAACGCGAGGTTGACGAGCGGCGAGCGCTGCGTGCAAGATGGCATACCAACATGGACCCGTGCGTGGGCGATGGCCGGCAGCCTCTGGCGTCGGGTGACCGCTCCGATGGCGGCCGAGGAAGGGAGAGATCGTCGTGGTCGAAGGTACGGTGAGCCCAGAGGGGCGTGCGCGCCCACCAGCGTCTCGGATCCTCGCGGAGTACGCGTTGCGGGTCGAGTTCGGCGACCTCCCCGAGCCGGTCGTGCACGGGGCAAGACGTGCGCTGCTCAACTGGCTAGGTTGCGTCCTCGGGGCCGCCCACGAGGACGCCGTGCGCATCGCCGCCGACGTCATGGCGGAGTCCCGTCCCTCGGCCGAGGCCGCCGTGCTGGGGCGCGGCATCGATCTCGACGTGGGGGGCGCAGCGCTCGTCAACGCGCTGGCCGCCCACCTGTACGATTTCGACGACACCCACGCCCGGAGCATCCTGCATCCGTCGGCCGCGACGGCTGCCGTCGCGCTTTCCCTGTGCCAGCGGTTGGATCTCACGGGAGCCGATGTGATCGCCGCCTACGTAGCGGGCACCGAGGTCGCGTGCCGCGTCGCGGCGGCCGTCACGCCACAGCACAACGACGACGGCTGGCACGTCACGGGAACGGTGGGGACCTTCGGTGCGGCTGCGGCGGCCAGCCGGCTCCTCGGCCTCGAGCCGCGGCAGGCGACCATGGCGTTGGCGCTCGCCGCCACGCAGGCATCCGGTCTCCGTGAGAACTTCGGGACCATGGCCAAGCCGCTTCACCCTGGCAAGGCCGCCTGGAACGGCGTTCTTGCGGCACGCCTGGCGCGGCGGGGGTTCACCGCGTCGGAGGAGGGTCTGGCCGGGCGCCGCGGGTTCCTGGCGGTGATGGCGCCCGACGCGGACCGCGGCGCGCTCACGGCAGGGCTCGGCCGTGACTACGAGACCGTCAAGAACCGCTTCAAACCGTACGCCTGTGGCGTCGTCACGCATGCCGCCATCGACGCCGCCGTAGAGGCGCGCCGGAGCGGGGTCGATGCCGGGCACGTGACGTCCGTGAGGGCGCACGTCCACCCATTGGTGGCCGAGCTGACCGCCAAGACCGGCCTCCGCAAGGGCTTGGAGGGTAAGTTCAGCGTCTTCCACTGCATCGCGGTGGGGCTGCTCGACGGCCGCGCCGGCCCGCGCGAGTTCACCGACGAACGCGTCGTCGACCCGCTGGTCGTTGCCCTCTCGAAGCGTATCGAGCTGGTGGTGGATCCCGCGATGGGGGAGGAGTCGGCCCGCCTCGATATCCGCACGGACGACGGTCGGGAGCGCAGCGTCGCGGTCGAGGCCGCGACGGGCAGCCTCGAGCGTCCGATGTCGGACGACGCCCTGGAGGAGAAGTTCAGGATGCTGGTGGGGGAGGCCGCCGGCGTGGACGACCTCGTCAGCGCGATGTGGTCGCTGGGGCCCGACACCAGCGTGCGTGAGCTGGTGCGGATGATGCCGGGCGCAGCCCGGGCGTGAGGCGCTGCCGCCTTCGTCCGGTGCCTGCGCTCCGGAGCGACTGTGGGCGGGCCGTCCGCCGGCCCGCCCGAGGCACCGATGGCACGCCACGGGCAGCCTGCGCGGTGCCTGTCGAGGCGCTGCGCGAGTCTATGGCTCACGGGGCCGACGGGCGCGGCCGGCGGGTCGTTCCCGCCGGCCGCGCGTGCCGGTCGTGCGTTGTCCAAGGTCCGGCGGCTGGCCGCGCCTCCGTGCCGGTGCGCCCGTGCCGGTGCAACCGTGCCGCGGAGGGGGGCCTCGTTTACCGGGCTCTCGGTGAGGGGGCGGTCGGAACCTCGGCGCGCCCGAACAGGCTCGGTACCAGCGCGAGGCCGGCGATCCCGACGAGTACGTACACGATCGACGAGAGGACGTTCGTCTGACCGAAGGAGTCTCCGGTCAGGGCGGCGACGAGGTCGAAGCCGAAGAGCCCGACGAGCATCCAGTTCAGAGCGCCCACGATCACGAGCAGCAACGAGACCATCTTGACGGTACGCATGGTGGTTCCTCCTCTGGGTAACCATGGACGGAATGTCCAAGGTTTGTCCAGAGATTACATCAGACACCAAGGCTTGTCAATAGTTTGTCCAAGGATTAAGCTGGGAGAGATGTTCACGATCAAGGAAGCCGCCGATCGCGCGGGCCTCAGCCCCGACGTCTTGCGCGCGTGGGAACGACGTTACGGGGTGCTCAGGCCGGCACGCACGGCTTCGGGCTATCGCCTGTACAGCGAGGCCGACATCGCACGGTTGCACGCCATGCGGCGGCTGATGGAGGAGGGCCTCAAGCCGCGCGAGGCGGCGGGTCGTCTGGCCCGGGCCGCCAGCGCTGGCGCGGCTGTAGACCACCGGCCGGACGGCATCGGCCGGCCGGCCGCGACGGCGGGGGCCAGCGCCGCCCCGGCCACGCCGGCGTGGCCGCCGGACCCTTCCGCAACCTCGCCCGGCCGGCTGATCGCCGCCGCCGCGGCCCTCGACGTCACGGCCCTCAGCGCCTACTTCGATGAGCTTGGCGCGCGCGGAACGTTCGAGACGGTGTGCGAGGACTACCTCTTCCCGGCGTTCCGGGCGCTCGGTGATGGATGGGCCGCAGGAACGGTCTCGGCCGCCGGCGAGCATGCGGCCAGCGCCGCGGCGCTGCGCTGGCTCGGAGCACAGTACCAGGCAGCGGCACGCGACGCTCGCCCTCCGCAGGTGCTGGTGGCGTTGCCGCCGGGGGCTCATCACGAGCTGGGCGCGCTCGCCCACGCCGTCGCGCTGCGCCGCGGCGGGCTGGACGTCCTCTACCTCGGGCCCGACCTCCCGGTGGAGGACCTGGTCGTCGCCACCCGCACCACGGCGGCGCAGGTCGCGGTGCTCGGCGTGGTCATCGCCGAGGACGCGCCGGCGGCGGAGCGCGCGGCGGTCGCCCTGGCGCGAGCCTGCGAGGTGCGGCTGGCGTTCGGCGGGGCGCAGGCGGCCGCCCTCGCGGCGCACGGAGCGGTCTTGCCCGGGCGCCTGCGCGCGGCGGCCGCCGCCGTTGCCGACTTGCTCGCCGGAACGACCGGCGCCGGCCCCTGACGCCCGCACGGCACCGACGGGCGGGCGCTCGGGCGCTCGGGCGTCAGGGGGTCAGCGCCGCCTTGACGATCGCGACGTCGGCGCGCATGAGCTGCTGGTACGTCTGATCGCTCCTGCCGACGGGGTCCAGGGTCGCCAGGCGAACGCCGGCGGCCTGGGCCACGACCTCTGCGGGCCTGGGGCTGAGCTGGGCCTCGTCGAACACGGCCCGGGCACCGGACGCCCGGATCTTGGCGATGGCGTCGGCCACGTAGCGGGGGCTGGGCTCACGGCCCGGCGCCGGCTCGATCGACACCACCAGATCGAGGCCGAAGTGGCGGGCGAAGTAGGGCCAGGCGTCATGGAAGGGCACGAAGGCCACCCCCTCGAGCGGCGCCAGCTCGGCGGAGAGCTCACCGTCGAGCGTCTGGAGCGACGTCACCAGCGCAGCCCCGTTGGCCCGGAACGTCGCCGCATCCGCCGGATCGACGGCCGTGAGCGCTCCCACGAGCTGAGGCACGAGCCTGACCATGAGGCTCGGGTCGAGCCAGACGTGCGGGTTGGCGGCGACGCCCGCTTCCGTGCCCTGGATGGGGGTGAACGAGAGCCGCTCGGTCACCACGAACAGCGACGCCTTCGGGGCGGCCGAGACCGCGACCTTCCGCATCCACTCGTCGACCCCGCCGTTCATGATCACCAGCGCCGAGCCGGCGATGGCGGTCACCTGCGAGGGGGTCGGGTCGAAGGTGTGGGGGGAGGCCCCGGACGGCAGCACCTGCACCACCGTCGCGTCGCTGCCGACGATCTGCTCCACGAGGCTGGCGTAGGGGTGGATGGATACCGCGACCACCGGTCTGGCGAGCGCGACGGGAAGCGCGAGCAGCACGAGCAGCACGCGGGGCAGGCGGCCGAACGGGGTGGCCCTGCCGCGAGCGGCGGGGCGCGCGGTGCGGCGGTCCAGGCGAGGACTCTTCGAGCGAGAATCGATTCTCATTAGTCTCGGATGTTACGACCCCGGCGCCGGTCTGTCAACCGCGGCCGACCTTCCTGCCCGCGCGCCGGGCCGCCGGCGGGGGCGACCGTCAGTGGCCGGCCGCGCTCGCCGACGCGTACCCCGCGTTGCTCTGGTACGCGAAGATGCCGTAGAGCGCGTTCCCAGCACGCTCCCGCTCCACGGTCAAGGTGCCCCGCGCGAGGCGGTAGACGACCTCGAGGACGGCTCCCGCGCTGTGCCAGGCCTGGGACACGTGGAGCGTGCCGCGTGCCAGGTACTCGTACAGACGCCCGTGGACCCCCATCTCGAAGTAACCGAACATGTCCCCCGGGAGCCGGGCGCAGGCGACCTGTGCGGTGCTCGGCAGGGCGCCGGTGGCGAGGCTACCGCAGGCGACGAACGTCCCTCCGAGGGTGTGCACCGCCTGCTTCACCATGACGCCGGCCTCCGACCCGAGGTCCAGGGGCTGCGCTGCGTCGGCCGTGGCGAGGACGGCGAAGGCGAGGACGGCGATGACGGCCAGCGGCGGAAGGATGGAACGTGGCACGAGGGAACCTCCTGGGACGGTTGGGGTCCGGCGCGAAGCTGTTCGCTGGTTGTGACGTGGCGCGCGGTGAAGGCCGACGCAGCCACATGCCGGTATACGACGGGCGCCCGAGATGAGCATGAGAAGTGCTTCTCATGCTGGCCGGACCAGCGGCGCCGTCCGACGACGCCTGGCGAGCACGCCGGCCGCCGGCCACCCGCCGCCGGCGGAGAGGCGTGGCGGGCCGGCGCGCCCTCAGACGCGGCACATCTCGGTGCCGAGCCGTGGTGGTAGGCTCCGCCCATGCGCAACCCGGTGGCAGTCCTGGCCGCAGCCGTCCTGACCGCAGCCGTGCCGACCGGTGCCCTGGCCCAGGGCGCCGCCTCCTCGGTGCCGACCTGCGCCGTAGCCGACGTCCCCACCGCCTTCACGGGGTACGAGCAGTGGCCGTGGACGATGGTCGACACCCACTTCCGGCTTCCCGCCGACTACGCGCCGCCGGATCTGGTGTCCACGGCCGAGGCGGGCCTGAACGGCGACCAACGGATCCGCGCGATCGTGATCCCGCATCTGAAGGCCATGGCCGACGCCGCGGCTGCGGCGGGGTACCCGATCGCGGTGCAGAGTGGCTACCGCTCGTACCGGACGCAGGTCACGACCTTCCAGTACTGGGTGAAGGTGGACGGTTACGCCTACGCGTTGAAATCGAGCGCCCGGCCGGGGCACTCCGAGCACCAGCTGGGCACCGCGATGGACCTTCGCGCCAAGGGGGGCAAGGCGCCGTGGGACTACCAGGACTGGGCG
>Ga0102953_1001387_pt1 | contig 15461 bp, 16 predicted proteins | sample SalPon2A_C_D2_MG_FD_78509 | JGI IMG/M metagenome (GOLD analysis project Ga0102953, IMG submission 78509) | Soil microbial communities from South San Francisco under conditions of wetland restoration - Salt Pond MetaG R2A_C_D2_MG | ecosystem: Environmental > Terrestrial > Soil > Wetlands | place... | reverse complement strand
GGCAACCGAGGTATACGCCCGCCATACCGAACTGTACGACGCGGAGGCGGCCGAGCTGTGGGATAAAAACAGTCAGCAGCCGATGCTGCCGAACCTGCACCTGTGCCGCACGGCCAACCAGTCTATGCAGCTGAATAAAATTCGTTCCGGCGCCGTTATCATCGCCGGCAGCGGGATGTGTACCGGCGGCAGGATCAGGCATCATCTCAAGCACAATGTCTGGCGCCGGGATTGCCACGTCGTCATCGTCGGCTACCAGGCCGAGGGCACCCTGGGACGCAAGCTGGTCGACGGTGCGAAGCGCATCAGCCTGTGGGGAGAAACGATTTCGGTAGGTGCTCATGTCCATACGGTAGGCGGTTTGTCGGCACATGCCGACCAGGCGGGGCTGGTGGACTGGTACGGGCATTTCGATTCGCGGCCGCCGCTGGCCCTGGTGCACGGCGAGCCCGATTCGATCGAGACGCTGGCCGAGTTGATTCGTCGTCAGACCGGCGCGACGGTAATCCCGGCGCGGCGGGGTGCGCGCATCGACTTGCGCGATCCGGGCAAGGCTAGCTGAGGTCGCCGCGCGTCGGGATATCGAAACGATCCGCACTCGCAGTCGCGGTTTTTCCCGTCTCGGAAGGGCGCCTTCGATTGTCGGCTTCGTCGAGGCTGGAAGAGCTCAGCAGGATGACTTCGATTTCCTCGATGATTTCTTCCTGGCGCATGGCCCTGCAACGACGCTCCAGCTCCTGCGATTGATCGTCCAGGTGGTTGACCGCGCTTTCGAGATGTGTCATGCGATTCTGGTTTTCGGCCATCAGCGAGCTGTAGAGAATCGCGTGCAGGGCGGCGAACAGGTAATGCTCGGTCAGTTCGAGCATGAATTGTGGAGGCGACAGGTGCAGCATAGGGGGGTAGGTGTGACGCTTGTCCTGGCGTGGTAGTTGCTGAAACGGAGGTAACAGTTTTTGCATCGCGATACCGTCATTGCCACTGTGGTGGAGTGCGTAGACGGTCAGCAGGCCGTGTTGTTGCTGTAGCTCGGATAACTCCTGCACCATGGCCTGCAGGACCGAAGCAATCTCTTCCACCACTCCGGCGCCGTCGATAAAAGTGGCCGCCAGTTTTTCCCTGTCGAGCAGGGAATGCAATTTGCCGCCCACGGCGATCACGAACGGCTTGCCGGAAATCCGATCGTCGAAAGCCGACTCCAGATAATCCACCACGGACTGGTTGAAGTTACCGCAGAAGCCGCGCTCGGTGCCGATGGCCAGGATTACCGGTATCGAGTCGCCTGCTTCCGGCAGGGTATCCGCGTGGAAGTCCAGAAAATCGGCTGCCACGGCCTCGATGCTCGCGACCACGGTCTGTTGTGCCTGCAGAAAGCGATTCAGCTTGCGGGTTTCCATGAATGCCAGGGTTTTCATCGAGTTCATGATCTCGCGAATCTCGCCGAGGCTTTGCCGATGGTGTTCGAGATCGCGGCGGCGAGTCATTGCGATTCTCCCTGCTCGTCCTGGCTCAGCCAGGCAGCCACCGCGCTGCTCCAGGCTTCGCGGTCACTGTCGAGGGTCAGGTTCGAATGAAGCGTTTGTTTTTGCAGCACTTCCAGCGCGCCGGAAATTTCCACCGCTTCGCGACCCTCGAATCGGCCGTCGTTGAACGCCACCAGCCAGGCCATCTGGAATATCGCCGGCAACGGCACAAGGCGGTCCTGTTTGAGGATCTCGCGCAGGATACGGCCGCGGGAAATCGCGGCTTCCATGCTGGCCTCGAGACGGGCGCCGAAACGGGTAAAGACTTCCAGTTCGAGGAACTGCAGATAATCGAGCTTGATACGGCCCGCTTCCTCTTTGATGCGAGGGTGCTGGGCCCGGCCCCCGATACGCGAAACCGAGCGTGCGATGTCTATGGCAGGGCGGAAACCGGCGGAAAATAATCCGCTGTCCAGGTAAATTTGTCCGTCGGTAATCGAGATCAGGTTGGTCGGGATGAAGGTGGCGATCTCGCCCAGGTTGGTTTCCACGATGGGCAGTGCGGTCATGCTGCCGCCGCCGTGGGCGGCATTCAGACAGGTGGCGCGTTCCAGCAGGCGGGCGTGGATCGAGAAAATATCGCCGGGAAAAGCTTCTCTCCCCGGCGGGCGGCGCAGCAGCAGCGAAAGTTCGCGATAGGTTCTCGCGTGCGTGGCCAGATCATCATATACCACCAGCGTATCCTGGCCCTGTTGCATCCAGTACTCGGCTATCGCACAACCGGCGAAAGGCGCCAGGTGTTGCAGGCCGGGCAGGCTGCTGGCTTCCGCTACCACCAGCGTGGTGTACTCCATGGCGTCGTAATTGCGCAGGATTTCCATGGTATTGACCACGGTCGAGCGTTTCTGGCCGATCAGCACGTAGATGCAGCGCAGGTTCTTGCCGCGCTGGTTGATGACCGTATCCAGAGCCAGCGCGCTGCGCCCGAGGCCGTTATCGCCGACGATGAGCTGCCGTTGTCCCTTGCCGATGGGTATCAGGGTATCGATGATCTTGATGCCGGTGTACAGCGGTTCGTTGACGTAGTCGCGGGCGACGATCGGCGGCGAGCCGGTCTCCAGGGGTTGCCAGGCGGTCGGACCGGTAATCGGATTACCTGTCAGCGGAGTGCCGAGTGGATCGACGACCCGGCCCAGCAGGGCATCCCCGACCGGTATGCTGAGCCGGCGGCCGGCGAGGTTGACCGGAGTGCCGGCGGTTAGCCTGGGGGTCTCGTGCAGTAAAACGGCGCCGATCAGGTTTTCCGTCAAATCGAAGACCATGCCCCGGCTATCATCCTCGAATTCGAGGATGTCGTCGAGCGCGGCCGATGGCAACCCCGTGATCCACGCGATTCCGTCGCCTAGCGAAACCACGCTGCCACGTTCGGCAATACGCAGCCCCGGCCGGTAGGTTTCCAGCCAGGAGGCCTGCCGCGCCAGGGGCCCGCGTTCGCTCGAGTTATCCGGCGGCATCGCTGAACTCGGCGAAACCTTTCAATTCATCGCGCAGGTTGACCTGCATCACCCAGGCACCGACGGTGACCTGCAATCCTGCCAGCAGTTCGGGTTTCTGCTCGAAGTTCACGGGCAGATCGAGATCGAGCAGGCCTTTCAATTTCTTTTCCAGGCGCCGCCGCCGGTCCCCGTCTAACGGGAACGCGCTTTCAACCCGTATCGCTGCAGGGGGTTCACCCCATTGCTTCCTGATCGCGCCGGCCCGGTCATCGGAAACCTTCTCGAGTTCATCTAGCAGTATGTCTGCCAGGCGGGCTTCCAGCTCCGGGCCGGCCGCTTCGCCGAGCAGGCTGGCGGCGAACTGCGCGCCCTGTTGCAGCGCCTGCTGTTCGGTTTCACGGGCAGCGTCCTCCTGGCGGCGGGTTTCGGCGACGCGCGCCTTTTCACGCTCGGCGGCCAGATCCGCTTGCAGTGCTTCGAGCTGTTGCGCACGTTCCGTTTCGAGTTTCCTCGCCAGATCGTCCCTGAGCCGCTGGCGTTCTTTGTCCCAGTCGTCGAGACGATTCTCGTAATCGGATTTCAATTGCCCGGCTTCCGACTGCAGGCGTTGGGATTCGGCGAGCTGGCCTTCGATTTCACCCCGCCGCCGCGCGATAACGTTCAACACTGGCTGGTAGAGGAAATGCTTCAGAATCCAGACCAGGACCAGAAAATTGACTATCTCGAACAGAAATGTAGACCAGCTCAGTTGCATGATTTCGCCTGTTTGTCTTTGCTTGTCTTCAGGTTCAGCGCCTGCATTTATTTCAGCAGGTATTCCATCAGGGGATTACGGAACATCACGATGAGAACGATGACCAGCACATAGATGGCGAGCGATTCGATCATCGCCAGTCCGATGAATAGCGTGCGCATGATGGATTTCTCGGCTTCCGGCTGGCGCGACAGGGCATCCATTGCGCGGCTGATGGCCAGGCCCATGGCGATGGCCGGTCCCAGCACGCCGATCGCGATACCGAAAATCGAGGCGACGGTCGATGCCATCGTAAATGTAGTCAGGTCGGGCATGTGCTACTCCTGCTGTTTGGATTGACGAAGTTGTTGGGACTGGATTCCGCCGGCGACGTAAATCAGCGCCAGCATGCCGAAAATATATGCCTGTACGAGAGCCTCCACGATATGCAGCATCAGGATCGGGACCGGGGCGAGAAATCCCGCCACCATCAGAACCAACAGCGCCGCCATTTCCAGGCTCATCATGTTGCCGAACAGCCGCACCGCGAGCGCGACGGTGCGAGTGATTTCGCTGACCAGGTTAAACGGCAACAGAATCGGGTTCGGGGTCAGGTAATGGCGCAAGTAGTTTTTCCAGCCCTGGATGCGAATTCCGAACCAGTGAGTCGACAGAAATACCAGGATCGCCAGTCCCGCGGTGGCCGACAGGTCGCGGGTAGGAGAGTGCAGGCCCGGGATCAGGCCGACGAGGTTGGCGACCACCAGGAAAACCCACAGGCTGCCGATGAACGGCATGATCCGGCGTACGTGCTCGGGAGCGACCTCGGCAATGGCGTTTTCGATCGTCACAACCATACCCTCGAGCGCGGTTTGCAGCGGCCCGGGCTCGATGTCGAGGCGCAGCGACATCAGCCACGCGAACAGCCCCAACAGGATCATGATCACCCAGGTGGTTATCACCGTATCGGTAACGACCAGGCTGCCCCATTCGATTATCGCGGTCGGTTCGTCCATTGCCTTACTCGCGAATCATCAGGTATACGTTCATCGCGCCGACCGCGACCCCCAGCAGCAGCAGGTTCAGGGTCCAGCGGAACGAGTATCCTGGCGCGAGGCCGTCCAGCCAGTGTCCGAGGTAGGCGCAGCCGACTACCGGTAAAACGAAGACCAGGCCGAGGGTGCCGATGTAGACTGTATTCGCCAGCAAAGTAGGGCGTTCACGCTCGGCCCGTTGCATTCGCCGGCTCTGTTGTTCAACCTTGCGTTGCAGTTCCTGTCGTTGCGACATTTCAGGACATCCTGCCACGGCTTATTTTCCAGAGGCGCTTGAGGACGTCTTCCTCCATGCGCTGCAGGCTTTCCTTGACGCTGTGCAGCATTTCCTCCTCGGCAAGCAACTCTTGCTGTAATGCGTTGCTGATCTTCGTGTAGTCCGCATCCTGCAGATAGTGGCGCGTACACAGCGTGAGCAGATCACGATCGAAATACAAAACTGCGCCGGGCAAGGCGAGGTATTGCCAGGCCCCGTCGCCGACGCGATAGCGTGCCAGTCCGATAACCAGGGTCGTCATCAGGCGCGCGTGACCGGCGAGGATTCCGAAACTTCCGGAATCGTCCTCGCCGACGAAAGATGATACCCCGTTAATTTCCTCGGCGCGGGTGGCGTCCTGCAGCTTCAGGCTGAAGGTATTCACGACGCCGCCTCCGACATCGAACCGCGCATGTAACACTTGTCTTCCGGAGTTTCGTCGTAGTGCCCGAGCAGAAACGCTTCGCAGTCGTCCAGGGTTTGCTGCAGCGGTACCGAGACGCCGGCGATTCCGGTATGCGCGGCGGTCGACCGAAAAGGCTGGGCCAGAAAGCGTTGCAGTTTGCGCGCCCGCTTTACGATTTTGCGGTCGACGGGCGACAATTCCTCCATCCCCAGCATGGTAATGATATCTTCGAGTTCCCGGTAGCGGGCAAGGTGTTCCCGGACGCCTTCGGCGATTCCATAGTGGCGGTCTCCTAGCGTATGCCGATCCATCAGTTTGCTGCTCGACTGCAGCGGATCTACCGCGGGATAGATGCCTTTGCCGGCCTGGCTGCGCGACAGGATGACGGTAGTGTCGAGGTGCCCGAGAATGGTGTTGACCGCCGGATCGGTCATATCGTCGGCCGGTACGTAGACTGCCTGCACCGAGGTAATGGCGCCGCGGTCCGTCGACAGGATGCGATCCTGCATCTCGGCGACCTCGGTGGTCAGCGTCGGCTGGTAGCCCACGGTAGCCGGCATGCGCCCGAGCAGGCTCGATACCTCGCTGCCGGCCTGCACGAAGCGAAAGATATTGTCCATCACAAACAACACTTCTTTTTGCAGCGTGTCGCGCAGAAATTCCGCATAGGTGAGCGCCGACAGGCCCACCCGGAAACGTACCCCGGGGGACTCGTCCATCTGCCCGAACACCATCAGCGTTTGCTCCAGCATGCCGGCCTTCTGAACTTCGTGCCAGAGTTCGAAACCTTCGCGGATGCGTTCGCCGACGCCGGCGAACACCGACAGGCCCTTGTGCAGGGTAGCGACCGCATGCATGAATTCCATGATCAATACCGTTTTGCCGACTCCTGCGCCGCCGAACAGGCCGGTTTTACCGCCTTTGACGAAGGGGCACAACAAGTCGATGACCTTGATGCCGGTCGCGAGTACGTCGCCCGCGCCGACCGCTTCGCGCAGCGGCGGCGGGTTGCTGTGAACATTGCGATATTCCTCTGCCGCCAGCGGTTCGCCGCCATCCAGCGGTTCGCCGAAAATATTGAGCAGGCGACCTAGGCAGTCGGGGCTCACCGGAACCTGCAGCGGCGCCCCGGTATCGAATACCGGCATGCCCCGGTACAGGCCCGAGCTGCGATGCAGGGTTATCGCTCGCAGGTGATGCTCGTCGAGGTGTTGGTGGACTTCGAACAGGCAGGTGTCGTGATCGAGGTGCGCCGACAGTGCCTGGCGCAATGGCGGCAAGCGGTCGCATTCGATTACCGCGACGGGGCCGTGGGCCTCGGTAATCATGCCGATGGGGGCTTGCCCGGTCTCGGTGCCATTCATCGACATATTTTGAGCGCCCTTCGACTGTATCGGCAATGGATGACGGTTAACGACCTGACGATCGGAATCAGGTCATGTAGCGGTGCGTACCGGAAACCTGTTCGAGCGTCGCCCGCAAGATCTGTAATCACAACGGCAATTACGGCCAGATTTCGAGTTTCCGTTCTACCAGATGACAAGGCTACCCGCAAGGCCGTCCCACCGGTATGACATGTATCAATTAACGGTCAGTAGGCCTAAACCGAGGGCGGTGATCTGAGGCGGGATCTTATTCCGGAACGGCTAACGATGTAGACGCCGATGACGCTGACCAGCATGCCGAGTATCGATAGCGCTCCCAGGGTTTCGCCGAACAGGAAGTGCGCCTCGACCACCACCAGGGGCGGTACCAGATAGAACATGCTGGATACGCGGCCGGCCTCTCCGTGATTGATCAGATACAACAGCAGAATTACCGCGCCGATAGACAGGCCTAGCACTTGCCAGAACAGCGCGGCGGCGAAAACCGGCGTCCAGTCGACCTGCCAGGCTTCGCCGAACAGCAGCGCGAAGCCCGCGGTCGCGAGCGCGCCGGCGACGTATTGCATCAGTGTGCCGGACAGCAGTTGCGACTGGTCGCAAAACTTCTTCTGATAAAATACGCCGATCGATATCGAAGCCAGGCTAACCAGGCACATGGCGAGATCGGTCGCTCCGAGGCCACCGTCCAGGCCCAGCGACAGGCCATACTTGCCGGCGATCACCACGGCGATACCGACGAAGCCAATCGACAGGCCGGCAAACTTGCGCCAGTCGAGATGCTCGCCGATGTAAAGCGTCGCCAGCACCGTGGTCAGGATCGGCTGCACGCCGATAATGATCGCGACGATACCTGATGGAACCCCGTTCTTGATCGGCCAGAAAAGGAAACCGAGGTAGCCGCACTGCAACAGCGCCCCGGTGACCATGTCGTGCCTGAATCGCCAGGGGCTGCGCGGCAGTTCGCCGCCGAGCAGCAGCAGTATCGGCACCAGTACCAGCGCGGTGATCGAAAACCGCAGGCACAGGAACACGAACGGATCCGCGTTCCACATGCTGTACTTGGCGGCGATGAAGCCGGTGCTCCACAGCGACACGAACACTAGCGGCGCGAGGCGCAATACCAGTGCCCGGCTCGGCATCGGCGACAGCTCCGCACCGCTGCCGGTTTATCCCTCGGCGGGATTGACTTCGAGTAACTCGACTTCGAAGATGAGGGTTTCGAACGGGCCGATCGCGCCGCCGGCGCCGCGTTCGCCGTAGGCCAGTTCGGCCGGGATCACGAAGCGATACTTGCTGCCCACATTCATCAATTGCACACCCTCGGTCCAGCCGGGAATAACCTGATCGAGCTTGAAGCTGGTTGGCTCGCCGCGCGAATAAGAGCTGTCGAATTCGGTGCCGTCGATCAGCGTGCCGCGGTAGTGAACCGTGACCTTGTCGCCGGCCGAAGGTTTGGCGCCGTCGCCCTGGGTCAGCACGCTGTACTGCAGCCCGGAATCGGTGACCGTTACGCCTTCCATTTCGGCGTTACTTTTCAGGTAGTCCTCGCCACGCTTGCGGTTGGCAGCGGTTTGCTCGGCAAACATTTTTTCCATCCGCGCATTGATCGCGTTACCGGCTTCTTCCAGCGTGAGCAGCGTTTCCTGGTCGCCGTGCTGTGCCTTCATGCCGGCGAGCAGGACTTCATAGTTGACCTCGCCGTACTGTTTGAGCACGCGTTCACCGATGACCATGCCGAGGCCGTAGCTGAATTTGTCGTCGTCGGTCGCGACGCTGATTTCGGAGCTCGACTTCGACTGATTCATTTTGTCACAGGCAACCAGTGTCAACAGGAGTGCACACGGCACGAGTAATTTCAATTTCATCTAGATTTCCTTGGGGTTGGAGTTAATCCTGCACGATCCGGGCAATCACATTCATGAAATCGCCGGTCTTGATCAGGGATGGAAAATGACGACCGAGTATAATACCGTCGCTTCCGGAACGGTATTCGACCGGGTCGAGTCCATTGCGTTCTATATTGTAGACGCGGGCGAGCAAATCGCCCTTGTTTACCGGGTCGCCTAGCTTGACGCAGGGGTCCAGCAAGCCGTTATGCTCGGAAAATACATAGGCGTTGGGTTGCTGCATGTCGAGTTTGACCGGTGATGCGTCGGAGGTCAACGGCTGCTCGTCGAGGATTCCGGCATGGACGAGAAAATTATGCACCCCGCGCTTGCCGACATCGGCCGTCTCCAGGGTCGTCGTCCCGCCGCCGCCGAGTTCGGTGGAAACGAACACCTTGCCCATGCTTTCGGCCTCGGTGTCATACATGCCCCCGGCGTCGATTTCGATCAGGCTCAGATAGTAAGGAGCACCGAAAGCATGTGTGGCGGCCTCGCAGGCCGCCTGTTGGGTCTTGTCTTCGAGTTCGTGGTAAGCCGCGAACGGCAGGAATTCGAGGGTCTTGCCGCCCGAATGAATATCGAGCACGTAGTCGCACATCGGCAATAGCGTATTGGTGATGTAATCGGCGATCTGCCGGCTGACGGTGCCGGAGGGATCGCCCGGGAAGATGCGGTTCATGTTGAGCCCGTCGATCGGCGAGACGCGGGTCGCGGTCTGGAAGGCCGGAAAGTTCAGCGCGGGGATAATGAATACGCGGCCGTTGACCTTGTCGACATCGATGCTATTGGCCAGGTGGTGCAACGCGATCGGACCCTCGTACTCGTCGCCGTGATTGGCGCCGCTCAGGATTGCGCCGGGTCCGGCGCCGTTCTTGATCACGCTGATCGGCAGCATCACCGAGCCCCAGGCGGAATCGTTGCGCGAGTAGGGGATATGAAGGAAGCCGTGTTGCAGCCCTTCGCGGTCGAAATCGATGGTCGCGGAAATCGGGTTAGCCATGACTATTTTACCAGTAAGCGCTGTTCGACATTGGCCAGGCTCTCGTAGCCGGAGTCGGTAATCACCACCGACTCGGTGATTTCGAGACCGCCGTCGTCGAGCCAGAGTGCCGGCATGAAATGAAAAGTCATGTTCGGCCGCAGTTCGGTTTCGTCGCCGCGGCGCAGACTCATCGTGCGCTCGCCCCAATCGGGCGGGTAAGACAGGCCGATCGAGTAGCCGGTGCGATTGTCTTTCTTGAAACCGTGCTTTTCAAGCGTGTCGAAGAACGCGATCGCAATGTCCTGCGCGGTTTTGCCGGGTTTCGCGTTGTCGAGACCCGCGGCCATGGCATCGAGGACGGCTTTTTCCGCGTCGAGATATTTCTGCGGCGGTTTGCCCAGCGATATGGTGCGCGACAGCGGACAGTGATAGCGCCGGTAACAGCCGGCGATTTCGAAAAAGGTGATGTCGCCGGGAGCGAGTACCGAATCGTCCCAGGTCAGATGCGGCGCGGTGGCGTCCATGCCGGTGGGCAGCATCGGCAGGATCGCCGGATAGTCGCCCCAGTAGTCGTCGGTGCCGGCAACCCCGCTGCGGAAGATCTCGGCGGCCAGCAGATTCTTCTTCAAACCCGGCTCGATCATTTTGTAAATCGCCGCGTGCATGGATTCGACGATCCGCGCCGCGGCGCGCATGTAGTCGATTTCGCGGTCCGATTTGACGAGGCGTTGCCAGTTGACCAACGCGGTGGCGTCGACGAGTTTCGCACCGGCCAGGCCGGCCTGCAGCGCCTGGTGCGCGGCCGCGGAGTAATAGTAGTTTTCGAGCTCGACGCCGATCGCCGACTTGCCGTGACCCTGGTCGCTCAGCATCTTTGCGAGATGATCCATCGGGTGGCGTTCGGTCGACTGCACGTAGTGATCGGGATAACCGACGATATTGTCCTCGGCGAGATAAACCGTGCGCAGTGCACCGGCGGCATCGATGCCGCGTCCCCACCAGACGGGTTCGCGGTCGTGCTGCACGATCACGCACTGGTGCGTGTAGAAGGACCAACCGTCGTAGCCGGTCAACCAGGCCATGTTGGATGGGTCGCAGACGACCAGGCAATCGAGATTACGCGCCGCCATCGCATCGCGGGTGGCGGACAGACGTTGCTGGTACTCGGCCAGGGAAAAATTGAGGTGTGCGTCTCTGGGCATGGTCTTTGGCTCTAGGTGGCGAAACTGGTTCCGGCCTGCCGCTGCTGGCAGCGTTGAAACGCCAGCGTCGCGATCGCGGTGTCCTGGATGCCGGTACCGGTCAGGTCGCAAAGGGTGATGTCTTTTTCGGTATCTCGTCCCGGTCGCTGGTGGGCGATAACCTGACCGAGTTCCGTGAACACCGCCTCGGCCGATACCAGCCGCTGTTCTATCGCACGGCGCAATTCGCCCAGTACTTTCACCTGCGCCAGACGGTCGCAGAAATAGCGCGCCTTGTCGGCGACGATAGCCGGATCGATCTCGTTCTTATGCTCGGAGTCCGAACCCATCGCGGTGACGTGCTGGCCGGGCGAGAGGTGCTCCGCCAGCAGGATGGGACTGTCTGCCGGCGTCGTGGTGACGATGATGTCGGCGCCTTCCACTGCCGCGGCGACCTCGTCGCAGGCGCTGACCGGAAAGCCCAGCCGCTGACTCAGCTTGTCGGCCGTTGTCGCGGCTTTTTTCAAATCCCGGGCCCAAATGCGCGCCGAATCGATATCGCGCACCAGCGTCAGTGCCTCGAGCTGCAGTCCGGCCTGCATGCCGGCGCCGAGAATCGCCGCGCGGCGGCTGTCGGCGCGCGCCAGGTATTTTGCCGCCACCGCGCCGGCGGCCGCGGTTCGCAAATCGGTCAGGTAGCCGTTGTCCAGTAACAGGGCCTCGACCATGCCGGTACGCGTGCTGAACAGCACCATCAGGCCGTTGACGCTGGGCAGGCCGAGGCTGGGATTGTCGAAGAAGCCGGGGCTGATCTTGATCGCCAGGCTGTCGACTCCCGGGATGTAGGCGGTCTTGACGTCGATCTCGCCGTTGTGATCGATGATGTCGAGACGCATGATCGGCGGCATGACCACCGATTTGGTGGCCAGCGCATGGAATGCGTTCTCGACGCATTCGACGGAGGCCAGATCGAGCTGAATCTGGCTGCGTAACTCGGCTTCGGTCAGGATTCTGATATCGGGCATTTACAGCTCGTATAGTTCGCGGTTGACGATTTTGCGGTGCAGCTCCATGTCGATATTCTTGCCGCTCAGCAAGACGACGATTTTTTCGCCGGGTTCGACCTTGCCCGCCAGCAGCGCCGCGATGCCGACCGCGCCGGCGCCCTCGATGACGACCCGTTCGTTGAAATAGGCGTGGCGGATGCCAGCGGCGATTTCCTCCTCGGTAAGTAGTATCAGTTCGTCGACATGTTCGCGAACGATACCGAAGGTCAGCCGGTTGTCCAGGCCGATACCGCCGCCGAGCGAATCGGCGAGCGTCGGCAATTCGTCGACCTCTACCGGCTGGCCCGCCTGCTGCGAGGCATGCATCGCCGCGCCGCGCTCCATCGAGATGCCGACGATGCGAACTTCGGGGCGTTGCAGCTTGATCGCCAGCGCGATGCCCGAAATCAGGCCGCCGCCGGAAATTTGCACCAGCACGGTGTCGACGTCGGGCACCCGCGCGAGCATTTCCAGACCGAGCGTCCCCTGGCCCGCGATCACGTGGGGGTGCTCGAATGGCGGAATCATCGTGTAGCCTTCCTCGTTCACCAGCCGCCTGGCCTCGACTTCCGCCTGGTCTTGCGACTTGCCGACGATACGAGTTTCGGCGCCGAGATCGCGGATCGCCTCGAGCTTGTTTTGCGGCACCAGCTCCGACATGCAGATGATGCAGGGCACGCCGGCCTGGCGGGCCGAGTAGGCGAGTGCACGGCCGTGATTGCCGGTCGATACCGCGGTGACTCCGCGGGTTTCGGGTTCGAGTTGCAGCACTGCGTTCATCGCCCCGCGCAACTTGAAAGCGCCGGTGGTTTGCAGGTATTCGTGCGCCAGCAGGATTTCGCCCGGGAAGCGCTTCGACAGTGTCGCTGACGGAGACACGCGCAGCGGCACGAGATGTTCGGCGATGCGTTGCTGCGCTGCCTGGATATCGCCGAGCTGGATTTCTGTCTGGCTCATGTCTGCAGGCAGTGATCGTGGAGTATGCGCGCGCACATCAGGTCGAGGTGACCGCCGCCGCCGTTTTTGAATACCGTGATTTCATCTTCGGAGCTGCGTCCCGGGTGGCGTTGCAGGCACAGCTCCGACAGGTCGGCGAGCACGTCGCTTTCGGCGATCACGCCCGTGGCCAGCGGGATCATCAGCTCGCCGATGTGGTTGATCGTGGTTTCGCGTGCATCGACGAACAGGCTACCGCGCCTGAGCACCTCGTCATCCGCCTCGCGCATCCCCGGCGTGTAGGCGCCGATCAGGTCGACATGAGTCCCCGGCTGCAGCCAGGTGCCTTCGATGATCGGTTGCTCTCGGCCGATTGCCGAACAGACCAGGTCGGCCTCGCGCACGCCGGTTTCGACATCGGCTTCGGCGCCGAAATCGATACCTGGGAACCGCTGCGACAGGCCTTCGCAGAGTTCCTCGGCCTTGTCGAGACTGCGGTTCCAGACGCGTACCCTGTCGAGAGACGGCCTGATTTCGCAGTGCGCCGTTACCAGGTGCGTTGCCATCTGCCCGGCGCCGATCATCAGCATCGAGCGGACATTCTCGCGCGACAGCAAGCGGCTACCCAGCGCCGAGTCGGCCGCGGTTTTCAGCCAGGTCAGTGCCGTGCCGTCGAGGCAGGCGAGCGGGGTGCCGTTTTTGCCTTCGAAAAGCACGTACACCGCCTGGATCGAAGGCCATTCCCGGGTCTCGTTATTGCGCGGGAAGATGCTGATTACCTTGGCACCCACGGCCTTTTCGGGCTGCCAGCCACTGCGGATGAAAAAATGGTTGATATTGCCGCGGTCGTCCTTTGATTCCATCAGCATTTCATCTACCAGGCCGATGGATTCCCGGTGCATCGCCGCGAGTTCGTCGACCAGCGTCGTAAACGGCAGGCAATTCAGCAGTTTGTCGGCATCGAGCATTAACACGAGATCTTTTCCAATGGCCCCAACAGGCGCTAGACTCCATTATCTTGTCAGGGTGGTGGAGTGTACTCAAATCGCGCCGTCATTAACAATTCAATTTTAGGAGGCATGCCGATGGAAGAACAGGTCAACGAACTGGGCCAGCCGATCGGTTTTCCGATCGCCGACTGGCGGACTCGAGAACACCCGCGCGGTGCGCGGATCGAGGGCAGGCTTTGCCGTCTCGAGCCGGTCGATGTCGAAATCCATGCGAGCGACCTTTACCGATCCTTCGGCGAAGACCGCGAGCAGCGCAACTGGACCTATCTGCCCTATGGCCCGTTCGACGGCGAAGACGCGTTTCGCGACTGGCTGAGCGCGACCTGCCTGGGCGACGATCCTTGCTTTTTCAGCGTCATCGACGCGGCCGACGGGCGCGCGGTCGGCCTTGCCAGTTACCTGCGCATCGAGCCCGCGGTCGGCGTCCTCGAGGTCGGGCACATTCATTTTTCGCCGCGCATGCAGGGCAAACCGATTTCGACCGAAGCCATGTACCTGATGATGCGCCAGGTATTCGAGACCTGGGGGTACCGCCGCTACGAGTGGAAATGCGATTCCCTGAACGAGCCCTCGTGCGCGGCGGCGCAGCGTCTGGGGTTCGCGTTCGAGGGGATTTTCCGCCAGGCGACGATCTACAAGCAGCGCAATCGCGATACCGCCTGGTACTCGATTCTCGATCGCGAATGGCCGGCCGCCAAAGCCGCCTTCGAGGCGTGGCTGAATGACGCCAATTTCAATGCCGACGGCGGCCAGAAAACCAGCCTGTCGGCGACCATGGCGGAGTCGCTGGCTCCGCTGCGTTGATCTGCTGCCCGGGGCTATTCGCGGAACAGGCTCATTTAGCCGATCGAGTAGTAATTTTCGCTGGAAACAGGGTAAACGGGCAAACTGTCGCCTGACTCGGTAGCCTCCGGCGCGGAATGCGATCGGGATTTCAATTCAGGCCGATGCGCCGGCCCCAGGGTACGTTGCGCGAACCCTTGATCACCCAGATCACCGGAAAGTCCGGCGGATAGCGGGGAAAGGGGCCCTCGGCGTCGGTGAAGTAAATCATCAGATCGGGACGCGTGTTGTGCTTCTGCAGCCAGTCGAAAACGGGCCGCAGGTCGGTGCCGCCGCCGCCCGGCATCTGCTCGGGTATCTCCATTGCCTGCCAGGCCGGAAAATGCCAGGGCCCGTCGGCCGACAACTTCATGTCGCAGACGTGCAGCGTAATGTCGACGCCGACGATCGACTTCAGGCTGTTGACTTCGCTGATGAACTCGGAGAGTTCCTTCTTGCGGATCGAGCCGCTACTGTCGATGGTCACGTGAACGACGGAGCCGCGGCTGGCGAGCCGCGGGAAAATGATATCGCCCTCGCGGCGTGACGGCCGCTCGTAGCTGTAATCGCCGCGCGCCAGGGACAGGAAGTAGGGTGACAGGATTGCGCGCCACGGCAGTTGGGGCTTGAGCAGCCGGTTGATCAGGCGCTTCATGTGTTCGCTCAGGTGGCTGGTGCGCAAGGCGTGCTGTGCGGCAGTTGCCATGCGCTGTTTCCACTGCCGGGCGAGCGCCTCCATTTCGGCATGCTTGAGCGGGGGAGGCCGCGGCGCGAGATCTGACGGTGTCTCGTCCTGACCGGGCT
>Ga0102953_1001386_pt1 | contig 15476 bp, 5 predicted proteins | sample SalPon2A_C_D2_MG_FD_78509 | JGI IMG/M metagenome (GOLD analysis project Ga0102953, IMG submission 78509) | Soil microbial communities from South San Francisco under conditions of wetland restoration - Salt Pond MetaG R2A_C_D2_MG | ecosystem: Environmental > Terrestrial > Soil > Wetlands | place... | reverse complement strand
CGAGGTTGAAATTGTGGACCCAGCCTACCTTGTTGCTGTGTGGCGCAATATAACCTACGCTGAGGCCGTTGGCCGCCGTGGGGTTGAAGTCAGGCAGTGTGCCGTTAAAGTTCGGAAACGGCTGGCTGATGTTGAGAACTTGACTATCGGGGAACGCCAACGAAGTGTTCTGGCGGTTGACTTCAATCGCTCCGTTGTAGCCAAAGGTTGAAGGATCGCTGAAGTTTGTTGTCAGGACTTTATGGCTTGCCCCGTAGCCGCCTCGAAAGACAAGCTTGGGGGTAATGGCGTATGCGAACCCAATCCGCGGTTCCACTTGCCCATACCACGGGGTCATGAATCCGTTCTGGTGGAGCTGGCTGGCGAAGGCCAGGGCCCCGTCAATGTTGCCCGCGGCAGCATTTGGCAATGTGGGATTCAGGCTGGTTTCACGCTGGTGAGACTCGAAAACACCGCCGATAACGGTCCAGCGCACTCCAAGATTCAAGGTCAGCTTGGAGTTCACTTTCCAGCTATCGGTTGCGTAGGAAGCGTACTCGCGGTGTCTGAATCCCGGGTTGTTAAGGATAATGTTATGGTCTGCGCTTGCCACCTGGCCCAACAGGAAGCTGGCAAATGCGTTTCCGGTCTCATTGTTGTATGCCGCAAGCTGTGTCTGTAGCGGCGAGAAATGAAAATGGCCGGAGTTGGCAAAATTCCTGTTATTTTCATAGTAGAAGCTCCCCTGGAATCCAAACGAAAGCTGGTGTCTGCCGTGCATCCAGGTAAGCTGGTCCAAGAAAATTGTGCTGCCGTTGTAGCTGCCATAGGTAAAGTCGGAGCCCAGAGTTGCGATGCTACCGCCCAGGGCAGACGGTCCCCCGAAGATCATCTGTGGAACGGCGTTTGGCCCCACATTCTGCACGCCAAGCTTGCTGGCGTAGTTCTGTCCGAAGTAGACGCTCCTGTTAAGATTGCCGAAGCGGTTATATCCGATCGCCGCATGATTCAGCAACGACGGTGATATCACCCAGTCTTCGCTTACTCGGATCATCCTCCCGGGTGTTATCTGGTTCTGCCACCTCTCAAGAGGATTGCCCGGCGGTGCGGACCAGCCCGGAACAGGAGTGTTATTTCGCCTGCGGCCATCGGAAATCCACACCCCCGAAATGCGATGGTGAGCGTTAATTGTATGGTCGATGCGGGCGGTGACCATCGTTTCAAAGAAAAAGGGCGCACTCGTCCTGAAAATGGGCATGTTGTTCAGAAGGCGGTTGTAAGTTGGGTCCGGAAGCAAATTGACATAGTTTTGCGCGACCGGGTTGATGCGGCTCCCCGGGATAATGTTTCCTGGAAACGGGTCGCGAACTTCCCGTCCGTTTACCATCCGTGTGGTCGCAGGATCATAGATCTGACCCTGAAGAACAGGACGGCCCAATGCGTCTACACAAGGCTGGTTGCCACCAGCACCGCAGTTGGTGAGCTGTGGCCCAAGGAATGCGCTGAAGTTCCCGTTTTTCATGTCCGCTGTCGGCAGGGTTGAGAATCCACTGTAGCCAAGGGCGGTATGCTTGGTGTGCTGTAAATTGAGGAACCAGAAAGTTTTGTTGCGTCCGTTGTATATCTTCGGAAAGACCATCGGGCCGCCCACTGCAAATCCCCAGTTGATGATCCGGTTTTCCGGCTTATGTGTTTTGCCAAGGGCATTGTTGCTGAAGCCGTTGGCGTCAAAAGCCTCATTCCCGATGTAAGAGTATGCGGTCCCGTGCAGATGGTTGGTCCCTGACTTGATGGCAAAGTTTGCAACTGCGGTTTCTCCCCCTCCGAAACTCGCATTGAAGGCCCCAGTCTGCACCTTAAACTGGCTTACTGCGTCCGCACTCGGGCTCAGCTCATTGTTGCTGCCTCCGGTCAGGTCAAAGCGGCCCAACGGAATACCGTCAATCAGAATTTCATGAGAGTACGCCTGCCCACCATTGATTGAGCCTTGAAAGCTGCTTCCTTCCGTGCCAGGCAAGCTCGAGAAGATAAAACTCTGAATCAGCCGGTGTCCATCACCACCGATCATGATTGGCCATGACTTAAACTCCTTGGGGGAAACATGGCTTCCGGGTGCAGGGCTGGTTTCGATCACCGGCGCTTGAGAGGTCACATTCACCTGTTGTCTTACAGCTCCCACTTGGAGCTTCAGATCTACGGTAAGTGTGCCGGCAACGTTCAGGCTGATGTTCTTAACAACAGCGGTCTTGAAGCCCTGCTTACCTACTGAAATTTCGTAGGTCCCGGGTGAGAGGGAAGGAAAACGATAGATTCCGTCTTTATTGCTTGTAGTCTTGTTTTGAACATTGGTGTCAACTTCAGTCGCGACCACCGATGCGTTGGGAACGACGGCTCCGGTTGTATCGGTAACCGTACCGCTGATGCTGCCCCGCACCCCTTGAGCCATGGCGAGGCAAGTCGAAAATATGATGACTGTTGTTACTGTCAAAAAAGAAAATAAGACACTCCGTGCTTCTGCACCGAGGTTCATCAATAACCTCCTTTATAAAATGCGACGAGGCTCTAGCCACGGCGCCGGGCTTGTGTGACAATTGGATTAACCGCCTTAAAGCCCCTTATTAATTGGAGAAAAGCCTTATCGTGTGCTATCTGAAAAGGAACGTCTGAAGAACATAAAACTACACCCAGGATAAGGAAATTTAGTGTTGAATGGCCGGAAGGAATCGGAAAATCAAACCGGATGAGGACCGACCTGAAGGACGGCAATTGCCGCCAGTCGAGTAGCTATGAATGCTACCGTTAATTAGAAACATTATTGCTTACATCTACTTTCGTTTTGCTACGGCTATAGTACTATCACCTCAAAAACTGAATGTCAAGTGCTTACGGTTATGATGTATTGTATTTGTAACACACGAGACCTAAGTCTTAAGGTAATGTCAATTTATCCCCGGAAATCTTAGATTTACGAAGCCGGCACGTAGATATAGCTGCGTCCGCCGGCGACCGGCTTGAATTCCTGCCAGCCGGCACGTGGGGAGGACAATTTGACTTCACCCAGGCTTTTGCCATCAGGGCCGAAGGCCGACAACTTCCCATGCCCCGGCGCGCGGAAAGCAATTCGACCGTTGCCATAGATATCGATCAAGTCCTGCACACCTCCGGGCTTGTGCCGCAGGACGACGCCTCCCGTCGCGCCCAGATCTCCGTGTTCGGTCCACTGCCCGCGGCCATCGAGATATTCATACCCGGGTGCGTCAACGTAATCGATGCGGTGGTTGTTCTGAAGCGCCGACATTTCATTAAAGTGATTTGAGGGATTAAACGCCAGCCAGCCGGAAACGGGCAGAGTGACCGATTTCCCGGCATCCGTAACCCTCCACGTTCCTTCTCGGGCACGATTCACATACACTTCCGTTCCATTCTCGTAGACCACGTGCAGCCGGGATTCGGCGTTTACGCCTTTGGCGATGGCCTGGCTGGGGTCGTACCACTTGCCACTCTTGTCTGCATACCGGATGAGCCTGGGCGGGCTGAAAGCATATTGCTGCTGCAACTGTTGCATCATGTAATAGGATCGGGTCATGGCCTCAATGCCGAAGGGTTCAGAAGGACTGATCGCCTTGACCAGCCAGCCCATGTTGCCGTAAGCAATCGTGGTGGCAAGGAAAAGGTCGACGTACTGGCTCCTTTTTGGAGATTCGGTCCAGTGCTTGTCAATGCGGCTCAGGTAGTAATTTGTATCTCCCATGCCATAGTCGCACTCCAGCGGATGGATCTTTCGGAGCCTGAAGGAAACATCCAACGGCGCGGTCAGAAGATTCACATCCGTGTATACCCAGCCGTAATTGCCGGAGTCCAGGCCGGCATAGAGCCAATCGTAGGTCCCTTCGGATTCGGTGGGACCATAGACTTTCTGATCGTTGCGCAGAAGTTGACCATAGGCGTAAAAGGTTGCGGCAAAAGTGCCCGCTCCCGGGACCCGGGCGTCGTAGTCGCAGTAATGCCACGGGGCGACGGCTGTGTGGACATCCGTGTATGACATTTTCACGCCGAACTTTTTCTTGATCCGTTTTGCATAATACCTGTCGAACTCTACAGCTTTAGCGGGTTTCAGAGCATAATTACGGGGCCATGCGCGGCGCCACTCGCCGTCGGGTTTCCGTTGGACGAAGTCAGGATTCCAATTGGTGTTGAGGGTGCAGAAGTCGGTGTAGTTTGTATAGACCCCTTGCAGCCATCCCAGGGCATTCTGTGCCTTGATGTACCACTTCAGCATTGCGTCCCCGCCCTTTTGAGGAGCAGCGTGGAGCTTCTCAGTGTTACAGTCGCCTTCGTCCCGCCAGGTAACCTCGTGACTGTGCTGCATGATTTTGTTCAATCCATAAGAGCGGATTCGCACCGATCGTTCGTGGGCCTTCTTCCAGGATTCCGGCGCTGTCACGGTCCAGACGTATTGGTCCCCATACTGCCGGATGGAGGGTGGATTGGCGATGGTGGGAAGCGTTTCCGCATAGATGGGCGAGTTGGTAATAAATATCCTTTCATGCAGGTTATTCCGCAGGCCATCGGTCTTGGGCAGGTAGCGCATCCCGCCATTAATTTCGGCGCTGTCTTTAGTCACGGGTGGGTTTTTGGTGTAGTAAGGTTCAGAAGCGTTGCTGCGGTACCAGTCAAACCAGACAGAAGTGAAGGTCGGTTTTGAAGATGCACCGGAAACGAGGACGCGTGGATTGGTGACGCCGTATGTGATGTAAGGCACTGTGATCAACCGCGGATGGGTAATGCCGGAAACCTTGCCAAAACTCAATTCCGTTGCATCCCCTCCATCGCACCACACGTCGAGGACCAGCGATTTCTGCCATAGGCGAAGGGCATAGTCCACAATGTGCGAACCCATGCGAAACTTGGCATGCACAACGTCGCCGATCAGCCTTGCTTCAAGCAGCCCCCCTTTGGCGACCTGCCCCTCGGGGGTACTGGTGAACCGGACGCCCCCTCCGTCCAGAGGATGGAAGTCGTGGCCGCCGTTCACGTGCGCTGTAATCTCACTCAAAGTTCCCTGGGCGGGCTTGTAGTCATAAACTACCGTGGCGTCTTTGCCCGCGTATCGAAATTCAAAATCATTCCTTGCCGTTTCACGGACAGACACTTTGAAATTCTTCTCAAAATTTGTCGGCAGAATGGTCTGCTCTCGAGTTGGAAATGGCAGCCTCCCCGGCCCGGTGTTCAGGCCCACGATTTCGTCGCGATAAGGGATCAGGTTCCGTTTTGGCTCCGGCTGGAACTTCAGCGGAGGCAACGGCTCCTTATAAAACGCCAGTGAGTCGCAAAAGAAATAACGCAACCCTTTGTTCGTGATCCTGGAAATTTCAATTCCCGAAAAACTGGCGGGCATCACCATCTGGGAGAGGATCTCGGCAGGAATTTTCCGGTGAATCAACCACCATTGCTTCCAATTGATTGTTGCGACATCAACCTTGAACTCCTTGCCGCGAGCGTCCCGGATAAGGATGGAGACTTCTACCGGGGGAGTTGTCGGATCAGGAACCCAGCTCCAGCGGTCGCCGTAACCCCATAGGTCAATGGAATCAAAATTCCAGGGAATTGGAATCGGCTTGGGGGGCCTGGCGATCACATGGCTTTGCGGACTGGTGCCCGCGTAAAGGATTTTGCACACATGCTCGCCCCACATCTCCTGCTCACGGCTGCGCCGCAATTCTCCCCGCGCGCCGTCAAAGAGTTGCAGTGTCCAGCCTTTCATGTTTTCAAAACCCACCAGCGTGTGGGGGTTTTGCCTTCTCTGCACCCATGTCATCTCGTAAGGCTGTTGGCCAACCTGCTGCCAGGGCTGGATCTTATTGATGGCCGGGATAACTTTTTGTGGGACTCCCTGCTGCCCTCCAAATAAAATTGCCGGCGATGCGATGGCCACCAGGAAAAGTGCAATCAGCACTCTGAGTTTCATAGTCATACTCCCTTACGAAAGAAATCCCCATGTTCCAGAAAGAAGCATCATGAATAAGTCATGACCAAAGATCGAAGGAAGGTCCGCGCAACGCAGCCTTTCACTCTTAACCAGGTGAAACGAGCTCCTTCAATCAAGTGCCTGACTGCAACCCCAGGATTTCCTGGTTGATAGAGCATAGTTGTTCGCCCGCCAGGCGAACGTTCAAACCAACGCCCTCTCCCCGCACCCAGTCCTCTGCTTTCAGGTCTGGCGGATTAAGTCCCAGGACGGACTACAGTGAACTTGGCTGTGCTGGTCTCATGTGCGTAAGGTTCCCGGACAGTGACGGACCAGTCACCCGTCATATCGTTCAAAGCAAGAGGTACGCTGAACCTTGCCATTCCCTTTTTGAGCTGAAGGTTCTTGTCATAATAATTCAGGAGCTTTCCCTTGGGATTGCGAACCTCAACGTGGATTGCATCCGGAAAATTCCTGTGCCCGTAAGGCATGGACAAATGAACCTGAAACGCGACCGTGCTCCCGGCAGCAACTTTCGGGCTCGTGCCTTTCGCTCCTAACGCGCTAACGCTGAGCCTGCCCACAGGCTCGGCTGAAACCGCCAGGAAGAGAGGCGCGCCGGCCACCAGGGTCCCTTTCACCTGTGAGGTGTGGCCCAGCAGACGGTGTTCCCGGAGGTTATAAACATAGCGTGGAGAGGGGAAACGGACCGTCACCGGTCCCACATCCTGACATCCCAACCCAGGAAGAATCGCGAGATAATCGACTTCGCTCTTACTATATTTGACAACTTCAGAGCATTGGACAGGCTGGCCGCTGGCTCTGTGAACGTCGGCAATCGGTTTCACGCCGGCCTGCTCCAGATAGTTCCTCAGGATTTCCAGCACAGGTCGATTCTCCCCCGTCTTCTGTAGTTTTGTGTAATTGGTGAGCCAGAAATTCAAAGTGATCGCCCGCCCGGCTCCGAAGGAATTCTTGATCAGGAAAGGTGTGTTTCCGCTACTGGCCTCCGCCTGGCCGGAAGTCAACTTCAAATTTGGCTCGGCCGGTATTACTGTGGGAGTGACTTCTTTGCCGCCCAACGCCAGGTGGAGAGTGAGAGGTTTCTGGTCTTCCGGCTCCTTGTGCTGTGAGGTCTGGTGGATTCCAAGCACATTGTCCAGCAGTCCCTTCTTCTCCCAACGAGCATGCTGATCCATCAGGCCGATCTCCCCATCGGAAATCAGTAGGCCGCCATTTGCAACAAAATCCCGGATGGCGATGACTTCAGCCGGCGAGAGCGAAATCGAATCGGGTAGAACCAGGACTTTGTAATTCGATAATCTGCCCTTGTCAATCTGCTCCGTGGTCAGGAAGTCATACTGGTATCCATCGTCGCGTAGCGCGTGCAGCCAGTTGGTACGGTTCTGATGGAACCGCTTGAGATTCCTGGAAGTCGCGTCACCGTTTGTTACCTTGTGCGCAGCAATATGGCCATCGGTAATCCAGTGGCTGCGAACGCTGAGCAGCGAGTAGTGAACGGCGATGCCGCAATTCGCCCGCTTTGCTCCCCTCAGCAACAGTGCCAGACCCTCGTTGCGGAATTCATTGGTCAAAGAGCTCAGGTTGCGCCCCTGCTGGGTCAGGGTGAGATCGGCATTCAACGCCGTGTATTGCCAGAAGAGCGAAGCGCCGATCTGCCCCTCCAGCAGGCGGTGCCAGAGTTGGTGGCGCAATGTCACACCAAAATCCTGATAGCCGGTGAAGCCCGTCATGATCTGGCCTGCATGAATTGAACGGTGCAGATCGTCCTGATTATCTTCAGAATAAGGCTGCAGGTAGCCAACAATGTGGTCGAGCAGATACCAGTTGACCGCGTTGGAGGGGCCGGGACCCTGGGTGCCGGATATGCTGGGCAGGCCGCCGGGATCCTCTGACTTCACTGTACTCGCCGCCACTTGCATGGCGTGGGCAAAGACCTGCTCCATGTAAGTCCGATGGTCCATCCACCCGGCATAATCGCCTTTAGCCTGTGCCTGGGAAGTGGTGAGCGGCATCACGTCGTTCCAGGTCTTGTAGTTTGTGTCCCATTCCTTGTTCAGAGCGGCGAGATCCGGATACTGGCCCCGAAGCCATCTTCGCAAACCTTCCAGCGTCGGCTTCGACCATGAGAAGTCCAAAGGATCGCCATATGATGTCAGCGAAGATTCGTCCGCGAGGTAGTAAGCCAGCGGCCCATAGGGTTCGTATTTCCCCATGGAGTCGATGATGTCGCTCTGCAGAGTATCCAACCACTTGTGGCTTGAAAGATCTGGTTTGCGAATCAGGTATTTGGTGTTATGGGTTTTCAGATATTCGTCTTTTTGCTCGATATATTTCTTTCGCCGGTACCAGTAAACGCCAAACCCCGGGGCATGGACTTCTGTAATCAGCTTGAAGTTATTCCGGGGATTTGCTTCGACCGTGACGCCGATCTTGCGGAATTGCGACTCGAGCGTTGACTCCCATGGTTCATAGGAAGGCGGACCATACCACGGCAGAATCAGCTCATAGGCCCCAAATTTCCGATCGAGGCGGACAAAATCAACCCGTGTTTGATCCTGATCGATCTTGACTTTTCTACCCGCGCGCTCTCCCAGCAAGGCTACACGAACCCACCCGATGTTGGTGGTGTAATTCCCCACGGGCACCGTTGCATGGAGCACTCCTCCCTGCACCGTGGACGTGGGTTCCGTAGCGGTACCGATCAGCCGGTTGCGATTGTCCAAAAGATCCACGCGGACTTCCGCCGGAGCTGTCCCGCCAATTCGCACAGTCGCATGGAGTGGATCGCCCAGCTTGTAAAACTTCTTGCCGGTTGCAATGGAAACGATGTGGTCCGCTTGCGGCAGGGAAAACGACACGGAGCCCCAGGCATAGCGTTTTCCCGCTGCGGAAAGAATCACATCAGCATCGTTGCGACCGCCGGAGGCAGTGTCCGGCAGAGTTATCCGAATTCGATTTCTGCCGCGCCTGAGATGAAGATCTTTTGTGACGTGACCTTCATTGTCACCCCACTGGCTGACAAGTTTGACGGAAATCTCAGCCGACCTGATCTTTGAGTGGTTCTCAAAGCTGACAGCAAGTCTTCTTGCGCCATGATTGGGAACTTCCACCCGCATCGGCATCAGATTGACCTGCGGTTGCTTGCCGCCTGCCCACATGATGGAACGCCCAAGCAGTGAGTAGAAATACTCCCACCAGTGATTGTTTTCTTTTCCCAAAACCTTCCAGTCAATGTCCGGCGAGAGCCCGTGATTTACATATCCGAGAGCGACCACCCGGCCCTTGCCATACATCTTGGTGGCCACAATCGGTTCACCCCCAGGTCCTTTAACCAAGAGTGTGGAATCCGGTCCCAGATGGTACTTGTAGTGTTTCAGGTAATCTCCCGGAAAGGTGTCGAAAGGCACGTTGTTGGTGATAAAGCTTGGCTGGGCGTCTTGCCACTCTCCGGTGGTAACCGCTCGCGGCAGAACGTGCAGTTTTGCATGGCTATCAAGCCGATCGGAAAGGCAATCAATCAGGGGTGAAACTTCCCAAAGCTTTCCGCCCGGAGGGACGGCAAAATCGGGCGCGTGGATATTCATGGGAGGATTAACCTTCGGTTCGCCCGGCGCGGGAATACCTGTGGTGGGATGGATTAGGACCAGCCCGGTTCCAGCGCGAACTCGCTTCAGAATCCCATCGCGAACATCCTGGGGCAGCCGGTTCCAGCCGAACAGGCTGGGCAGGACAATCACGTCGTAGTGGGCACTGCTGTCCAGGTCTTCAGCCAGGTACTTGTAAACCAGTTTGTAGGTGCGTGCCTCATAGTTCTTGCCGGTGCCCACAGTCCAGGTGTTCACGTCCCAGGCGCTGTCAATCATCACGGTGTTATAGGTGATGGGAAAACGTTCGGCCAGTTCCACCAATGTTCGTCCCTCGCTGACACTGGGAACCACCAGTGCATGCACTGTCTTGCCACCCCAAGGCCTTGCCCAGGCAATATGGGGCGTCTTGACGGCCAGGGTAAATGGCGCGTCCACCCTCTTTTCCGATTTTGCGCTCTTGCCCGCCAGCACCCCTGGAGCGCCGAATTCAATCAAGCCAAACAACGCAAAAATAAGAAGGAGAGCGACACTCCATGAGCGGTATCTCGAAAGCAATCGCAAAGATGTCATGATTTTCACCTGCCCTGGATTGTGGAATTCTTTCATTTCTTATCGGGACGATACAGAATATCCCTACATGGGGTCCTTCGCAAGCGAACCATGCGATTGTCACGGTAAAATTTCAGAAACCAATCTTCTAGTAACGCCGGAAATGGCCGTCCTAGGGGTTGGTTCGGGGTTGTAACAGCTTACGAAGTGTCCTGACGTCCAGGTACTCTTCGTCGTGATTTGCGTATTCGGCGTCAAACACGACAGACGCGTCTGGGGCCACACCAAGAAGGACTGGCAGGGATTGGAGGTCGGAGGACTGTTGAAGCGGAGAATAGGCACTCCACACTCTGCCGCTGAGATCGGTCGTTGCCGAACTCACAAGCCACAGCCCTACCTTCCCCCTGAGGAGGGATTTTGTTTCCGGCATCTGTCTCTTCTCAGCTGGAATCAAAGCAACGCTGGGCGCCAGAAAGAGATTTGGTGAGTCCACTCGATTCAAAAATGAAGTGGCCTCTTTCAGCGTTCCGGGAGGCTTTCCCGGGGCCATCCGAAGGTGGATGGTGATTTGCGTTCCGGCGGCTTTCTTGCACAAGCCTCGAACTGTCGCCGTAAACGATTCCCAGCTTTGAGACCTGGTGAAATTGTTTTCGGGGAAACGATGGAGCGACAGAATGAGGTCCCGCGCTCGCAAAATCGGCATCTTGTCGATAACGTCTCTAATGGCAGCCAGGCTGGCAGCATAGTCCCGGCTGCTGTTATCAATCAGGCGAAGCTGTGGAAAGAGGTCAATGCCTGAAGTCAGATCGACGATGACTCTCAAATTCTGCAATCCGATCCATTGCTCTTCTTTTTCCAGCGCTTCGGGTTTACGCTCCCACAGGTACTTCCAATCCACAACCACCGAGTCGTAGTTCTGAAAGAAGGTTGGGCGCTTCAGAATTTCTTCCTTAATCAAGAGCGCATTGCGAATGGGTAATGCGCGGCGCAAAGGGCGTGAAGGGGGGGCGACGTGGGGAATGACTCCGACATCCTGTTCGCTGACCCGAATCGAGAATATCCGCACATTGCCGCCTGCAATGCGATCTTTGCCATTGGTCCCCAGGCTGTCGCTGTGAATTCCTTCCGGTAAATAGCCGACGGCCGTTCTTTCTGACCGGTCCAGCTGGTCCTCCCGGATGGACTCGACCTCGCCACAGCGGGACTCGATTCTGAACAGCTGCTCTTTCCAGGAATTATTGAAAATTCCGAGCTTGTATTCTCCTTTGCCTTTGCGGCATACAATAAAGCTCACGCGTGAACCCACTTTGAAAAGCATCTGGCTCTGAAAAGCAATATCGAGGATGCGCCGGACGTGTTTCAACAGCACATATGGCTTTGCCAGGGGCCTGTCGACTTCGTTTGACACATTCTGCGCAAGCTTTTCCGTCGCTTCAGAAGTGGGCCGCGCGCTCAGGCCAAACGGACTTGCAAGAACAATCAGGCGGCCCTTTCCATGGACAACCGATACAGCCGCGGGATGTCCGTCACACTTCGCCAGAACCTCAGCCTGCGAAGGAAAGCTCAGCGGATACAGATCAAATTCTGCATCTTCTCTCAGCGCAGCCCGATTGTCCTGACCCATTGCAACTGCGGTTGGTTTAAACCGCCTTGCAGGCCCCGACACCCGAACGCCGGCAAGGCCACCGGGGAATTCTTTCAGGTTCGCGGCTGTGGTTACCAACAGGCCTCCCGCTGCGAGGTAGGCCTGGAGATTGTCCCGCAATTCTGCGCCTCCACGCAGTCCCCCGGCCAGAACCAGCAAGGGATATCGCGCCAGCAGCCAGCCGGGACTGTCGCTCAACAGACACTCCACTGCGTCGCCGTAAGGGGTAGGCGCCATGAAACCGGATTCGTCGTGATAAAAGGAGGAGTTCTGATAGCCCGGATAAAACATATCGAGAAGAGCGTTTGTCCAATAGTCTCCCGGCCCGTAAGGCAGGTTGCCCCACACGCGATACACATTGGAGCTATAGAGATGCCGGGGAACGGTCCAGCCCGCAAAGAAATCCATCATCAAGGCGAATGGGACCATCATGGTTCCGGGCTGGCCTTCTTTCTCGATCCAGTCCTTCGCAGCACGCTGCATGACTCCGATAGGTGAAAGTTTCGGCTCCGGATGTTTCGTAGCGGAAGACTCCGTTTCGAACCACCCGCTTTCAAACCCGACTGAAACGCTGTTGTAAAGAATCTGGCTGTACATCAGACGCTTCAACAGGCTCAAGCTGGTTCCTTTCTCAGGCCCGCCCTCGTGGGAACCATCGTGGCGTGGAGGGCCATACTCTTTCCAGCCCCAGCGGTTCCACACCGAAGCATTTCCGAACCAGGGCACGCCGTATTGCTTTCCCGCTCCGCGAATGAATGCGTACATCACCTGCCCGTTCGGCAGGGCCTGCGCGGTTTCTCCGCCGATCAGGCAATAAAGCCCTTCCTTCAGGAAATAGTGGCCAAAGGTGAGAGAAACCAGTGCCGTCATCCTGTTTCCCAATTCGCCCGTGAGCCTTTCGAAATGCCGGTGGAAATTAAAGTACTGCTGCGGCCTGGATGCGGAACTGGGATACATCTGAGAGGCATAACCACCAATATACCGGCCGTCCTGCTCGCCGTTGTCCATGCCCAGCCAGCGCTCCTTAAGCGTAGCTACCAGTAGCGTAAGCGCCGTCTTGGGAGGACGAAACTCCTTCCAGTAGCCCCCGGGACCTGAGCCTGGAACGAAGCCCCAGATGTCAAAAAGAAACAGGTCCTGCTGCCGGATCTCTTCCACCAGGTCGCTTAGGTTCTCAGCAAACAGGATCGGATAGGAAGGCCACACGATGTCGCCAAGCTTGAAAACTTCTGTATACTTCCTGATCGCTTCTGCATAGTTGACAATCCGGTTTTTCTCGATTTCAAAACCGCGTAGCGTTGTGAAATGAGTGTGGTCACCGAACGTTGACCAATCGGGAGGGCGAACGTGCCGCCGTTCGAAATCCGGGTGCTCTCTGGGATTAAGGAGCGAGCTGTACACGCGGAAGGAATGTGGTTGAAGTAGACGAGAACTTTCCTCTGGGGCCGGTGACCTTGGGGTTTGATTGTCGCCGGGACCATGCTTGCCTTTACCCTGCCTGCGCCCTACAACTGCGGAAGCGCCGAGCGAAGCTTCGATGAACTCTCTTCGATTCATATGACCTTCCCAAAGTGGTTGTCCTGCCAGGGTGCACAACCCTGTCAAAAAGCATTGAATTTACCGGGCAAATTTCACTACAAGGAATGTCAAAAGTCCAGAGTGAAATGAGAGAGCTCCGGGTCCTTTAGAATACGCCGAGTTAAAACCGATGCGCTGGAATCTTCAAGCGGGCAGGTGGCAGCGGTGAGTCCAAAGCCTGCAAAACCAAGAAAACCGTAGCAGGTCGGTTTGAGAATGAATATGATGAAACCCCAACACCACGAACGCGGACACTGCGGAACGAGGAGCGTATTCAGTGAAAATCGAATCAATTGAAATCCGGGTGTGCAGAAACACCAGAGAAGCTATGCACGACTCCGAAATGCGAGCCGGCGGCAAATCAACTTTTGATTTTCTCGTCATCACCATGAAAACCGATGAGGGCGTCGAAGGAACGTCCTTCGGATTTGCAGGCCGGGGAGCAGAAATGGCCGGCCAGATTGCCGCCTCGGCGCTGAAGCCGTTCTTTCTGGGGAAGGACCCGCTTGCGCGCGAGAAGCACTGGAAGGAATTCAGAACTTACGACCGATGGTGGAACCACGTTCCGATCTATGCCTACGGACCGTTTGACATCTGCCTCTACGACATCGCGGGAAAAGTGGCAGGACTGCCCCTTTACAAGCTGCTGGGTGAATACCGCGACAAAGTGCCGACTTACGCCAGTTCGTTTGTCCTGGCCACTCCGGAAGATTATGCGCGGCAGGCATTGGAGGTCAAGGAAAGTGGATTGCATGCCTACAAATCTCACCCTCCCGGCGATTATGATTTTGACCTGAAAGTTTATCGGCTGTGCCGGGAGGCAGTAGGCCCGGACTTCAAGCTGATGGCCGACCCCGTTGCCGCCTACAACCACGAGCAGGCCTTGCGGATGGGGCGCGAGCTTGAACGCCTCAATTACTATTGGTTTGAAGAGCCGCTCTTCGACGTCGATTTTCATGGACTTCGAAAGCTCACCTCCAAGCTCGACATCCCCATTTGCGGAACAGAGGTCCTGGCGGGCTCGCACTATTCAACCGCCGAGTGCATTGCTTCAAATGTGGTGGACATGGTCCGCACGGACGTGTCCTGGAAGGGCGGGGTAACACCCGTGATGAAGACCGCGCACCTGGCAGAGTCTTTCGGAGTCCAGTGTGAAGTCCATACGTCCATCTATCATCCGCTTGAAGTTGTGGACCTGCATTGTTGCTGTTCCATCTCAAACTGCGAATTTTTCGAGCTCCTTTACCCCATGTCATACATGGACTTCGGAATGAAGAACAAGCTCGATATCGACAGTGAAGGCTATGCACATCCACCTCAAGCTCCGGGGATCGGGGTAGATTTTGATTGGGACTTCATCGATGGATGTACAATTCAAAAATTGTAATAACCTGGCTGGATGCAACAGACGGACGGACGGTCAGGGTTTCGAAATCGGGAGGCAGCGTGAAACGATACGGGCAGGTGATTAAGTTGCAGCCGGGGGCAAAGGAGGAATACGTTCGCTACCATGCCAACGTGTGGCCTGAAGTGCTCCAGATGATTCATGAATGCAACATCCGCAACTACTCGATTTTTCTGAGAGAAGATACGCTCTACGCGTATTTCGAATACGTCGGAGATGATTTCGACGCGGATATGGCGAAGATGGCGGCCGACCCCAAAACACAGGAGTGGTGGGCCATTATGGGGCCCATGCAGCAACCGCTTGAGAACAGGAAAAAGGGTGAGTGGTGGGCCAATATGGAAGAGGTTTTCCACACGGGCTGAGGCTATCCGGCACGCTTCCGCAAACAAGACACTTGAGCCGTTGTGCGTCTTTAGCCCGTCATCTCTTGCCAAGACCGGCCATCTATAAGGCGCCACTTAATCCAGGCGGTAAACTCTGGCCGCGTTTTTGTAGAACAGCTTCTCCTGATTTTCTTCTCCGGCTTTGCGGGTCAGCAGCTTGAGAGTTTCCACCCATTTCTGCAGCGGCGCAGCCAGCGTACATACGGGCCAGTCGCTGCCAAACATCACGCGGTCCCATCCGAAACACTCAATCACGTACTCAACGTAAGGGCGCAGGTCCTCCGGGGTCCACTTTTCCAGGTCGGCGTTGGCCAGGATCCCCGAAACCTTGCAGACGACGTTGGGCAGATTCGAT
>Ga0102953_1001385_pt1 | contig 15487 bp, 12 predicted proteins | sample SalPon2A_C_D2_MG_FD_78509 | JGI IMG/M metagenome (GOLD analysis project Ga0102953, IMG submission 78509) | Soil microbial communities from South San Francisco under conditions of wetland restoration - Salt Pond MetaG R2A_C_D2_MG | ecosystem: Environmental > Terrestrial > Soil > Wetlands | place... | reverse complement strand
CCCTCACCCGGCCTTCGGCCACCCTCTCCCCGTGGGAGAGGGGAAGCATTTTCCCTTCTCCATCAGGGAGAAGGTGCCCCGAAGGGGCGGATGAGGGGCGATTTTGGCCGGGTGCATCAACCTAACCGGACACTACTGCCTAAATTCAGGAAATCTTGCTCTTGCCCGCCGCGGCAGATCCCTCGCCCCGGGCCTCTTTGCCCTTGACCCTCCTTCGGCCGGCGGCTAAACTGCCACCGGTCCAACGTGACGAAAGGAGCAACCGATGACCATTTCCGTCAAAGTCACCAGTTTCATCGAAAGGGCTTCCTGGATCCGCAGGATGTTCGAAGAAGGGGCTCGATTGCGCCAGATCCACGGGGAGGAGAATGTTTTCGATTTCACCCTCGGCAACCCTTCGGTCGAACCGCCGGAAGCCTTTCGGAAAGAACTGCTGAAGATAGCGATGCATCCCGAACCGGGGATGCATCGCTACATGAACAACGCAGGGTACGAGGAAACAAGGGCGGCCGTCGCCGGGGTTCTTTCGGAAACTTCGCCGCAACCCGTCGAAGCCCGGCACGTGGTCATGACCTGCGGCGCCGGCGGGGCCATCAACGTCGTTCTCAAGACCATACTCAACCCCGGCGAAGAGGTGATCATCCTGGCGCCCTACTTCGTCGAGTACAAATTTTACGCCGACAACCACAACGGCGTCACCCGCGAGGTCCCCACCGGCAAGGGTACCTTCCAGCTCGACCTGGAGGCCATCGAAAAGGCCATCGGCCCCAATACCCGGGCCATCATCGTCAACTCGCCCAACAACCCGACCGGCGTCATCTACCCCGCTGCCGACCTGCGGAAACTGGGGCAGATCCTCGAAAAAAAGGAGCGGGAACTCGAACGCTCCATCTACGTCATTTCCGACGAGCCCTACGCCCGCATCGCCTACGACGGTCAGGTGGTGCCGAATATCTTCGGCTGCGTCAAAAATTCGGTTATCGTCACCTCCAACTCCAAGGACCTGGCCCTGCCGGGGGAGAGGATCGGCTACCTGGCGGCCAACCCGGCCATGAAAAACGTCGATCAGTTCATGGAAGGGGCGGTCTTCTGCAACCGGGTGCTCGGTTTCGTCAACGCTCCGGCCCTGATGCAGCGACTGGTGACCGGCCTGCAGCACGAAAGCGTCGATATCGCCGAGTATCGGCGGAAACGCGATCTGCTCTACGACCACCTGACCCATCTCGGCTTCAGCATGGTCAAACCGGGGGGAGCTTTCTACCTCTTTCCCGAATCGCCGCTGGCCGACGACCTGGAATTCGTCCGGATGGCCCAGAAGCACAACATCCTGCTGGTTCCCGGGACCGGTTTCGGGGCCCCCGGCTTTTTCCGCATCGCCTACTGTATCGACATCGACGTCATACAGCGCAGCCTGCCGGCCTGGAAAAAACTGGCCGGCGAAGTCGGTCTCGGCTGAAACAACGGACTTCTATCGATGGAAAAGCGCTTTCTCACTCCCCTGGAGACGACCCGGGCCATCGTCGCCAACGGCCGCCGGGTCACCACCCAGCGGCCGGCCCGCACGGTGGTCCTGAGCCTGCTGGCCGGATTCTACATCGCCTTCGGCGCCCAACTGGCCACCGTCGTCACCCAGGACGCCCCCGCGGCCCTCGGTGTCGGCGTCGCCAGGCTGCTCGGCGGCAGTGTTTTTTCCCTGGGGCTGATGCTCGTGGTGATCTGCGGCGCCGAACTCTTTACCGGCAACAGCCTGCTGACCAAATCGGCCTTCCAGGGTGAAATTACCTGGTACAAGCTCGGCGAAAACTGGACCATCGTCATCCTCGGGAATTTCGTCGGTTCGCTCTTCTTCGCCTGGCTGATGTTCCGTTCCGAGCTCTGGCGAAGCGGCAGCGTGGCCGAGCATGCGGTGCACATCGCCGCCGCCAAGACCCGACTTTCCTTCCACGTCGCCCTGATTCGGGGAGTGCTGTGCAACTGGCTGGTCTGCCTGGCCGTCTTCATGGCCACCGCCGCCCGGGACATTACCGGCAAGATCCTGGCCTGCTACGTGCCGATCATGGCCTTCGTTGCCAGCGGTTTCGAGCATTCGGTGGCCAACATGTACTTCATCCCCACGGGCCTTTTCCTCGCCGATGAGCTGGGAATGGTCGAACCGGGGCTGACCTGGAGCAACTTTTTTATCGGCAATCTTCTGCCGGTGACGCTCGGCAATATCCTCGGCGGGGTTGTTTTCGTCGCCTTCGCCTACTGGTTCATCCACCTCAAGGGAGCCCGGACCAACTGATTTCACTCCCGTCCTTCTTCAACCCGGAAAAAGCAGTCTCACGCGACGAACGCAATGAACGCGCCTGCGCGCTGAAGCGCTATGGCGCGCAAGCGCGTTCATTGCGGCGTTGCGTGATCAACTGCCCTGTTCAGGCTCAATCGTCCCGCCGCCACTTGATCGAGCAGCCCATCGAGGGATTCTGCTGGGCGCCGACCTCCTCTCCGGCTACCATGGCCGCCATCGCTTCCCGCAGCTCCTCCTGACCGACCCCCTTTTCGTCTTTCCAGTTGTCATCGATGCGCCCATGGTAGACAAGCCGTCTCTCCCCATCATAGAGATAGGGATCGGGCGTGCACTGGGCCTTGAACGTCCGGGCGACTTCCTGGCTTTCATCCACCAGGTAGGGGAAGTCGATCCCCAGCTCCTCGATTTTTTTCGGCATCTTATCGGGGGCGTCGTCGGGGTAGTCGGGATGAATGTTGGCGTTGATGGCGACGGTGTGGATTCCCTTGTCCCGGCCCCAGCGCGCCAGCTTCACCAATCGCGGCCACTGGGCGTTGGCATAGGGGCAATGGTTGCAGGTAAAGACGACCAGCAGGCCCCTGGGGCCGAAAAGCTCGTCGCTGTCATAGGCCCGTCCAAGGGCATCCTTGAGTTTGAATGAGGGCATTTTGCTGCCCAGCGGCAGATCGACGGATTCGACCAGGGTCATAAGCATGCCTCCTTCCCGCGGCGCTTCGGCCGCTTCGCGTTCCCCTGCAAGCATAGCCCAAGGGAGACAAAAGGGAAGGAGACGACAGGTGGGATGGGAGGGGGGCAAAAGAAAAGAGGCGAGCTGATTGGATAAAGTACGCTGCTAGCGCTATTTTTCGGAGGACCGGAAGTCGCGGATGCGCAGTTGCACCGTTTTCCGGCCGCGCCAGTTGTTGATGGCGGGAGTAAAAAGCAGATCGAGCTCGCCCTGCAACTCGCCCTGCCGGGAAGCCATGCCGAAGGCGATGCAGGGTTGGCTGTAGCCGTCCTGCCGGGCGGTGAAGCGCAGGTGGTTCTCTCCCACCACCTGAATCTGCTGCGCCCGTACCCCCGAAGAGACGAAGGCCGGCTCCGGGTTACCGATCCCGAAGGGAGCGAGGACGGCCATCTCCTCGACCCTCTCGCGGGTCAACTCCTCGAGCAGAACCTCCCCATCATGAGCGATGCTGGGCAAAAGAGCCTCCTCATCCAGCCACTCCCGGGCCGTCTTTTCCAGGGCCTCGGTAAAACCATCGATCTGTCCGGCATCGATGGTCAAGCCGGCGGCGAATTCGTGCCCGCCGAATCCCGCGAGAAAGTCCTGGCAATTCTGCAACGCGCGAAAAAGATGAAAACCGCCGATCGATCGAGCCGACCCCTTGCCCCTGGCGTTCTCCAGAGCGATGAGCACGGTGGGGCGGTGATACCGTTCAACCAGTCGGCTGGCGACGATGCCGATGACCCCGGAATGCCACCGCTCGTCGGCCAGGACGATTGACCATCGATTCCCTCTCTCCGTCTCCTCGAGGCGGGCCACCGCCTGCCGGAAGGCTTCTTTTTCGATCTGCTGCCGTTCGCGATTGAACCCGTCGAGCAACTCGGCCGCCTGCCGTGCCTGCATCGGGTCGTTCTCCAGCAGGAGGTCGACCCCCAGGGCGGCATCCTCCAACCGCCCGGCGGCATTGAGCCGGGGAGCGAGTCGAAAGCCGACGGCGCCGCAGGTGATTTCCTCCACCCCCGCCACTTGGCGGAGAGCGACGACCCCCGGACGGAGGTCGCTGCCGAGAACCGAAAGTCCGACCTTGGCCAGCAGTCGATTGACTCCGCGAAGCGGCACCATGTCGGCGATGGTTCCCAGGGCGACAAGATCGAGAGCGCGGCGCAGATCGGGTTCCGGCATGGTGCTAAAACCGCCCTTCTCCCGCCAGGCCTTGCGCAGGGCGACGAGCAGGAAAAAGGCGACGCCGACTCCTGAGAGTTCTTTGAATGGAAAGGCGCATCCCGGTTGGTGCGGATTGACGAGAGCCAGTGCTTTCGGCAGCTCTTCGGGAGGCTGGTGGTGATCGGTCACGATGAGGTCGAGGCCGAGATCGCCGGCGAGTAGCGCCTCCTCAACCGCCGAAACCCCGCAGTCGACCGACAGGACGACCCGGGCCCCGGAGGATGCGGCTTGCTTCAAGGCCTCCCCGGAAAGTCCGTATCCGTCCCTGAGCCGCAAGGGGATGTGGTAGTCGACCCTGGCGCCGAAGGCTCGGAGGGTTTCGGTAAGCAGCGCGGTCCCGGTAATTCCGTCGACGTCGTAGTCGCCATGAACGACGATTTTCTCCCCTCTCTCCAGGGCGCGAACCAGACGGCCGACGGCAACGTCCATCCCCTTCATGAGAAAGGGGTCGGGAAGGGAGGAAAGGCGGCCGTGGAGAAAATCCCGACCCTGCTCCCCGGTGGCGATGCCGCGCAGAACGAGGGTGTGGGCTATCAGAGGTGATATGTCGAGGGAACGGGCCAGCGTTTCGCAAAGCCGGGGATCGACTTCGGCCGAACGCATGGCCCAACGTCTCGTCGTTACGGCATTCATGAGGGTTCACCAGGGAATGCGAAGCATCCAGGCGGTGGCTGGCATCAGGGAATCGAAAAGCGACGGGCCGGAAAATACCGGCCCGTCGCCTGAAACGGACTATTTGGAGCCGGGATTGACGGGTTGGCTCTCGAGAAATTCCAGTTCGGCCCGAACCTGATCCGGCCCCGGACCGACCGGGTTCAGTTCGAGATACCGGCTCCAGGCTTCCTTGGCCTTGGCAAAATCCTGCAGGTCGTAGCGATAGACGATGCCGAGGTTATAGAGGCTCTGGTAGTTGGAAGGATCGACCTTGTTGGCCTTGGTGAAATTCTCGATGGCCCGGTCATACCAGCCGAGTCGCCGGAACATGACACCCTGGTCGGTCAGAACGTTGGGATCGTTCGGATCGATTTCCAGTGCCTTGTTGTACGCCTTGACCGCCTTGGTCGGCAGGTCCGAATCAAAATAGGCGTTACCGAGTTCGACCCAGGCATGACGGTTGGAGGGGTCCTTGGCGACGATTCCTTCCAGGGCCTTGATATTTTGCTGGTAGTCGACCGCCGGAGCGGGAGCGGGAGCGCCGGCCTGGCGGCTTTCCGGTCTCTTGCCATCCCTGGTGAATAGAATGCCCAAAAGCACACCGACCACCAGGGTGATAACGACAACAAGGAGGATCTCTTTTTTCATCAGGCGCTCCCTTTCTCTCCGACCGGCGCTTTCTTGCCGCTGCCGCGATCTTCCCAGAAAATCAGCAGGGGGCTGGCGACGAAGATGGAGGAATAGGTACCGACCAGCACCCCGACCAGAAGCGCAAAGGCGAAGTTGTGAATCACCCCGCCGCCGAAAACGAACAGGGCCAGAACAACCAGCAGGGTGGTGCCCGAGGTCAGGATAGTCCGGGAGAGGGTTTCATTGATGCTGCGATTGACCACCACCGGGAAACCCTCCCGACCGTGCTTGCCCATATTTTCACGAATCCGGTCGTAGACGATGATGGTGTCGTTGAGGGAATAACCGATAATGGCGAGAAAGGCGGCGATGATGGGCAGGTCGATTTCCTTGCCGAAGACCGAAAAAGCCCCCAGGGTGATTAGGACGTCATGCACCAGGGCAAGCACCGCTCCGACGGCGAAGCGGAATTCGAACCGCCACGTGACATAGATGAGAATGCCGATCATCGCATAGAGCACCGCGAGCAGGCCCTTGCGGCGCAGATCCTTGCCAACCTGGGGACCGACCATTTCGGTCCGGCGCACTTCCACCTTGCCGGCACCGTAGCTTTTCTCGAGGGCCTTCGAGATATTCACCGAAAGGCTCTCGAGTTCGCTGCTCGACTCCTGAACCCGGACGAGGAACTCGCTCGCCTCGTCGCCGAATTGCTGCACGGTGAGCCCCTTCAGATCGAGATCTTTCAGGGCCTCCTTGATGTCGGAAGCCTTGGTCGTCTCCTCGAACTTGATCTGGGCCAGGGTTCCGCCGGCGAAATCAATACCGTACTCCGGACCGCCCTTGATCACCAGCGAGACGAGGCCGATCAGTATCAGAACCATCGAGAAAACAATGGCGATCTTCCGTCTGCCGACGAAATCGAGATTTATATCAGGTTTTATCAGCTGCATCCGGAGCTCCTTATATGCTCAGGCGTTTGACCTGAAAACGAGTCAGGAAAAAGTCGAAAATCACCCTCGTGACGAAGATGGCCGTGAACAGCGAGGCCAGGATTCCCACCGACAGGGTCACCGCGAAGCCTTTGACCGGCCCGGTCCCGAACTGAAAGAGGACCAGAGCAGCGATCAAGGTGGTGATGTTGGCGTCGATAATGGTCAAAAAGGCCTTGCCGTAGCCGGCATCAAGCGCGGCACGGGCCGTCTTGCCGAGGCGCAGTTCCTCGCGGATGCGCTCGAAGATAAGGACGTTGGCATCGACCGCCATACCGACGGTAAGCACGATGCCGGCGATGCCGGGAAGAGTCAGGGTGGCCTTGAACAGCGAGAGCATTGCCATGATGAAGACCAGGTTCAGGATCAGAGCGATGTTGGCAACCACGCCGGACAGATTGTAATAGAGCACCATGGCCAACACCACCAGGATGCCGCCGATAACGACCGACAAAATGCCCTTGCTGATCGAATCGTGCCCCAGGGAAGGACCGACGGTGCGATCCTCGAGTATCTTTACCGGGGCCGGAAGTGAACCCGCGCGCAGAACGATGGCCAGATCGGTTGCTTCCTGTTCGCTGAACGATCCGCTGATCTGGGCGCTGCCGCCGGAGATGCGCTCTCGAATCACCGGCGCGGAATAGACGGTATCATCCAGGATGATCGCCATGCGCTTGCCGACGTTGGCGGCGGTGATCTGATCGAAACGCCTGGCACCTACCGCGTTGAAATCGATCGCAACGTAAGGCTCATTGAAGCGGGTGTCGATGCGAACCTGGGCATCGGAGAGCAGATCCCCGGTCATCACGGTTTTTGCCTGGACGACCAGGGGAGTCTCGGTCACCGCCCCGGTGCGGCGATCGACGTTGCGCTCATACAAGAGTTGGTATCCGGGAGGAAGGGCACCCCCGGTCGCCTTCCGGGGATCGATATCCTCGGCCACCATCTTGAAATCGAGCCGGGCGGTCTTGCCGAGCAGGGCGATGGCCCGCTGGGGGTCCTTGACGCCCGGCAACTGAATCAGGATGCGGTTTCCGCTCTGACGCTGCAGGGTCGGTTCGCTGACGCCGAACTGATCGACCCGGTTGCGCATCGTCTCCAGGGCCTGGCGCACGGCGTAATCCTTGATGCTCTCAACCTCGCGATCGCTCATCCGGTAGTTCTTCTGGATATAGCCGCCGGCATCGGTAATGGTCAACGGTTCGAGGGAGGGAAAAGACTCCTTCATCAGCGCATCGACCTGCGAAGCGGCGGCATCGTCGTAAAGCACGACCGACATGCGTTGCCCCGGTTCCCGGTTGACCCGCTTGAAGATGATGTCCTTTTCCTTCATCAGGCTTTCAGCCTGGTCTACGACACTGTCGAGCCGACTCTTGACCGCTTCGTCAACGTCGACGCCGAGTACCAGGTGCATTCCGCCCTGCAGGTCCAGACCGAGGTGGATCGGGTCGAAATTCTTTTTCCACCAATCGGGAAGACTTTGTTGGAAAAAACTGGGAGCAAGCGAGACCAGTGCGAGGCACAGGCATAACAGGACCAGAATCCCCCGCCATTTGATGCTCTTGGTCATGGAAGCGATTTCTCCTTTCGGATTCTTGACGACAACGGCTTTTCCCGGACGCCGGGCATCCGGGAAAAGCTGGAAAAAATCAGGACGGTTGATCCTCTTTGGTCCCGACGACCGAAGCGCGACTGATCTTGATCTTGACTCCGGTTGCCACCTCGAGAGTGACCACGCTTTCCTGAACCGCGGTCACTTTGCCATGGATGCCGCCGGCGGTCACGACCTCATCGCCGACCTTGAGCGTCTCGATCAGCTGCTTATGCTGCTTGGCCCTTTTCTGCTGGGGACGGATAAGAAGAAAGTAGAAAATGGCGAACATGATAACCAGCATGATGATGCCCTCGTACCCTGGGCGACCACCCTGCTGAGCCGTGGCATTTCCAGCCATGGCGTAAGCTTCAGAGACCATTTGCAATTACCTCCTTGGGATGAGATCGTTTGATGAACTTTCCATGGTTCGATAAATGATGGCGTCGCAAAAACTCACCAACTGCTGCGCTGTTGCATTTGGCGCTTTTTGCTTGGCCATTCACAAATTTTGCTTTCTTGCGAAAGCATCATAAATGAGGGCGGATCGACATTTCTCCGACCCACCGACTATTGACGTTTGCGGTAAAACTCCTGCTTGTAATCGAGAAAGGCATCCTGCTCGATTGCCGAACGCATCTCTTCCATAAGCTGGATATAATAATGCAGGTTGTGGTGCGTATTCAATACCGAAGCGAGGATTTCTCCACTTTGGTAGAGGTGGCGCAAGTAAGCACGGCTGTAATGGTTACAGACATAACAGCCGCAGTCGGGATCGATCGGCTCCGGATCGCGGGCGTAGCGGGCCTGCTTGATGCTTATTTTTCCGAAGGAAGTGAACAAAACGCCATTGCGGGCGTTGCGGGTCGGCATGACGCAATCGAACATGTCCACCCCCCGGGCGATCCCTTCCACCAGATTTTCCGGGGTACCGACCCCCATCACATAACGAGGCCGGTCGGCCGGTAGCAGGGGCAGCGTACATTCCATCATGTCGTACATCAGGCCCGCTTCCTCTCCGACCGACAGACCGCCGAGCGCGTAGCCGTCGAAACCGATTTCAATCAAGTCGCGCGCGCATCCGGCACGAAGATCGGGAAACATGCCGCCCTGAACGATCCCGAACAGCCCGGCGCCGTCTTCACTGCGCCGGGCCTCCTTGCATCGCCGGGCCCACCGACTCGAACGCGCGGTCGAATCGGCCACATAGTCCCGGTTGGCAGGATACGGAATGCACTCGTCAAAGGCCATGATGATATCGGCGTCGAGGGCTTCCTGCACGGCGATAGAGGACTCGGGGGTCAGACGATGCCTGGAGCCATCGAGGTGAGACTGGAAGTCGACTCCCTCCTCGGATATCCGCCGCAGATCGCCAAGGCTGAACACCTGGAAACCGCCGCTGTCGGTGAGAATCGGGCGATCCCAGTTCATGAACCGGTGCAGGCCGCCGAGCTCCCGCACCAGTTCGTGGCCGGGTCGCAGGTAGAGATGGTAGGTATTGGCCAGAATGATCTGAGCGTCGAGCTCCTTCAGGGCCTCCGGCAGCAGGGCCTTCACCGTCCCCTGGGTGCCGACCGGCATGAACACCGGGGTCTCGATGGTTCCGCGCCGCGTATGCACTCTGCCGCGGCGCGCCGCGCAACCACTGTCCGTTTTTAAAAGATCAAATCCGATAGTACTCAAGAGATCCCAGTCCCGTACCGCCTCGTCAGAGAATCAACATGCAGTCGCCGTAGCTGAAGAAACGAAACTTCTCGTCAACGGCACGGCGATAGGATTCGAGCACGAAATCCCGCCCGGCAAATCCCGATACCAGCATGAGCAGGGTCGATCGAGGCAAATGAAAATTGGTGATCAGGCCATCGACGATCCTGAAACGAAACCCCGGATAGATGAAAAGGTCGGTGATGCCCTCCCCGGCCTTGAGGCGGCCCCGATCATCGAGGGCGTATTCAAGGGTCCGGGTGGTTGTGGTACCGAGCGCGAAGACGCGCCGCCCGTCCCGCTTGGCCTCATTCACCACTGATGCGGTGGCAGAGGGAATATGATATGCCTCGGCGTGCATACGGTGCTCGAGGATATTTTCCGTACGCACCGGCAGAAACGTTCCCAATCCCACATGAAGGGTCAGGGGACGGATCAGTACTCCCTTGGCCTTGAGGCGATCAAGAATGGCCTCGGTGAAGTGCAAACCCGCCGTCGGTGCGGCCACGGCTCCTCGCGAAGCGGCAAAAACCGTCTGGTAACGCTCCCGGTCAATCTCCTGTTCATCGCGCCGGATGTAAGGAGGAAGCGGTATTTTCCCGACTTTCTCGATGGCGGCGATAAAATCGCCGTCGCAGGAAAAGCGGATGTGTCGAAAAGGTTCCTCGCCTCCCGGCAGGACCAGGCCTTCGAGGCCGCCGGCAAGATGCAGCACGCTGCCCGGTTGCGGTGCCCTGGAAGACTTGGTCAAACAGGCCCAGTTTTCGCCGCTGCCCGAAAGACGGCGCACCAGGAAAACCTCGATTCTGCCACCGCTATCCTTGTTTCCAAGAAGACGGGCGGGAATCACTTTGGTATCGTTCACGACCAGGACATCGCCCTGGTCGAAAAAATCGACAATTTCGGGAAAGATGCCGGTGCTCGCCTGCCGCTCTTGGCGGTCGAGGATCATCAGCCGGGAACTTTCCCGCGAAGGTGAAGGAAACTGGGCTATCTGCTCAGAAGGAAGCGCGAAGTCAAAATCGTCGAGATGCATTAGAATTGGTGACCGTCTTCCCCTGAAATAACGGGTCTAAAACAACCATACCTGCCGGGCAAAGTCAATGGTTTTCGCCCCCTATGAACGCGATAGATAAACGAGAAAAAGACCGCAGACCATTGACGAAAAACCCGCGATTCGAAGTACATTCTCCGGCAACTCGATGACCTGGCGAAGATACCTCTTAAAGCCGCGCACGAAACCGAACCAGGGAATCCCCTCGACGATCAGCAGTACTCCGAGAATCTGCAGAAACAGCTTCATTAGCCGCACCCAAGTTGTCGCTTTTCAAGAATTTCCCGGCCAAAAACATCCCGGCAGACCTAATTACGGACTTGATCAGAAGGACAAAAGCAGGTTATCTTAGTGCCTGCTCGAAGCTCTGTCAAGGAGGTAGCACCGGGGCCGGATTGCCGGCACCGGTGATGACAACGGTTCCGCAAACGGTTGGATAAAACCTCCAAGCGGAATATCCGTTGCCATACAATCCATGGTTTCCGCCGTTCGGTCTGTTGAAGACTCTGTGGCCTTTCTCCCTGACACCAACAGGTAATTGATGTCCCCTGCGGTTTTCACCCTCGAATATTCCCCCCCCGGCAACGGAAAACAATAAGCGGTCCGATGAATTCGCTGAAAATAAAAATTCTGAGCCTGACGATCGCGATCATGGTCATGGCCGTGGGCACTACCGCCTGGCACAACCTGAAGACCCAGAAGGCCATGCTCAACTCCATCGCCGATCGGAATGGTCGGATTCTCGGTGAAACCATCCGCAGCAGCATCATCACCAATATGGCCAACGGGGCCAATGCCGAAGTCACCAATATCCTCGAGCGAATCGAAAAAGAACCGGCCATCGCGGGGATCCGGATTTTCGACGAAACCGGGCACATCCTTCTCTCGGCACACGCCGAAGAAACCGGCGACCTCGTTGCCGCTTCAAACATCCTCGCCTACCGCTCGCAGAAATACTCCTTCAGCGAAACGAACCGGGGAAAAGAATTCCACAACACTCTCACCCCGATTTTCAACGCTCCTGTCTGCCACAGCTGTCACGGCAGCGAAAAGGCCGTTCTCGGAATACTCGAAGTTCATCTTGCCCTGGACGAATTCGATGCGATGCAGGGCAAAGGCCGCGAGGCCACCCTGATCTCCTCTTCCGGCATGCTGATCGTCCTGGTTCTGACCATCAGTATCTTCATTCTCTTTTACGTCGACGCTCCCATCCGCAAGCTCGTCGGCGCCATGAACCACCTGGAGCGGGGCGAATTCGACAAGGCCCATGTCGCGGTCACCAGTTCCGAGGAGATGGCTCTTCTCTCCAACAAGTTCAACCGGATGGTCGAACGGCTAAAGGGTTTGATCGAAACGACCGTCCACCACGAAAGGGACCTCGCCATCAGCCAGGAAAAATTGGCCCACCACGACGAGATCCGCAACATGAATATCACCCTCGAGGAACGTCTCAAGGAAATCGAATACCTGAATATCACCCTTGAGGAGCGGATCGAGGAAATAGAGGAAGCCAACTACAAAATTGCCGATCTGGCCAGCGACCTGGAAGAAAAGAACACAACCCTCGAGCAGGCGGTCGATCGCCTCTCGGCCCTCTATAAAATGGGCCTGGCCATCAACTCCACCATGGACCTGGAGAAACTCTTCTCCTTGCTGATTCGCAAAGCCATGGACACCCTGGCGGCGCGCTACGGCTACATCCTGCTCCTGTGCCAGGACGGCACGGCGCTTAAAATAGGCAACGTGGCCGGAGTGCCGGACCACATCGATCTCGACAGCACCATTGCACTCAAGCAGGGCGGCGTTTCGCACTGGGTGATCGAAAACGGCCGTCCCCTGCTGATCCAGAACATTGAGGAGGCTCGGGAATTCAGCAAGATCAGCCGACTCGGTTTTACTCGTGAAACGGTGATCTGCGCTCCGCTTTCCGACAAGGAAAAGGTCATCGGAACCATCACCATGGCCAACAGCCTCAACGGAGTCGCCTTTACCGCCGAAGATCTCGAACTGCTGAGCACCATAGCCGCCCAGGCCGGCGTCGCCATTCGCAACGCCAGCCTTTACGAAGAGCAGCAGGGAACCTACCTCAACACCGTCCAGGCCCTGGTTTCAGCCATCGAAGCCAGCGATGCCTATACCCGCGGCCACTCCGAGAGGGTCACCCGCTACAGCCTGGCCCTTGCCCGCCAGATGAAGCTGCCCTCCGATTCGCTCAACAGGTTGGAGCAGGCCGCCATCCTTCACGATATCGGCAAGATCGGGGTCGACGTGGCCTTGCTGCACAAGGAGGAGGAGCTCTCCTCGGCGGATATCGACATCCTCCAGCAACACCCGATTATCGGCGTACGCATCCTTGAACCTATCCGGTTCCTCGGCGGGGTACGGGAAATCATTGGCCAGCATCACGAACGCTTCGACGGCACAGGATATCCGCACCGGATCAAAGGCGAGGACATGCAGCTCGAGGCCAGAATTCTGGCCGTGGCCGACACCTTTGATGCAATGACTTCCGACCGCCCCTATCGTAAGGCCCTTTCCCACGAAACCACAATCCGGGAAATCGCCGATCACGCCGGCACCCAGTTCGATCCCGAAGTCGTCGAGGCTTTTCTGCAGTTGTGCCAGAAAGAAGGCCTGCCGCACTAGGAGGGAGTCGGACGATACGGCCGAAGCGAAAATTTGGAAGCTTGAGACCAGATTTCGGCATGTTTGAGAGCTCATAGCCATAGCTATGGGCCGAAAAGGAGCTGAAATATGGGCCAGGCAGCCGAATTTGCAGCCGGCTCATAAATAGTTCGACAGCCTCCCAGGCAAGGAACCTCCTCATGGTCCTCTTCAAATCCCGTCGGTTCCGCAAGGGATCTCTTCGCCAGAAAATCCTCATTCCCTTCTTCCTGATTCTCGTTTTTCTGGGGTCCGGTGCCACGGTCGTCTCGGTGATGCTGATCACAAAGGCCCTCTCCGACACGGCCGATGAACGTCTGAGCGCTTTTCAGGAAATCATTTTCCGGGAAATTAAAAAACAGGAAGTTCTGCTTGAAACATTCGCCGGGCTATTGCAGAACAGCAAGGGGCCGGTGGCGCCCGCCCCGGCCGGGGCGGGCATTATGCAGAATCAGCTTTATGCTTCGCTCAAGGAAGCCAACATATCCATCGCTTTTTATTCCGGGGATATGCGGCAGACCACTTCCAACGAATCGCTCAAGTCCCTTCTCCGTCAGGCGAACCGCAGCGACAAACCCCGTCTTCGTCTTCTCGGCGGCACTGACCGCTGCCCCCGCTTGACCGTTGCCGCCCCACTGCATCGCGGCTCGAGCCCTGGAGATATCGTCGTTCTGCAGACCTTGCTTGACGACTCATTCCTGAAGCAGCTTACCGCTCCATTCAACACCAGGGCGGTTATCCTCTCCAGTTCGGGCGAAATCCTCACCGCCAGTGAACAGGATCATCCTCCGGCCAACCTGACCCGGGAGGAGATGGCCCAGGTCCTCTCCGGCCGCAAAATCTTCAGGACGGACAAGGGCCTCCGACCGCAGCGGCATCTTTTCGCAGCTATCCCCCTGGGCACGACCGACCTGCTCATCCTCGCCCTCGAACTGCCCATGGCCGATGTGTGGTATCTGACCCGAAGTCTCACAACGGGGTCCGTTCTGGCCATTTCCCTGGCCCTGATCCTCGGCGGTTATATCTATTACCGGCTGATCCGGCAGATCATGGCTCCGGTGCGCGAACTCATCGCCGCGACTCGCTCCGTCGGCGAGGGCAACCTCGACTACCGAATCAGCAACATCAGCAACGATGAGCTTGGTCAAATGGCCGCCTCCTTCAACGATATGATGGCAGAACTGGGGCAACTTTACTCCGAACGGATGGCCCATGAAAAAGAGCTGGCCCTGGCTCGGGAGGCTTTGAATCACAAGGAGATCATCGAGAGGAAAAATCGTGAAATCGAAAGAGCCAACAAAGAACTCAAGGTTCACCTGAGGGAACTCTCCGCCCTTTTTCAACTCAACCAGACGATGATTTCCACTCTCGAGCTGAATCTTCTTTTCGATCGTATTCTGCAGGTCCTGAAGGATGTCCTGAATTGCGGAGAAATGGTGCTGCTGATGTATAACCCCGGCGAGGAGCAACTCGTCGTGCGCAAGTCCGTCGGCAGCGACACGGAAAACCTCAAAGACGTCACCTTCAAGCTCACCGAAGGCATCACGGGCTCGGCGGCGCGATCGCACAGACTCCTCTACGTCCGGGATGTCTCCACCGATGAACGCAGCCTCGACTACCAGGGCCGGGCTCCGCTGGAAGGGTCGATGGTGGCCGCTCCGTTGGTGGTCAAGAACAATCTGGTGGGGGTACTCAACCTGCACAAGGAGAAGACCAACGCCTTTGCCGATACGGAAATCAATCTCATTCAGGCCGTTGCCAACCAGGCGGCGATCGCCATCGAAAATGCCCGACTTTACGAAAAAACCCGCAATCTTTCCAACACCGACGATCTGACCGGGCTTGCCAACCGCCGGTATTTCCAGGAAATCCTTAATCGGGAAGCGGCCCAGGCCAGGCGTTTCCGCTCCCCCCTGAGCCTGGTGATGGCCGACATCGATCATTTCAAGGAATTCAACGACACCCACGGCCACCTCGTTGG
>Ga0102953_1001384_pt1 | contig 15491 bp, 14 predicted proteins | sample SalPon2A_C_D2_MG_FD_78509 | JGI IMG/M metagenome (GOLD analysis project Ga0102953, IMG submission 78509) | Soil microbial communities from South San Francisco under conditions of wetland restoration - Salt Pond MetaG R2A_C_D2_MG | ecosystem: Environmental > Terrestrial > Soil > Wetlands | place... | reverse complement strand
CACGGCTTCAATGCAATGGATCATCATGAATAAAGATTCAAGAATTTATGTGGCTGGACACCGGGGGTTGGTGGGTTCTGCCATCGTGCGCAAGCTGCAGGCAGAGGGTTATAATAATCTTGTCCTGCGAACTTCCAGTGAACTTGATTTGCGCAACCAGGCGGCAGTGGATGCATTTTTTGCAGAAGAGACGCCGGAATACGTGTTTCTTGCAGCAGCGAAAGTCGGCGGTATTCATGCCAACGATACCTATCCTGCCGATTTCATTCGCGACAATTTGCAGATTCAGACGAACACCATTGATGCGGCATATCGAAATAATGTGACAAAGCTATTGTTCCTGGGCTCATCCTGCATCTACCCAAAGGAAGCACCTCAGCCGATGTCGGAGTCATGCCTGCTGACCGGACCGCTGGAGCCGACCAACGAATGGTATGCCATTGCCAAGATCGCCGGCATCAAGATGTGTCAGGCTTATCGCAGGCAGTACGGCTTCAACGCAATTTCAGCTATGCCGACGAATCTTTATGGCCCGAACGATAATTACGACCTAAATAATTCTCATGTTTTGCCTGCTCTGATTCGCAAATTTCATTTGGCCAAACTGACGCAGACAGGAAACATTGATGCTATTGCCACGGATGAAGAGAAATATGGCCACATTCCTGAGGATATATTGCAATCTCTTGGCCTGGATCGAAATGAAGATGGAAGCCTGAAATCTGCCGGAGCAAAGCCTAAGATCGTACTCTGGGGTACAGGCGCGCCATATAGAGAGTTTCTGCATGTGGATGACCTTGCCGATGCTTCCCTGTTTCTTATGAATAACTATGAGGATGAGCAGTTCGTCAATATTGGAGTAGGCAAGGATATAACTATCCGTGAGCTTGCTGGCCTGATTCAGGATATTGTCGGTTATGATGGCAAAGTTATTTGGGATGCTTCGAAGCCCGATGGAACGACAAGGAAGTTGATGGACACCTCCAGAGTGAATGGTTTGGGGTGGCAGGCTAACACTTCACTAAAAAGCGGGGTGCAAAGGGTTTATGAGGTTTTTCAAGAGTCGCAAATATGAAAAAGTTCTTTTGCCGATGGTATTGGTGCCAGTAAGCCCGAAGATGCGCGCGTAAATAACAAGCATGCTATATGCAGTTATTGGTCATTTTCATCCATTAGGTCTTGCGGTTATTTAGAGAACAGAGTGTGTGCTGCTTACTGTGTGGGGACAAAAGGAGATCTGAAGAATTATGCTTATATGTGGATTTTGTTTGTGAAGGTCATGAAGACTGCAATAGCCGGTGCGTACCTTATCGATCTGGATGTATACGGAGATAAGAGAGGTTTTTTCTTGGAAAGCTATCAGCGAAAACGATATGCGGCGCATGGGTTGGATGTGGAGTTTGTTCAGGATAATCGTTCGCTTTCTCAAAAAGGGGTCGTGCGTGGTATACACTATCAAGTCGAACATCCGATCGGGCACATTGTGTATGTGACGCATGGCAGAGTGTTTGATGTAGGCGTTGACTTACGGCACAATTCACCGACATTCGGCCGGCATATCGCTTTCACCCTCTCGGCCGAAAATAATCAGCAGCTGTATCTTCCACCAGGGGTTGCACACGGCTTCTGTACCTTGGGTGAAGAGAATGAAATATTATACAAGTGTACCGAATATTATTATCCGGGTGATGAAGCGGGAGTTTTGTGGAATGATTCGGATTTGGGTATTCAGTGGCCGATAAACGATCCGATCATCAAACCGAGGGATGCAGTATTCCCGAGGCTGCGAGATATTGATCCGGCAAGGTTGCCGAAATTTTGAAACAATATAAGGATGAGGAATCACTATGAAGTGCAGAATTTGCCAAGAGAACATCACACCCTTCATGACGTACGGCCGTATGCCCATTGCCAATGGATTTCTGTTGCCTGATCAGTTTGAGAATGAGTACTTTTTTAATCTGACGCCGGCCTTTTGCGACAAATGTCTGACGTTCCAGATCGAGGAGCAGCCTGATCCAAAATTGATGTTTCACGACCAGTATGCATTTTTCTCCCGTACATCTGTACATATGCAGCGCCATTTCAAGGCATATGCCGACTGGGTGTATGATAATCATTTGAAAGGTGACAGCCCTTTTGTTGTTGAGCTTGGCAGTAATGACGGAATAATGCTTGAGAACTTTGCTAAACGTGGCATTCGTCATTTGGGTGTTGAACCTTCAGCCAATGTTGCTGAGGAGGCCCGTCGTCACGGTGTCAACACCATCGTTCGTTTTTTCGGCCCGGAGACTGCGAGTGAAATTGTTGAAGAGTATGGTCAGGCGGATGCACTGCTTGCAGCAAATGTCATGTGCCATATTCCTGATTTGAATGGTATTGCCAAGGGCGCAAGCGCGCTTTTGAAGCAGGATGGCGTACTGATTTTTGAGGATCCATACCTTGGGTCGATGATTGAGAAGACCTCTTACGATCAAATTTATGACGAGCATGTGTTCATTTTTTCTGCGCTTTCCGTAGCTAATATTTTTGGCCCACATGGCTTTGAACTCATCGACCTACTTAAGCAAGAAACACATGGGGGCTCAATGCGGTATGTGCTGGCCAGGAAAGGTGCTAGATCTGTATCCGCTGCCGTGACAAAAATTTTAGCTGACGAGAAAGCCCAGGGTCTTCATTTGTCTGAAACCTATGACAGTTTCCGCGAGCGCTGCGAGGCATCCAAGGCACGTTTGGTTCGCCTGCTTCAGGATGAAAAGGCTGCTGGTCGGCGGGTTGTCGGCTACGGAGCGACCTCCAAAAGTACGACTATTCTTAACTACTGCGGAATTGGCCCTGAGCTTGTCGAGTTTATTTCTGATACCACTCCGATTAAGCAGGGTAAGTTTACGCCGGGTATGCACATTCCGGTGAAGCCTTATTCGGCCTTCGCCGAGAACTATCCCGACACTGCGCTGTTGTTTGCCTGGAATCACAAAGCCGAAATCATGGAAAAGGAAAAGGCGTTTACAGAGGGTGGCGGAAAATGGCTTACGCATATCGGCGAGGATTGAGGGATCCATATGATCTCGTGCGCTTATCCCAAAGCCCAGTTTCTTCCGCATAAGGACGAAATTCTTGCTGCAATTCAGTCTGTTCTGAACAGCGGAAATTATATTCTGGGTGAGGAAGTTTCGAGATTCGAAACAGAATTTGCGCAATATTTAGGGATTGATAATGCTATCGGTTGTGCCAGTGGCACTGATGCACTTGTGCTGGCGATGCGGGCGTTGGACATCGGGCCGGGGCATGAGGTTATTGTCCCATCTCACACAGCTACTGCGACAGTCGCTGCCGTAGCACAAACCGGCGCAACGCCTGTTTTTGCAGATATTGATCCAGATCTTTATACGCTTGATGTTTCGGCTGTCGATGCAGTGTGTACCAATAAGACGAAGGCGATTATAGCTGTGCACCTGTATGGGCAGGCTGCTGATCTCGATGGCTTGCTTGCAATCACAAAGAGGCGCGGACTTTTTTTGTTTGAGGACTGCGCACAGTCGACTGGAGCTTCGTTTCATGACCGAAAGCTTGGTACAATGGGTGACATTGGTTGCTTTAGTTTTTTTCCGACCAAGAACTTGGGTGCCCTCGGTGATGGAGGTGCAGTTGTTTGTAGCGACAACGCGTTGGCAGCGAGAATTCGCCGCCTCAGGCAATACGGTTGGGACGATAACCGGCTTAGTCTTGAGCCGGGTATGAATAGTCGACTGGATGAGCTGCAGGCAGCCATTTTGAGAGTGAAACTTCCCCGTCTGGACGCCGATAATGCCGAAAGGCGTGAACAGGCAGAGTACTACAGGACCGGTCTTGCCGGACTGCCGATCGGGTTGCCGTCCGAACGCGATGACGCTCTGCATGTTTACCATTTGTTTGTCATCCGCACGCAGGATAGGGATGGGTTAATTCAATATTTAAAGCAGAAGGATATTTTTGCGGGGATTCATTATGCAGTACCTGCACATCTGATGCCTTCATTTAAGGGGAAAGGTCGATTGCCCGTAACAGAAAAAATCGTGAACGAAATTTTCAGTCTGCCCCTGTACCCTGGGCTGGGTGAGTTGGCGCAGTCGAAAGTTGTATCTGCTGTTCGTGGATTTTTCAGCTGTTCGCCAAGTCACTGCGCGAATCCTTAAAGGAAGCTATCATGAGTTTCAACCGACATCCGCAGGGGTTGGGGAAGTATAGTTTTCGATTTCAGAGCCTAAGGAGTTAAAATGAGTGCGAATGGCGCCGAAGAAATAAAACTTAATCTGGGGTGTGCATCAAGGCCTATTCCTGGATACATCAATATTGATCTCGATACAGTGGAAGAAATGAGGGCGCGTTATCCAAACCTGACGATTCCTGATGATGTGAAGATTTACCAGTACGATATTTTTAACCTTCCATATGAGGATGGTACGATAGCGGAGGCGCGTTGCGATTCCATGCTGGAACATTTGTCCTTCCTCGAAGAGAGGAGGTTCTTTTATGAAATGAAACGCGTACTCAAACCTGGCGGTTTACTCTCATTTTCGGTGCCCGACTTTGAGGATCTTGTGAAGAAGTGGCTGGCAGCAGAGGACGATTGGCGAGACTTTTATCGGAATGATCCGGAAGCTATTGCGCAACAGCACTGGTTTGGCCAGTACTCCTATTCGACCAGAAGCCGTTGGGGATATATGACGGCAAGCCTCTATGGTCCCCAGAATAGCGAAGGGCAATTTCACAAGAACTGTTATACAGAGAAGAAGATTCGCAAGATGATGGACTTCCTGGGCTTTGACATTGCCGAATTGTCATTTTTTGATTGGAAGGGCGACCGTGATCGCATGATCCAGGTTCATGCTGTTAAGCGTTAATGATCTTCGTGGGTTGTAGATAAAGGCTTATGCGGAAACCTGTTATTCATATTGGTGCCAACAAGACGGCTTCGACAACCCTTCAACGGGCGCTGTTCAGGCACCATAGCGGCCTTCACTACATGGGTGAGGATGGGGACGGCTATGCAGGTTATATGGAGATTGTTAATTCGATGGTCAATGACGACGATCTCTATTTTCCTGCCAAGCAGTGCAACGAACTTTTTGATAAAACTGTGAGTAAAACCGGTCAGAGAACTTTTCTCTATTCCAATGAAGACGCTATGACCAGCCGGGTTCCGGTCCTGTGTGCGCAAAGGCTTAAATTGCTTCTTCCAGACTCGAAGGTTCTTCTTGTAATCAGGAACCAGTATTCTGCTATCCCATCGTTCTACGCCAATCATGGGGCATTTTTGAAGCCTGCACCCCCCCGCTATTTTCGTCGCCATGTTAGTTTTGATGACTGGATGAATTTTCAGACCATGTTTATCAAATATGGCGCTTTGGCCAGTTTCTTTTACAGCAGGTTGCTGTCGGTATATGCAGATCTTTTCGGGGCCGAAAATATGCATGTTTTGATGTTTGAGGAATTTATAGAGGATAAACACTCTTTTGTTGGAAAGTTGTGTGACGTCTTGGAGATTGATGCTGATGAAGCAATGCAATTGCTTGGGGAGCGTCATGAGCGCCAACGTATCACCTCTCGCATGCTTGCCTATAATCGATTCAGAACTTCATTTTTCTGGGGTGTCCCGTTTTGTGATTACATCCCCGGGGGAGAGAAGCTGGCTAAAGCTTTCCAGCATTTTATCGAATCCGGATCGAGTGCGAAAGTTGAGGTGCCATTGAATTGGCAGAAGAAGATTTCCGAGCTTTATGGAAAGGATAACAGGGCACTGGCATCAAGATACGGATTGCCCCTTGAAAGATACGGATATCCGCTTGTTTGAGCGGTGGAAATACATGAGGACGTCGAAGGATAATATATGAATCTGGAATTATTTGGGCCATCAATCACTGATCATGAGATCAACACGGTTATGGATGCAATGAAAAACGGATGGTACGGTGAAAAGAAGTACTGGTACGTTGAAAATTTTGAAGCCGAATTTGCCCGTTATCATGGACGAAAATATGCATTGATGACGCCCAACTGTACTTCAGCTATCCATCTGATTTTGCTTGCGCTTGGAATCGGTCCGGGTGACGAAGTGGTGGTGCCCGAATGCACCTGGATCGCTTCAGCAACCCATATTACGCATGTTGGTGCAAAGACGGTGTTTGCCGATATCGACGAGGATACCTGGTGTATGTCGGCGGAGGGTCTGGAGCGGGTGATTACTCCCCGGACAAAAGCGGTTATTGCTGTCGACCTGTATGGAAATATGCCGGACATGGATAGTTTGAAGGAGGTCGCCGATCGTCATGGAATTACATTGATCGAAGATGCAGCTGGCGCTCTGGGGTCGGTATATGGCGGAAAGAAAGCCGGTAGTTTCGGTGTTGCCTCGGTCTTTAGCTTCCACCGCACAAAGACAATCACCACTGGTGAGGGTGGAATGTTGCTGCTGGACGATGATGCGTTATTTGAGCGTTGCCATTTTTTGCGTGACCACGGAAGATCCAAGACAAAGCATTACTATAACGATGAAGTGGCATACAAATATATGCCCTGTAATCTGCTTGCATCGCTGGGGTATGCTCAATTCCAGAGAGTCGAGGAGCTGGTAGAAGCTAAAAGACATATTCTAAAGACATTCAGGCAGATTTTCTCCGACCTGCCGGATGTATACCTGAATCCCGAGCCCCCTGAGGGCAGGAATGGCGCATGGTGTACTGCCTTGATTGTAGGCAAGTCATATGGCTTTGATAAAGAGGATATGATTCGCGAACTGGAGTCAATGGGGCTTGAAGGCCGGCCCTTTTTCTACCCACTAAGTTCTATGCCGGCATATGGAGGTGAAAGCCCGGGAAAAAGAGCAAATGCGCTAGTGGCTTACGATCTCTCTCAACGCGGCTTATGCCTGCCTGCGGCGTTCAGAACAAGCGATGAACAATTACTGAATTATGGCAACGCTATTCGAAAAATATTAGGTAAAGAACCGCTGGCAAGCATTGAATGAATAGTGTTCATGAACTCCGTTTAATTGAAATGCCCGGCTTTCAGGACAGTCTGGGTCAACTGGTTGCTTTTGAAGGGCAGGCAAACCTTCCTATTGAAATACAGCGTGTATTTGTGGTGTCCGCGAACGCTGGAGTGACTCGAGGTAAACATGCCCATAAACAGCTGACGCAAGTGCTGGCTTGTGTGCATGGTGAATGCAAAGTTATCTGTGACGATGGAGAGTCGCGCAGAGAATTTGTGCTTTCGGGCATCAACCAAGTGCTTCGTATTCCTCCGGGCATCTGGGCTGAGCAGGACTATACGCAGGAGGGAACCGTTTTAATGGTTTTATGCGATCTCCCCTACGACGAGTCTGATTATATCCGGATCTATGACGAATTTCTGCAATACAGAAGGGAGTTGAAGGCATGAAAATTGTGGTGACCGGTGGTCTCGGGCACATTGGTTCCCGCCTGATAAGGGAGCTTCCTGATTTTTTCGCCAGGCCGGAAATTATCATCATTGATAATCTTTCCACCCAGCGTTATGCATCGCTGTTTAACCTGCCTGAAACTGCTAGCTACCGCTTCGTGGAGGCTGATGTTACTTCAGTGGATTTGCGGCAGTTTTTTGCAGGTGCGGATGTTGTCGTTCATTTGGCAGCCCTGACAGATGCGGCGGCAAGTTTTGACCACCCTGAAGAAATGGAGCGTGTCAATTTCACGGCGACCAAACAGGTGGCGGAAACGTGCGCCAAGCTTGGTGTGCCACTGATACACGCCTCATCGACCAGTGTATACGGTACTGAAAAGGATAGTATCGACGAGAATTGCGATTCTGAAGATATTGCACCGCAGAGTCCCTATGCCGAGAGCAAGCGGCGCGAGGAACTGCTTATCGAGGAGTTGTGCTCAGGCAGTCTTAAGGCGCTGACATTCAGGTTCGGAACCATATTTGGAGCTTCTCCGGGCATGCGTTTCCATACGGCCGTAAACAAATTCTGCTGGCAGGCGGTGATGGGGCAGCCGCTGTCGGTCTGGCAAACTGCCTACGATCAACGACGCCCCTATCTTGATCTGGGCGATGCGGTTCGGGCCATTGCCTTTGCCATTGAGAAGCAAATATTCGATGGTCGTATTTACAACGCAGTGACAGTTAATGCTACGGTCCGGGAAGTTACCGACCTTATCCGGCTGCATGTTCCCGATCTTTCGATCAGCTTTGTCGAAAGTCGCATCATGAACGTATTGTCCTACGAGATTCTCAATGCACGGCTATCTGCCGCCGGCTTCGGAATGCATGGGAGTCTGGATCAGGCAATTAAAGACACGGTGCATCTATTGCTACAGGCAAATTCCCGAGACGGCTAAGGGAGTGGTCTCTAGGAGTCAGACGACTGTTCGAAAAAATATCGTTGCCAATATGCTTGGTAGCGGTTGGACAGCAATCCTGGCGATAGCCTTCGTACCGCTTTATATCCATTTTATGGGCGTGGAGGCGTACGGCCTCGTCGGCTTCTATGTCACATTGCAGATGCTCTTTTCGGTGCTGGATTTGGGCCTTACCGCCACCTTGACTAGAGAGCTGGCTCGCCTGTCGGCTTTGGGAAATGCAGGCTCTCTTGAAATGCGCAATGTTGTGCGCACACTCGAGCTCATTTATTGGTCGCTGGCAGCACTCATTATCTTGCTGGTAGTCGCGGCGTCAGGTTGGATCTCGACAAGCTGGCTAAATGGACGACAACTCTCCCCTGATGTCATACGCAGTGCCGTGATCCTGATGGGAATTGTGATTGCCTTCAGGATGCCATATAGCTTTTATACTGGTGGCCTGATCGGGCTGCAGAAGCAGGTGTTGCTCAATGGCGTGAAGATAGCCATAGAAACCTTCAGAAACGGCGGAGGTGTTGTCGTTCTTTGGCTTGTTTCTCCTACGATAACAGCATTTTTTGCATGGCACGCTATTGCCGGGGTTATTGGCGCCGGGGTGTTGTGTGTCGTCCTCTGGCGCAAGCTTCCGGCAGCAAATGACGCCCCGAAATTCACCCCCGCATTGTTCCGGAAGCTGTGGCGCTTTGGGGCAGGCATGAGTGGCATCGCCGTCATTTCATTGTTAGTGATGGAGATGGATAAAGTGGTACTAAGCAAGATGCTTCCATTGGATGAGTTGGGCTATTACATGCTCGCATCAACGCTTGCGATGGGCCTGAGTCTGCTTTCAACCCCTATCTTTTCAGCTATTCTTCCCCGCCTTACGCAACTCGTAGCCAGCAAGGACGATGCCGGTGTTCGAGAGATTTATCACAGTGGGAGCCAGTTTATGACTGCACTGATTATGCCTGTCGCACTGACTCTCAGCCTTTATTCCGAACCAGTGCTGCAAATATGGACTCAGAGTGAGACTGTGGCGCAACATTCCTCTCCGATTCTCAGCCTGCTGGTTGTTGGCACGGCTTTTAACGCAATGATGTATATTCCATATGCGCTGCAACTCGCGCATGCCTGGACAAGGCTCACCATTATTGCCAATGTCATCTATGCAGCAGTGCTGTTTCCCGCGCTCATCTGGATGATATCGAAATACGGAGTGCTTGGCGCAGCCTCCATCTGGGTCATGCTCAACGTTGCCAGCGTACTGTTCTCTCTGCCTATTATTCACGCAAAATTTCTTAAAGGGGAGCTGAAGCGGTGGGTGCTTGTTGACTTTGCCTTGCCAACACTGGCTGTACTGGCTGTGGTTGGTCTTTTAGCGGTTGCCATGCCTGCCGACATGGGGATGGTTGGAAACCTTTTCTGGATTTGCATATCCCTGCTGATTAGTTTGCTATCCAGTTTCTTGCTGACACCCGTAACAAGAGCTTTCATATTCCGTTTCATGTTCGCGAAATAACGAGGATATGAAGAGTTGATTATTGATGAGGGAGCAGTAAATAAATGAATGTAGAGATGCGCCCGCTGGTTTCTGTAGGGGTTACTACGTACAACCGGCCGGAGGGTTTAAGAAAAGCTCTGGATTGTCTTCTCAATCAATCCTACGAAAATCTAGAAATCATTGTATCCGAAGATTGTTCCCCGAATATAGAGACAAACAAGGTGATTGAGGAATTTGTTTCGCGCGATAGTCGAATCAAGGCTGTGCACCACAGTGAAAATATAGGTGCCGAAGCAAACCATAATCTTCTCGTGACATTGGCAGCAGGAAAATACTTCATGTGGGCTGATGACGATGATCTTTGCGAGCCGGAAATGCTGGAAACCATGGTGGAAGCCATGGAAGAAAACCCGGCTGCAGTTCTTTGTGGTTCTGATGTTCGAGTGATTGATGCTGATGACACCCTGTTGCGAGTTGAAAGTTTGAAGGGGATTCATGGAAAACGATGGCAGAAAGCCAGACGAAAATTTTTTGCATGTCCAATCTCAAATGTATTTTATGCAATAATGGGACTTTATCGTACGGATGTGTTGCAAAAGTATGACATCCGGCTCAAACCAGGGTGGCATGGTTATGGGATGGGAAGTGAAATTCCTTTTCTTGCAAAGCTGGCTGTGAAAGGTGAAATCATCTCTGTTCCGAAAGAATTAAAATACTACAGATCCTACAGCGATTCACGCTACGTAAAAGAAGCCTCCACCATACCAAAGGTCGATGCTTTTTTTGTATTGCAGTATCTTCGCCTCAATCTGATAAAGATAATTATCGCGTCCGACCTGAGGGTAAGTGAGAAGTCTGTACTTCTTGTCTCTGTGGTTATGAGCGCTATAAACAATTTTCTAAGGTCATGGATATTAAAATGCCTGCCTTTGAAGGTAAAAGAAGCAATAAAGAGAAGATTGAAGAAATAACCATCGAATGAAACTTTTAATATTTTGGGTAGATAAGGGAATAACGCGGTGCTAAAAGTGAGATTGTTAATTATAAACTGGGTTCGCTCTCTTCTGGCGCCTCGTCCCTTTATCGGCATTTTTTACTTGCCAAGATATATTAAGCACTATTTTCAATATCGCCATTTGAGTTCGACAGAAAAAGTGGTCGCTGTGGACACTTATCCATGCCTTCTGGATGCCACTGTTTCCACTCCATTTGATAGTCACTATTTTTACCAAGGTGCATGGCTGGCCAGATTTCTTTCAAGGCAGCAACCGAGCCTCCATATCGACGTAGGATCGAGTGTGATGATGGTCAGTGTATTAAGTGGGCATGTGAAGACGATTTTTGTTGATTATCGTCCATTGCAAGTTGATTTAGCTAACCTGTCGTCAGTGGGAGCAAATATCACATGCCTTCCTTTTCAGGATAATTCAATTTTATCACTTTCATCTCAACACGTGATTGAGCATATTGGCCTTGGCAGATATGGAGACCCAATAGATCCTGAAGGAAGTGTAAAAGCAGCCAAAGAATTAGAACGTGTTCTAAAACCTGGTGGAAAACTGTATCTGTCACTACCTGTTGGAGAGCAAAGAGTCTGCTTCAATGCACATAGAGTGCATTCGCCCGGATCTGTGATAGATATGTTTTCTCACATGAAGCTACTCGAATTTTCTTACGTGAATGATAATGGGAAATTTGTTCAGAATGGTAATTTGGTTGATGTGGAAAGAAGCGCTTATGCTTGTGGAATGTATGTGTTCGAGAAATGTCCGAGTGTGGGTGAAGTATGAGTGAATCCAAGGTCGTAAAGTCTTTTGTAAAGCATTCGCAGATATTCAATTTTAATGTTGTGAATCGTGATGCGTGGATCGCCAGTCAGGCTAAGCAATTACCGGAGGGGAGCCGCATTCTTGATGCCGGAGCTGGTTCCTGTCCGTATAGAGGTTTTTTTAAGCACTGTGAATATAAAGCACAGGATTTTGTGAACCTCAGCGATGAACAGTTAAGTGGCGGCCAGTATGGCCAGATTGATTATGTTTGTGATATCGCATCCATCCCCGTGGCTGATGCTTCGTTTGATGCAATTCTTTGTTCAGAGGTGCTGGAGCATCTGCCTGAGCCAATCAAAGTGATCAGCGAGTTTGCCAGAATTCTCAAACCGGGTGGAAAAATCATTATTACTGCTCCATTGGGTTCGGGGATTCATCAGGAGCCATATCATTTTTATGGTGGATATACTCCATTCTGGTACGGGAAGTTTCTTGCCGAAGCCGGCTTCGATGCGATTCAGGTGGAAGAGAATGCGGGCTCGTTGCGTGCCTGTGCACAGGAATCGATGCGATTTATCCAGCTGTCAAAACCTTTCTCTTTTGGCATGCCTTTCTGGAAAGAGTTGCTATGGGCACCGCTCTGGTTATTACTATTGCCTTTTATGGCCATTCTTGCGCCGCTGAGCAGTATGTTTCTCAATCCATATGATAAAGATAAAAGGTTCACGATTGGGTACCATGTTACCGCAGTGCGTAGAGTAGATGCTGAATAGAGCATGAAAGTCCTTTGTGTCTTTGGGCAGTACAATTATGGTGATGTCGAGCGCGGTCTGGGTTACGAATATACGAACTTTATTCCAGCATTGAGAAATCTAGGCCATGAGGTTCTCTTTTTCGAAAGCCTGACTAAATCGAATTATTCGGACTATGCAGATTTAAATCGTAGTCTTCTGCAGACAGTTGAGAGAGAAAAGCCGGATATTGTTTTCTGCGTTCTTATGACCTATGAAATTTGGCTGGAAACCCTTCAGCTAATTCGTGAAGGAAGCAATGCTGCCTTGATACACTGGGCAACGGACGATTCCTGGAAATATGAGCAATTCTCGCGCTTTCTGGCTCCGATGTTCGATGTGCATGCCACGACCTATGCTTCGGCAATAAAAAGGGCGGAGGAAGACGGGATAGATAACTGCGTGATTACCCAGTGGGCTGCAGACTCTACCCGCATGGCTCCTCCGTTGCCTGCGGCAGATTGCGATTACAAAGTCAGCTTTGTCGGTTCCATGTATGGTAATCGAAAACAGTGGATAAACGATTTGGAGCAGCGCGGTATTCATGTCGATGCCTTTGGCTATGGCTGGCCCAATGGTCCTGTGGAGGCAGAAGATATTGCCCGGATTATACGTTCAACTCAGATCAGTCTGAACTTGGGTGACTCCGGAGTGGTGATTGAAGGCGGTAAGCTGACACGCAGCCGGCAGATCAAGGCTCGGGTATTCGAAGTGCCGGGCGCAGGCGGATTGCTGGCAACCGAAAATGCCGAGTATCTGCAAGAATTTTATCAGCCGGGCAAAGAGATTGTCGTATTTGAAGGCATCAATGATCTGGTAGAGAAGATTGAATATCTGCTAGCTCACCCGGATGCAAGAGATGCTATTGCGCAGGCCGGTTACGACAGAACACGGGCTGAGCATAGCTATGAAGCGCGCTTCGAGCCATTGATTGAGTTGGCTTTGGCACGGAGGCAGGAACGGTCTGCAGCGGTGAACGCTATTGATTTCGAGCAATTTAATATCTTCGCCCGATCACATCGACCGCATGTGCTGCTGAAGTTTCTGAAAGCTGCGTTGTTGTTACCTTGTCTGTTAATATGGGGAAGGCAACGTGGCCCCAGGGCAGCAAGGCGTTTCCTGTTTGAGTTCAGCTGGAGATTGCTGGGGAGAAAAACATATTCTGCAACGGGTTGGCCAGGGCGCATTTTTTACAAACAGAGTTAAATGAATAGTCTATTAACCTTTCAACTAGACGGGGAGTTGATATGAAAGTCTTGGTGTTGGGTGGAAACGGATTTATTGGTTCGCATGTGGTCGATCACCTGCTCGCAGCTGGACACAAAGTACGCGTGTTTGATCGTTCGCCTGAACATTACAGGAAGCCGTTAAAACATGTTGAGTATAGACTGGGTTCTTTTGATGACACATTCCAGGTGGCAGAAGCGCTCCAAGGCATGGACGCTGTCTGTCATCTGATCAACACAACGGTTCCGGGAACATCTAACCTTGACCCTGTCGCCGATGTGGAAAGTAATCTGATCAGCACACTTGAATTACTGGAGCAGATGCGGAAAAAAAAGCTTTACCGTATTTTGTATCTTTCCTCCGGTGGCACGGTGTATGGCAACCCTGAGTCCTCTCCAATCAGTGAAAGCCATCCCCTAAATCCGATTAGCTCCTATGGCATCGTAAAGATGGCAATCGAGAAATACCTCTATATGTATCAACAACTCTATGGCTTGCAGCCGGTTATATTGCGTCCCGCCAATCCCTATGGTCCTAGGCAGGGGCATGCCGGTGTTCAGGGATTAATTGGTACTTTGCTTGGCAAGGTGCTAGCTGACGAGGCACTGGAAATCTGGGGTGATGGTTCGGTTGTTCGCGATTATATACATGTAAGTGATCTTGCCCGACTTTGTGTCGGGGCTTTGGAGAGCAAGGTGTGCGGCGTCTTTAACGGAGGTAGTGGAGTGGGCCATTCGATCAATGAGATTGTTAGCCTGATCTGCGAAACCACTGGTGAACAACTGAAGACAAATTATCTGGAAGGTAGGGCCTTTGATGTGAAAGAGGTCGTTCTTGATATCAGTCGGGCCAAAGAAACCTTCGGATGGCAACCCGAGATATCTCTGGCCGATGGCATAAGGGACCAACTGCAGTGGTTGAAAGCACTGTGAAGCGGATGTATGAAAAGGAACTTCAGCCCCAGCCATGACACCACTCGTAACGATTGCCTTGCCCGTATATAACGGCGCAGCCACTTTGGAGCTTGCAGTTCGCTCAATTTTGCAGCAGACCTTCACAGACTTGGAGTTGATCATACTCGATGATGCATCCAGGGATGATAGCCGGGAGGTGATGCGATCGTTTGTGGATCCTCGTATTCGCCTGGTTGAAGGCGAGGAAAACATCGGTCTTTCCGCTCGCCTGAATATGGCGATGGATATGGCCAAAGGGATTTATTTTGCCCGTATGGATCAGGATGATATCAGTTATCCGAATCGTATTGAAAAACAGGTTGAATATCTGCAGAAACATCCGGATGTCGATTTGCTGGCAACTGCAACGACAGTGTTCCGGGGTGAAGGTGAAGCCTTGGGCTGTTTGCCTGTGGCTACCATGCATGAAAAGATTTGTGCCCGTCCCTGGAATGGCTTCCATATGCCACATCCGACGTGGATGGGTAGAGCTGAGTGGTTTCGCCAGTACAGGTATGATTCTTCAGCCGATGGTGCAGAAGACCAACACCTGCTGTTGCGAGCGCACCGGGTCAGTCGTTATTCATGTTTGGATGAGCCCCTGCTGGCATACCGCGAAGGCGTGCGGCCGCTGAAAAAGATGTTACGTGCTCGCCGTATATTTGCCTCTGCCTACATGCGGCATTTTTCAGCTGAAGGGCGCTATAGCATGGTTATTAAAGTGGCTGTTTTTTCATTACTTAAGGTTGCCGCAGATGTCCTGAATCTAGTGTTTGGCGTCGCAGGCATGCGTAACAGTCTGCGCCCATTATCAGCGGCAGAGCAGTCAGCTTGGCAAAGAATATGGAATGGATTCGAAGCTGTAGGTTCAGGAAAGCCTGATGCACAAGATT
>Ga0102953_1001383_pt1 | contig 15501 bp, 18 predicted proteins | sample SalPon2A_C_D2_MG_FD_78509 | JGI IMG/M metagenome (GOLD analysis project Ga0102953, IMG submission 78509) | Soil microbial communities from South San Francisco under conditions of wetland restoration - Salt Pond MetaG R2A_C_D2_MG | ecosystem: Environmental > Terrestrial > Soil > Wetlands | place... | reverse complement strand
TCATTTATCAACCAAACAACCGATTTGTTGGAACCTGGAACGAATGCGACGGCCCGAAACTGGAATATCAACGAGTTTATTGATAGTTAACAAAGGGTAATTGCATCAACAAAGCTGCACTTCCATCCTTATAATAAGCTTTTCGTTTTCCGGTGATCTGAAAACCAAATTTTTGATACAACCGGATGGCGGATTGATTTTCCTCACTGACTTCCAGATACAAATACTGTTTCGCATTTTCGTTGGCCGTTTGCAACGCCTTTTCAAGCAAAAGGCGCCCATAGCTTTTCCCTCGAAAATTTGGAGAAACCGCCAATGAATAAATTCGCAGTCCCCTCGTATTTTTACGCTGCAGCAAAACAATGAATCCTGCAATCTCTGAAGCTTCAGCGAGCACCCAGAAAAAACCGGATGAGCGAGTAGCCAAGTAATTAATTTGTCGGCGAGAAAAGCTTTCAGCATCAAAGCTGCGTTGTTCAATTTTAAACAATGCTTTCACGTCCGTCTTTTCAGCCAATCTGATGGTCACTTTTGAAGCTTCCATTATCGTCGCTTTTTCTCCAGTCGATCCAAAAATTCACGCAAAATCAACCGGTACAATTCATCTCCAAGGATGGCATCTTCCACCCCCTGATCAATCGATGGGTTATCGTTCACCTCAATTACCAGCGAATGTCCTTCAATTTCTTTCAGGTCGACCCCATAAAATCCCTTGCCAATAAGCGCTGCCGCCTTCGCAGCGTTCCGCAGCACATGTTTGGGCACTTTGCTGATTGGTACCGTTTCGAAGGCTCCCGAGCGTGGTTTGCCATTGTCCTGATGGTTGTATATTTGCCAGTGACCACGCGCCATAAAATATTTGCAGGCATATAAAACATCACCATTCAACAGCCCAATTCGCCAATCAAATGGTGTTGGCACAAACTCCTGTGCCAGAAAAATCGACGATTGTTTGGAAAGTGAATCAATGGCCTCTTGATAATCTTCTTCGGTTGCCACCTTTTTGACGCCAATAGAAAAAGAACCGTCAGGAACTTTTAACACCAATGGAGTACCTAGTTCGCTAGTGATCCCGTCAAAAGACAATGGATTTTCCTTAAAAATCAATTTTGAAAGCGGCGTGGGAATGCCTTCCCGGTCGAGCAATTCTTTCAGATAAACTTTGTTGGTGCATCGAATAATTGACAGTGGATCATCAATCACCACCATATCTGCTTGCCGCGCTTGCTGCGCCAATCGATAAGTGATGTGGTTCAGAGCAGTAGTTTGACGGATAAACAAGGCATCAAACTCAAGCAAACGAATCGTATCATCTTCCGTGATCAACTCGGCATTGATGTTCATTTTTCGGGCTTGTGTCAAAAACCGGTTTAGTGCCCCTTTATTGCTTGGAGGAAGTGCTTCGTTGGGATCATGCAGAATGGCCAAATCAAAGCGGGCCGATTTGTGCGATCGGGGTTGCCGCCAGATTTTCTGACTGAAATTGTCCAAGGCCTGTGCAAATAGATCCTGCTGTTCATCGCTGAGTTCATTTAAACTCAAAGGACGCAACGATTCAATCTGGTTTTTCGGACGATTGGCAAAGTATACCCGTATCATCGGGCTCGGCAATTGCTCAAAAATGAACCGGGCGACTTTGCTCATTTCCGCAACATCGCAGGTTCCAAAATAAATATCGAGTGGGAACAGTTCCTGATTGGGCAACTCGTTGGATTGAATCCAGCGGTAGCAGATTTTTTGCAGGCTGTCATCCATCCGGGTGATGGCACCGCTCTCGATTCGGGTTAAAACATCAACATCTGGAAGTACCTTGTGTCCGCGAGCTTGCGCCAAAAGCGAACAATAATACCCTTCCGAATGATAGGAAAGTTTTTCACACAAATTGATGACCAGCAATGGCTTTTTGCTTAAATAATCGTCTTGCAGATAATCTGCAGCAGTTGTGATGGTTTCCGTTTCGTAGTAGGGTTTCCACTGCGTCACCGAATCCAAAAGGATTAATGTGGATTGCATGGTTAAATTTCAATGAAAATAACGACAACTCTAAAATTAATAATCGCCTTTGTGGTTTTGACCATCCGAAACGTCCGCCAAAACCGAACAGAAAGCTTATTTATAACCTGTTACATAAATTTTATTTCCATGTATTTACAATGCAATTGTACGTATTTTAGTAATAGAATATTCTGTTTATCGCTCTTTTTTTCACTTTCAAAATGAAAATAATTTCACATCTGAAATTCATGCTCCAAAAACACTGTTTTTCAACGCATTATTTTCTTATTCAGAGTATTGACTTTCATCAAATTTTGATTTAAGTTTGTAATGCAAACTAGTTCTATAATCCAAACAACTTGCCATGAAAACATATCAAACACCATCGGAAACCTTCGATGAAAAGCAGTCGCTCCAAGTCATTACGGAAATGATCCAAGCCTCGCGAAACCGGCTCAACAACGATGGCATTCTGCTCATTATCTGGGGTTGGTTCCTGTCTATCAGCAATTTTTATTTTTTCCTGCATTACCGGATCAATATCAATTATCCATATGGGAAATATATTGACTGGCTGATTGCACTTTGGGGTATTGCAACAATTGGGTACACCATTTACTACATGGTCAAACAACGCCGAAAAGTCAAAACTTACATTGGAACATCGTTGCGATATGTGTGGATTTCGTATATTATCTGCCTTGTACTGATCAATGTGATTCAATTCAATGTATTACACACATTCAATGCCCAGCTCCAGCATCCGATCTTCATGGTTTTAACTGCCTTTGCAATTTTAGTATCGGGAGTGATCCTCCGGCACGAACAGCTAATAACAGGCGGTCTGGTTTTTGGATTTCTGGCTTTCGTTGCCTCGTACTTGACATTGGACAACCAAATGCTTTTTGAAGCCATAGCCTGGTTCATTGCTTTTGTAGTCCCCGGACATTTGTTATTCGCCAAACGCAAAAAGAAAGGAGTCCATGTTTAAAGATCTCGATCCGGTTTTGCACTCGCAAGTTCGGTTGGCAATCATGTCTATTTTAATCAGTGTGCACTCCGCCGAATTCAGCTTTCTATTGGAAAATATTCAAACTTCGAAGGGAAACCTGAGTTTTCAGTTGAGCAAATTAAAAGTGGCTGGGTACGTCGATATTCAAAAATCATTCAAAGGTAATTATCCGCTAACCACCTGCCAGATTACCGAAAAAGGCATTAATGCCTACGAAGATTATTTTAATTCCATCAGCAGCTATTTCAAAGGCATCAATCATTCTGGATAAAAGAGAAGTAGTCTTTATGGTTAGGACAATCATAACATTGGACTCAGAATTCGGGCAAAGGATTCCTTGGTTTTTCGGATCCAATTTCGCTTTTGCCATTCTTCCAGACTCAATTCTTCGCTTTGGCTTAAATCGTCAAAAAACTGCTTCTCCAGTGTTGTTGCAACGTCTCCATCATAAACCATGGCGTTAACTTCAAAGTTGGTCTCAAGGCTTCGAAAATCGAAGTTTGCCGTTCCAACTGATGAAAAAATCCCATCAACGACGATCATTTTACTATGTGTAAATCCGGGCTGATAATGATATATTTTTACGCCAGCTTCCAATAATTCTTCAACGTATGAATCGGTACTCCACCTGGGAATGATGCCGTCAGAATGGCCTGGAAGTAGAACGCGAATATCGATTCCTCCCAGCGCGGCAGTTTTCATCGCCAGGGAAATTTCGGTGGTCGGAATCAGGTAAGGTGTGGAAATATACACCCGCTCTGTGGCTGAAGCTATCGATGAAAAATAGGCTTGCCCAATGCTCGCCCAATCAGAGTCAGGTCCGCTGGATACTATTTGAACGAGCTTTCCGGTGCCAGGCTGGAATTCGTGGAAATAAGCTTCGCCTTTAAAAATTTCTTTATAAACAAAATACCAGTCGGCCATAAAGATTATCTGTAGCGCAGTTGCTGCACCGCCTTTCAGCATGATATGAGTGTCGCGCCAAGGCCCTAGCTTTTTGGTCCCGTGCATGTAACGATCGGCTATGTTCAAGCCACCAGTGAAAGCCACCTCTCCATCAACCACAATAATCTTCCGGTGGTTTCGATAATTCACTCGAGACGTCAACATCGGAAATCGAACCTTCATAAAACAATCGATTTTCACCCCGGCTTTAGTCAGCTCGTTAATGTACTTTCGTGGAAGTTGCCAACTGCCAACATCGTCATAAATAACCCGAATTTCAATACCCTGTCTGGCTTTTCTAACTAATAAATCTTTCAGCTGATGCCCCAGTTCATCATCGTCAATAATATAATATTCCAGATGAATATGATTTCGGGCATCTTCCATGGCTTGAAAAATTGCCGGGTAGGTCTCCTTCCCATTTCTTAAAATGGTCACCTCGTTGTTGTCTGTCAACAACGCATCTGAGTTAGACAACATCAGGTTGATCAAATGCCGTTTGGCCAATATAGTTTCATTGAAACGGTGGTAGTTCCCAGGCAATTTCTGCAATTGATCCTTGGTTTGTTTTCGCAATTTCTCCAGGTAGTACAACCCTTTTTTGGAGAACATTTTCTTTTTTCGGTATTCCTGACCAAAAAAGGCATAAATGATAATTCCGCCAACGGGGACGGCAACCAGCACCAATACCCAACTAATCGTTCGGATTGGACTGCGATTTTCAAGCACAATCAAAATAGCAATGAAAATGACAGTTATAAAATAGAGGACAGTAACTGTATCCGGTGTATAGTGCCAAATATCCTTGAGAAATTCCAACATGCCTCACAAGTTAAAATAGGTTAAATAAATTTCTGGATTTTTGTTTTCATAAACAAACGATGATAACTATTCGTATGATTATAAAAAGATTTAAGCCATGAAGTATTTGACAATCATATTATTTGCATTAATTTTTGCATCGTGTGCTACCCAACACAATGTACAAATTAAACACGACAAACAGGCAGAAAAATCAGCAGACAACGACAGTACGAGCTACGAATTGGTCGTACTCGATCCGGGATTTGACAGTTGGTATGCCATCAACAGCAAACCAAGCTGGTACCATTCTCAAGATTATTACGAATATTGGAACCAACGCTATGTGCAAGCCTGGAATTACGATTACCAGGGAGGGCGCTATTCCAAGGTTCTGGAAACCTACATTGACTATGATCCGAATGTCGATTATGGATTGGAGCTCAACCACAAGTTATTTTACTACTTCCAGTACGTCGTGCATGGCCTCTACATCCCATTAATCTCGGACGGACCAAGAACCTACTGATTAGAATTGATAAAGAATTTGTACATCGTGTCGTGCATGTTTTCATTGTTCAGTGGCGGGCATGGCAAGTTAGGAGCGCGCACCCCTTCAACAAAAACGGTATTGCCAATAAAAACGTGAGCCTCATCCCAAAACCCTTCATCCAAAAACGACTGCAACACATGATAACCACCTTCGACCACGACCGATTGAACATCGCGACTGTGCAGAAATTGCAACAGCTGTGGTAAAATATTGGAGTGAAAATCAAGCTGAACGAATTCCAAATTTGGTTTCGACGGTACCTCTTTTGTGGTGAACACGATGGTTGGAACAGTTCCGTCTTTTAGGTGAAGATTTTCAGGTAGGCGGTTTTCACGATCCAGCACCAAGCGCAGAGGTTGATTTCCATCCCAGGCGCGAACGGTCAGCGATGGATTGTCTTTCAGTGCCGTATTGGTTCCAATAAGAATCGCAGCTTCCTCGGTGCGTTGCTTGTGCACCTGCCGACGGGACAACTCATTGCTGATCCAGGTCGGTTGCGTTGCTGCAACATGCGATCGGTCAACATCGATAAAACCGTCCAGCGTTTGAGCCCACTTTAGTAAAATGTAAGGGCGTTTCTTCTCATGAAAAGTGAAAAATCGCCGATTCAACCAAAGACATTCTTTTTCCAGAATACCTACCTCTACTTTAATCCCGGCTCGTTTCATTTTCTCAATACCTCGTCCGGCAACTTCCGCAAATGGATCGACCGAACCCACGACGACGTGCGGAATTTGGTGTTTAATAATCAAATCGGAACAGGGAGGCGTTTTCCCGTAGTGGGCGCAGGGCTCCAGGCTTACGTACATCGTTGATGATTTCAGAAGCGCCTTGTTTTTCACCGAGTTGACGGCATTCACCTCAGCATGCGGCCCTCCGCATCTTCGATGATAACCTTCACCAATAATTTTTCCATCGTGAACAATCACCGAACCAACCATGGGGTTTGGCGCTGCATCTCCGGCTCCAAGACGAGCTAGTTCCAGGCAACGGTTCATGTATTTTTCAGCGGTGTTCATTGGGAAAAACTTAACTTTGCCAAAAATACGAATAAATGCAGGCAAGCATCAAATATATCCGAAAAGAATTGGAAGGGCTGTATCCCCCGCAAGAAGTCGAGAGTTTTATTCGCTTGATTTTTTTCAGCTTGAAGCAATACAACCCAACCGACCTGGTATTGAAAAGAGAAGAGACCTTGGAAGAAACTTATCAGCAGCAAATAAAAACAATTGTTAAACGGTTAAAAGTTTTTGAACCTATTCAATATATTTTGGGGGAGACCGAATTTTACGGTTTACCATTTCACGTAAAACCTGACGTATTAATTCCCCGCCCGGAAACGGAAGAGCTGGTCGACTGGATTTTGAAAGTCAAAACAAAAACCCAACCGGTCATTTTGGATGTTGGAACGGGCAGCGGATGCATTCCCATCAGCTTGAAAAAATATTTACCCCAGGCTCATGTGATGGGATGTGATGTCTCGCAGCATGCATTGAAAGTGGCAAAATCCAATGCATCATTGAATGAGCTCGATGTCCTGATTTTTTACCTGGATATTTTGAATCCTGAATTGCCACCGGAGTTTCAGCCAATCGACATCCTCGTAAGCAACCCACCCTATGTGACCGATGCCGAAAAAAAGCAGATGCAGCCTAATGTATTGGAACACGAGCCACAACAGGCACTTTTTGTTCCCGATGACGATCCACTGCGATTTTACAAAGCATTGGCCTCATTCGGAAAAGAAAACTTAAATGACGACAGCCAGTTATTTTGGGAAATTAATGAGGCTTTTGGAGAAGAATGTGTTCAGCTTTTAAAAGAAAATGGCTTTTCAAACGTTAAACTCAGGAAAGATCTTAACGGGAAGGATCGCATGATTTTTGCTGAATTTCACCGAAAATAAAAAGGGAAGACGATGGATCGACGATCATTTCTACAAAATAGCAGCTGGGTCGCCGCCGGCACACTTTTACTCGCCGGCAAAATTCCAACGAAACATGACTACCATCTGGCGATGGTTCGAGGTGGCAGTCCGGCACCAATGCTGGATTTGGCAATCGAGGTGTTTGGCGACATCAAAACATTCATTCAGCCGGGACAGAAAATTCTGATGAAACCAACCATCCTGTGGAATCAATTGCCGGAATCGGGCGCGAATACCAATCCAAAATTGCTGGCTCATTTAACCGATTTGTGTTATGATGCCGGAGCACGCGAAGTGTTGTTTGTTGAGCACACCGTGGATGCCTGGACGAAATGCTATAAAAACAGCGGCATTGAGCGGGCTGTTAAAGATGTCGGCGCAAAAATATTACCCGGCAACAAAGAGTTTCTGTACCACGAAGTGGCCATTCCAAACGCACAGGTCATGAAAACTGCGAAAATCCACGAAGGCGTTTTAGACACCGATGTGATCATCAACGTTCCAGCTGTGTCACAAACTGAAGAACTTGGCTATTTCGGAGCTTTTGACAACTTGATGGAACTCGTTTGGCCAACCCAATTGACCAAATCACAACGCCCTCAGTGCATGGTTGATTTTTTGCGATTTCGCAAACCCGTGCTCAACATTATAGATGCCAGCCGTGTTTTACAACGAATACCAACAAAACAAAAAAGCACTGGCCGAACACAAAATTACAAGACATTGATATTATCATCAGACATCATCTCATCAGACGTTTTTGCCGCCAAACGACTGGGCGTCAATCCCGAATCACTTCCATACTTAACGTTGGCTGCGCAAGCTGGATTCGGACAAATGAACCCTCCGGCAGATGAAATTCGAAGTTTGGTTTTAAAAAATAGTCAATGATTCTTAAAACAAGTAAACAGCTTGATTCACAAATCAGCTTTTGTTTATATTTGTTTAACCAATAAAAAAGGTTGATTAATTGGTTTGAAAAAATTCTTTCGAAATATATTTCTTCTTTTTAACCTGATAGCCGTCTTCGGGTTACTTGGCAGTTACCTCGCTGAAAAAATTAGTCCGGCCGATTGGTGGGTGCCCGCCTTTTTCGGTTTGGCCTATCCCTACTTACTACTCATCAATATCATCTTCATCCTGTTTTGGTTGTTTGTCAAAACCCGTTTGGCCTTGATTTCATTTTTGGCCATCGTCGTTGGATACGGTAACCTGTATCATTATTTTCAGTTGACTGACAAGCAAACCGATAAAAAAGGGATTACCCTGTGTAGCTATAATGTAAAGAATTTCTATGGTGCCGATCATTTAAAAAGAGCCGAAGCAGCCGAAAAAATCCTGGACTACCTGATGAGCAAAAACCCAGATATTATCTGCATACAGGAAGTCTACCTGAAGGGACAAAAAAGTTTCACCAACAAAAGTGGGAAGAATCGACTGCCAGACAAAACCCACCTAAAATACATCCACGCCAGCAAAGTCGGTGGACAGGTCACCTACTCGAGCTATCCAATAATTCATAAAGATGAAGTCCATTTCCCGAATTCGGGAAACATGTTTATTGTTTCTGATTTAAAAATTGGGAAAGACACGGTTCGCCTGTTCAATTGTCACCTTGAAAGCTATCGATTTACCGACACCGACATTAGCAAGCTGGATGACATTTCGTTAGACCAACAGGTGCAAAGTTACAAGCAAGTGCGATACACCGGATCAAAATTGAAACGTGCTTTTGTCAAACGGACGAAGCAAGCTGAAGCACTTCACCAACGAATTAGTACATCGCCCTACCCGGTCATTGTTTGTGGTGATTTTAACGATACACCGGTTTCTTACACCTACCACACAGTAAGGGATGACCTGGATGACGCCTTTGTCGAATCGGGGAAAGGGATTGGCAACACTTACCGTGGCAGGCTTCCATCATTCCGGATTGACTACATTCTTCATAGCTCTATCTTTGAAGGCTATAATTTCCATGTGGACAAGGTGAATTATTCAGACCACTACCCCATCCACTGTGTGCTGATCAGGCGAAAAGATCAATAGAGCTTTTTGCGTTTGCGAAGGAAACTGTGGAGTACTTGTTTAAAATCTTCGTTGATGTCCGCCTCCACCAAATCAATGTGGTATTGTCCACACTTCACTTTTAAATCTTCAAAATACTTTTGAACTGCTTTTTTGTAGTTCTCTTTCAATTCGTGCGGTGAAAATTTCAACTGTTGCCCGGTCTCCAAATCCACAAAGCGATACGGACGGTTTTGAAACTCAAACTGGCGTTCCTGCTTGTGATCGGTCACATGAAAAAGAATGACTTCGTGCTTGTTGTAGCGTAGGTGTTGCAGGGCTGAAAACAGCTCATCATCCTGATCTTCATCCATCATATCGCTGAAAATGATGACCAGCGAACGTTTATGCATTTGTTCGGCAATCTGGTGCAGCGCATCCACCGTGTTGGTCGTTTTCCGAAGATCATCTTTGTCAACGGTCAACAGCCCGGCCATTTTACCATACAACAATTCAGTATGAACTGATGAAATTCGGTTGTCCGAATGAAATTCGATGTGATCGGAAAATAAAGTCAGGCCAACCGCATCGCGCTGTTTGCGCATGAGGTACATCAATGCAGCCGCAGAATAAACCGAAAATGCAAGCTTGTTAAACAGCTTATTTTTCCCTTTTTCAAACGGGAACAACATGGACGATGAAGTGTCAATCACCAACTGGCAGCGCAGGTTGGTTTCCTCTTCGTATTGTTTGACATACAAGCGATCCGAACGGGCAAACAATTTCCAGTCGATGTGTTTGGTTGATTCTCCCTGGTTATACTGTCGATGTTCGGCAAATTCAACAGAGAAACCATGAAACGGACTTCGATGCAGGCCAGTGATAAAACCTTCCACCACCTCGCGGGCAATTAACTCCAAATTGTCAAATTGCTGAAACTGCTGTATGTCGAAAAGCTTATTCATCTTTTACAAAATTAACCAAAGCGTTTGCTCCTGCAAGTATACACAGAACGATTTCAGAAAACATTCGCCGCGTGTGATTTTTATTAAAATTTGAAAATCAAAATCGTACAGCAACTCTAAATTCATGATCAATCACTTTCGTAATCCTAACAATTGGTACTACTTTTACATCATGGAAACGATTCAAAAAAGTACCTGCCAAAAAGTTGGCTATTTTCAGAAACCACATGGGGTGAAAGGTGAAATTGTCCTGGTTTTCGAACCGCAATACGATCTCAGCCTCGAGGAAGAGCCAACCCTTTTTCCGGAAATTGATGGTTTGTTGGTGCCTTATTTTTTGCGTCCTGATGGTATTCGTTTCCGATCGGGCGAAGCCGCTTTTGTCCAGCTCGACTGGGTTGACTCCGAAGAGGATGCCCGAAAGCTATGCGGATCTTCTGTTTTCCTGAAAGAAGAAGATCTGATCTTTCCCGAGGAGGAACTCTCACTTCATTATTTGGTCGGTTTTATTTTGCACGATCCCCAAATTGGGAAAATTGGCATCATTGAAAAAGTGGAAGATTTTGGAGGCAATTTATTGTTTCAACTTCAGTTTAAAGGAAAGGAAGTCTTGATTCCTTTTAACGAAGATCTACTGCTCGACCTGAATGAAGACGAAAAACGCATTGAGATGAATTGCCCGGAAGGAATTTTTGATTTGGAGTAATACCAGTGCAACTTTTCAAGATTTATGCTGTCTTTCTTACGAAAAATCAATCACGAAAAACAAAATGTTATGAGAACAAAATTAGCTACTGCCCTTACCATAGTGGTTTTCATGTTGTCATTGAATGTTCAAGCCGAAAATGAAAACCGGAAAGTACCTTCTTTTTCAGAAATTTCGTTGCGTGTTTCAGCGAACCTGCACCTGAAACAAGGAGATAAACAGTCCGTTGAAGTGAATGCCAAATCCTCCACATTGGATGAGCTAATCACCGAGGTGAAAGGACGCGAACTAGTGATTCGTTTTGCCGCGAAAAACTATATCTGGAAAGATTTTAACCCCGGGAAAATTGACATCTACGTCACCGTTCCCGAAATCGATAAACTTGCACTTTCCGGATCAGGCAACATTCAAAACGATGGCCCCATCAAAAGCCGCATCCTCGATCTAGCGGTGAGTGGAAGTGGAAATATCAACCTGGATAATTTGACTTCCGACCGGGTGAAGGTAATGATCTCGGGAAGTGGCAATGTTTCGCTGAATGGTAGCAATCAGGCGGAAGATTTGAGCGTGAACATCTCAGGTTCGGGCGCCTACAAAGGAATAGACTTTAAAGCGGATGACGTCAATGTGCGAATTGCCGGGTCAGGAAATGCTGATGTTTACACTGATGAAAACCTTGAAGTGCGCATTGCCGGGTCGGGTGATGTAACCTACAAAGGAAATCCAAACATCAACCAATCAACGGTTGGTTCCGGGAAAGTAAAATCGTATTAAATAACTCTTTTCAGCATATAAAAAATGTCATCCTGAAAAATTCGGATGACATTTTTTTATGACTGTTGTTGCTAACCTATCAATTTTTAGATACTGGATGTTTCAGCGAAATCTCTTTCACCGCGCTCTCTTTAATGCTCATTGATTTCATCACCGAGCTCAGGCTATTAATATTGACTGACTTGTTTTGCAACAATTCAGCCGGAATCACAGCTACACGGAAGATTTGATTGTCGGTATCTGCCGGTTGAAGTGTTGAAAAATCCGCAGTTCCATCCAGGTACACCTGAACATCAGATAAGGTATAATCAAAATTATACTGAAGCTCCAAACCATTGTCAAGATAGGTCGTCTTTGGCAGCGGACGCCAAACATCCAAAGTACTTCCGTCGGTTGCATCAACCGTTTCCCAACGAATGTAAACCATCACGACATCGCCGTCATACACCGTAAAATCACTAGGAAACGAATAATACAATGTATATTCATTGGAGGAATTAAAAGTTCCCTGGAATTCAAAAACGCTGCCCAACAATGAGGTTCCATCCAATCCGTCGGCCCCGGGAGGTCCCGGAGGGCCTTGTTCGCCTTGGCACGAGCTCAGTAAAAATGCTGTGACGACTAACAATAGGGTTGTAATTGTTTTCATGTTTCAATGTTTTATTGGTTTTAACTTTGTTTGCTTGCCAACTTGCAAGCAATATTAATGCCACAAGCTCCTATTTTCAGCAACTTCTGAGTCTGCACTCAACTTTACAAAACATCCACCAAACGAATGTCGAAACTAAGCACAGCAAAAGGTGGTATTTTATTGCTCGTCCCTTTTCGGCCCCATGCTAAATCAGCGGGCACCCAAAATTTATAGCGACTCCCCTTGTTCATCAATTGAAGTCCTTCCTGCAAACCTTCGATCAATTCTTCCAATCGACTTTCATCCGGTTCATTTTTCCGGTAGGTATCTTCCAGGATCGTCCCGTTCAGCAACAATGCACGCTGATGGATGACCACCGTGCTGTATTCATCAGGTTTCCGTCCATCCACTTCTTCAACAATTTTATATTGAAGACCACTTCCCGTTTCTAAAACCCCTTCTTTTTTACCGTTCTGTGCTAAAAAATCTTCACCGATTTTCTGGTTGTATCCGGCTGAGCTTTTGCTTTTTCCTCTTTTTTCCCGTTTTGCCACTAACTCTTTTTGTTTCAAAAATAGAAAAAGTGCCTTGTAAATTACTTGAAAAACCTAAATGAATCTTGTTACTTTGTAGCAAAGGTTCCCAAATTTTCTGTTTTAATACTAATTACCTGCCACCACTAGTCCATTTATTTTACTTAGTTGAACACTGTCTGATGAAGGGCATTAAAATACAGGGGTTATCCTGAATTTTATATCTAGAATTAATCAATAGCTTTGATTTTATTTATAGGGTTCTGCAATTAAACAGCATTTTTCTGGATCGACATCCTGATTTAAATGGGGTACATTGTAAAAATTACAAGCATATGTAAATTTTCCATTAAGTTTGTACATTTTGCTGCATTATTATTTATAATTTTGGCAGCTGGTTCTATTTTTGACATCAATTCTTTGAAAAAACATATCATTAACTTATAAATTGTAACAAGATGAAATCAAAATTGGAGTATATCTGGCTGGACGGATACAAGCCAACTCAAGGCTTAAGAGCAAAAACCAGGGTTGAAAAAGATTTTAGTGGTAAACTGGAAGATTGTCCGGTTTGGGCTTTCGACGGTTCTTCAACAGAACAAGCTGAGGGTGGACGCTCTGACCTTTTGCTGAAACCAGTTGCAATTTACCCGGATCCAGACCGCAAAAATTCATACGTAGTGATGACCGAAGTTATGAATGCTGACGGAACACCGCACGTTTCAAACGGTAGGGCTCACATTTCTGCTGAAGAAGAAGATGAAGATTTCTGGTTTGGTTTCGAGCAAGAATACTTCCTTTACGATATGGACACCAAAATGCCTTTAGGTTTCCCTGCTGGTGGTTATCCTGGCCCTCAAGGACCATACTACTGCGGTGTTGGCGCTAAATATGCACACGGCCGTGCGATTGTTGAAGAACACCTTGATATCTGTTTGGAAGCAGGTTTGAATGTCGAAGGGATCAACGCTGAGGTTGCTGCAGGACAATGGGAGTTCCAGATTTTTGCTAAAGGAGCACACAACGCCGGAGACCAAATTTGGGTAGCCCGCTACTTGCTGGAAAGAACTGCTGAGAAATATGGTGTTTATGTTGATTGGCATCCAAAACCACTTGGAAAAGAATTAGACTGGAACGGTTCAGGGATGCACGCCAACTTCTCTAACGGTTTGATGAGAACTGCTGGTGACGAAAAAGTCTTCACAGCTATCTGCGAAGAATTCGGTAAACACATCCAGGAACACATCGCTGTTTACGGTGCTGGTAACGATCAACGTTTGACTGGTCTTCACGAAACTCAGTCAATTGATGAATTTAGCTATGGTGTATCTGACCGTGGTGCTTCAATCCGTATTCCTGTTGGAACAATTGAAGATGGCTGGAAAGGTCGTTTGGAAGATCGTCGTCCTGCGTCAAACGGTGATCCGTACAAAATTGCTGCTGTTATTATTAAAACGACGCATAAAGCAGTTAAAAACTTGTAATATTAGTAGTTACTATATTGAAAAGCTGTTCCTCCGGGGACAGCTTTTTTTATGTCCTTTTTTCTGATCATTGCAGAAACATTACTTTTGCCAAAAATTGCAGAACCATGGCAAAAACAAAATTCAACATCAACCGGGATCTTTTCAAAGAAACTTCCCACTCGCCGGCGTTAGTCGATATTGTTGGTGAAGATATGGTCGATCAGATCATCGATTTTTGTTTCATTGCCAATCCCTACTACCCAACCGAGGAGATGCTGGATGATCTGCTGGCGAAGTTCAGCGCCATGATTAAGGCGTATCCATCAAGCAACCCGGGATTGGCCCGCCAAAACCTGGCTGATGTGTTACAAACCAATGCGGACTTTCTTGTTTTGGGGAATGGCGCCACCGAGTTGATTAACATTATTGAGAAGCAACTCATTGATGATCTTGCTATCCCAATCCCAACGTTCAGCGAATACATTGAAAAATTGAAGAATACTGGTTCTGCCAAACTTTTTCAACTGGATCCAAAACTGAATTATCAACTGGATTTAAAAGAATATGCCGACTGGATTAACGATAACCAAATCAACTCGGCATTAATTATCAATCCGGGAAATCCGACTGGTCAACTGATGCAGCTTGATGAATTGAAATGGTTTCTCAAGGAAATGAGCCATTTGAAAATGATCATTTTGGATGAGTCATTCATTGATTTTGCTGATGAGCAAATTCCGAGTTTGATTCCGGAGATCACTGCATTTGACAATCTGATCATCGTTCGCAGCATGAGTAAACACTGCGGCGTTCCCGGGCTGCGACTGGGTTATTGTTGTGCTTCAAACCAAACATTCCTCAAAAAAATCAAGGATTATTTACCCATTTGGAATATCAATTCCATGGCGGAATATTTTCTATTACAGCTAAAACGAACCAACGACATTTACCATGAAACACGTTTACGGGTGATCCGTGAAGTACGAGATTTGGAACATCAACTTCAGCAAATCCCCGGATACAAAGTTTACCCAACCGGCAGCAACTTCATTCTGCTAAAAATTGAATTTGGAATGACCGCCACGGAATTACAGTTTTCATTGTTGGAAAACAAAGGGCTTTATGTGCGCGATTGCAGTAACAAAGCCGGCCTCGACAATTACCACATCCGGGTTTCGTCGCAGGG
>Ga0102953_1001381_pt1 | contig 15515 bp, 15 predicted proteins | sample SalPon2A_C_D2_MG_FD_78509 | JGI IMG/M metagenome (GOLD analysis project Ga0102953, IMG submission 78509) | Soil microbial communities from South San Francisco under conditions of wetland restoration - Salt Pond MetaG R2A_C_D2_MG | ecosystem: Environmental > Terrestrial > Soil > Wetlands | place... | reverse complement strand
ATTAACGACGCCCCGGCTCTCACAGCAGCAACCGTGGGAATAGCATTTGGACAGGCCAGCGACATCATTACCGAAGCCGCCGGTGCCGTCATCCTCGACAGTTCCCTGCAGCGTGTGGATGAACTGATGCACATAGGACGCAGGATGCGTACCATCGCCTTGCAAAGTGCCGTAGGCGGCATGGCTTTAAGTGTCGTCGGGATGGTCTTTGCCGCTGTCGGCTTACTTCCACCGGTGGCTGGTGCTGTAGCACAGGAAATAATCGACGTATTTGCCGTTGCTAATTCCCTTCGTGTTGCCATCACTCCAAAGACACTGACTGACTACGAAGATTTCCAGGAAGATTAGAATGGGCTTAGCAAAAAAATCTTTTCTATCTAGATATATAAACTAATGCCTTGTGAACATTAATTTCCTCTATACTTCTTTAACATTTGCAATCCAAAATTCGATAAGAGGCAATAGTCTGAAAAGAGACAATTTCGATTCTTGCTTTCCCCGAAAACCATCGGGGTATCGATCCGTTACACTAATCAGACGCATAATTACATAAGATTGCCGAAAAGAAAAAACGATGGATAATAAGATTTACAAGCTGATATACCTGAGTTCAGAAACTGAATTGTTTAATGAGCATGAGTTGCTCGCTATCCTGGAAAAATCCATAAAAAACAATAAAAAGAAGGGTATAACCGGCGTACTTCTCTATTCGGGAGGAAATTTCATTCAGTTACTTGAGGGTCCTAAAACGGAAGTCGAGTCCTTGTTTAGTTCTGTTTGCAAAGACAAAAGACACAATAATATAATTCGTTTGTTAGCTGAATATTCCGATACGCGCGATTTTCCTGATTGGAAAATGGGTTTTCGAAAAATTACACCCTCTATGGCGGAACAGAAGATCACCGGATTCAGCCGTTTGCTGGATGGCAACGAGATTGACGAGGCAGAGATGCAAAATCTATCTAAGAAAGTGAAAGTTCTGTTTAATACCTTCCGGCGTGTTGCTTCTCTGGCCTCATAATTGCCGTGGCGTGTTAAATGTTACACAATGTAATTTTGGCCATTCATTCCAAATTTGTCAGGATAACCACTGTTCATAGCTCAATCTGTCGCCAAATTCTTTGATTGCATGAATGAGAGTTAATCGGTCTATCCTTTTATCCTTTCATTCATTCAAAAACGAGGCAAGCTGGGGTATGGGTTTACCATTCGTCTTCCAATCTCCGGGATATCTCCCATCGGTCGAATCATCGCACTGTGCATACATTTTGTTACCTTATCTGATTAATTATCCAGATCCTTTTTAACCAGACAACTATGTCCACCCGACGTAGTGAGACAATCGACATCCGGTCTGCGCGCCGGCTGGCACTAGCATGTGCGGGTCTTCTAAAGCCGGAATGGACCGGACTGCCTCAACAAGCTTCCGGGAAGGGTCTTCGTGCCCGCAAGGCCGCATGGCAGATCATCAACAGGTTCGGTTATCTCCAGCTGGACACCGTTTCCATTGCTGGTGCAAGGAGCCATGCTATCGTTTTGATGTCGCGCCTGGAAGGTTTTGACCCGCAATTAGCTGAAGAACTATTACAACCGGGGGAGCCCATATTTGAATACTGGGGACACGAGGCTAGCTGGCTTCCCATGGATCTATACCCTGTTATGGACTTCCGACGCAGAGAGTTTGTGGAACATCCGTGGTGGGGAGATCTGGTCGGTAAGCATCCTGATATCGCCGAGCGTCTCCGGCGTCGAATCCGCAGCGAAGGGCCGCTGCGGTCGCTGGACATGGAAGGCAGCGGGAGCAGTGGATGGTGGAACCTGAAGACGACCAAACGTGTTGCAACAGCGATGTGGTCATCGGGCGAACTTGCGATCCGTGAGCGTCGTAACTTTCAGCGCACGTATGACCTCGCAGAGAATGTCATTCCGGATCATCACAGAGAAACAGGCGTACCAGAACCGGAAGCCATTGAACGACTGCTTCTTTACGCGTTACAGGGCCACGGCTGGGCCACAACCGGGACCCTGACCCAGACATGGCGACTGCGCAACCGCCAAAAGCAAATAACCGCTGCTCTGCATCGGCTTGTTGAGAAAGGTGCAATCGTACACTGCGCTTTGGCTCGTGAGCATGGCCAAAAAACGACAGGCTGGATACGACCTGGCGATCTTGATCTTGCGGAACACCTGTCACGCATACGCCCCCGTCGGGATCAGGGTGTACTTCTCTCCCCTTTTGACCCTGTGCTTTGGGATCGTAACCGTGTGAAACTTCTCTTTGATTTCGACCAGATCCTCGAAATCTTCAAACCGTTCCCGAAGCGTATCTATGGATATTACTGCCTTCCCATTCTGGCCGGTGAGCGGCTGATTGGACGGTTTGACCTGAAAGCCGATCGCAAGACCGGGATTCTGAATGTACTATCCCGGCATTTCGAAGGTCCGGATGCCGCAAAACCCGAATCACCGGCCGATGCTGAAGCTGCGCGAGCAGCACTCGATCGTTATGCTAATGCTCTGAAATTGAAAATAAAAGGCTGGTGACATATCCACGATGGAAACAAACGTTAAAGTTCCGCGTACAAATTAAATGATAGTTGAAGGTATTCATTTTTCCCTGCACGCTATACACTTACGGACGTGCATAGAACCGGTGGCTACCTGTTATTGATTTAATGATGAACACTTCAGAAAGTATGTGCAATGGAAATTATTCAGGTTGATCGGGAGGGTTATCTGTACCTCTCACCGGACGTCGACGACTGGAATCCTATAGAAAAGAATAAAATATCGGCCGTTATAGACCTGGATGGCGATCTGGACATCGGGGTACCGACGGTTCCGAATCACCTTCTTTATATCTACTTCCCCATCATTGACAGGGAGCTTCCGGATCTCGAGAAGCTGCATTCTGTCGCACGCATGGGCAGCGATCTCATAAATAACGGGTACAGAGTGTTGTCGCATTGCGGCCTTGGGTTTAACCGTTCGGCCCTGATGGCAGGACTGATTCTCACATACATGGGAATGGACGGGTGTGAAGCGGTTGAGTTATTGAGAGAAAAACGTCCAGGGGCGTTGTTCAACGAAGAATTTGCGGCATATCTGGAAGGTATTAAGGCTTTTAGCAATTTTCCGTGAACCGCTCCCTGCCCTATCCAGGTTCATGGAGGTAGTATAAAGCAATCAACAAGTACTGCGGCAAACATAACACCGAAGCGGGAAGCCTCTTCCTGCGATATGCTGGTTATGCTTATTTTGTCCGATACCCCTCTTTTTTCAGCGATAACTTTCCAATAAACAATACTGTGTGTTATCATATAGATGATTATGATTTTTTCGTAATCTGTTCTATACGAAAAAATTCAGACAATTAACCTGGCCAAAATCCATCTTTCCCCTTACCGGTCAGGTTCCAGAAAACAGAGACAACCAATGGAGGATCAAAATGAAGCCCTTCACCTATCTTTTTCTGCTATTCATTTCTTTTCCAATGATAGTCGCCACATATTCCACACCCGCGCTGGCTCAACAAATGAAAGAAAATAAAGAACTCGACGTACGCGTGGAAAAATTTTTAAAGAGTCATCGCAACCAATGGTATGACATGAATATCCCTGAGTCGGATGGTAAATTGCTGTATGACATCATAATCAAAAATGACTACAAGAATGCCGTTGAAATAGGCACTTCCACCGGTCGATCGGGCATTTGGATAGCATGGGCACTCAGCAAGACCGGAGGGAAACTCACAACCATTGAAATTGATGAGTCGCGCCACAATGAAGCAGTGAAAAATTTCCGGGAGGCTGGTCTTGCCGACTATATCGATGCCAGGCTGGCCGATGCCCATGAACTGGTACCAGAGCTTGAGGGCCCCATCGACTTCGTATTTCATGACGCAGATAAAGACTGGTCAACTAAATATTTCACAGCACTGGATCCTAAGCTGGCAGTAGGCGGATGCTTCACGGTCCACAATGTTCACAGAAACTATGGGTATGGCGGCACCCACGAATTTTTGCAATACGTTCAGAAGCTCCCCAATTACCAAACAACCGTTGATGAATCGGGAGCCGGAGTATCCATCAGTTATAAAAAGTCGAAATAAGATCGGAATAAGATCGGGCTGTAAATATGGCTTCCGATGTACAATTAGAGCGAAGACTCGGACTGTTCCCGGTCACCAATATTGTCATAGCAAATATGATTGGTGCGGGAATTTTCACTACTTCCGGGTTACTGATGGCGGATCTGCGCAATCCCTTAGTCATGCTTTTACTATGGATCGTTGGCGGAGTCATCGCTTTCTGCGGTGCGTTCTCATACAGCAGACTCGGAGTAGCCATGCCCCATGCGGGCGGTGAATATCTCTTTCTATCCCGGCTATATCATCCGATGATCGGTTTCCTGAGCGGATGGATTTCGTTCATAGTGGGCTTCTCTGCTCCCATTGCCGCATCTGCCATCGGTTTCAGTGAATATTTTACCCGTGCTTTTCCCGGCATAATCGGTCTGGAAAATACGGTTCCGTTTCTGTCTTCGGGTGCTGTTAAGAAAATGCTCGCTCTTCTTGCCATCCTGTTATTCACAACCATCCACCTGCGTGGCATCGAATTCGGAGCAAGGGTTCAGAATTACCTCACCGTGTTAAAAGTTGCTCTAATCGTCGGTCTTATTACCGTCGGATTTGCGTGGGGCGAGGGAGATATAAATAACCTGGCATCAGGCGAGTCATACGCCTGGGATTTTGGCGGCTGGAAAACAATGGGCCTATCGCTCATGTGGATCATGTTTGCCTACAGCGGGTGGAATGCCTCAACATATATCGGTTCCGAAATCCGCAATCCTTCCAAAAATATACCGCTGTCATTATTGACCGGAACGGGCATCGTAGTTGTCCTTTATTTTCTTCTGAATATACTATTCATCTATGCCGTGGCGCCGGAAAATATGAGCGGTGTTATCTCAATTGGTGGCCTGGCCATGGGTAACATGTTCGGACGATCAATGGAAAGGATGTTTTCTCTACTTATCTCTTTTGCTCTCTTTTCATCACTGAGCGCCTTCATCATACTCGGCCCACGTGTGTACTATTCGATGGCAAAGGATGGTTATTTCTTCAGGTTTGTCTCCGATGTTAACCCAAATCGTAATGTTCCCACCAAAGCAATCCTTCTGCAGAGCGGTATATCCGTCGTTATGGTTCTTTCAGGTACATTTGATCAGATCCTGACGTATATGGGCTTTTCACTGGGTATTTTTCCGGTTCTGGCCGTCCTCGGCGTATTCAGGTTCCCGAGATTACATAATAAGCCTTTCAGCGTTACAGGATCATCAGTGCCTCCTATTATTTATGCAATCGCCGGTACTCTCATCCTGCTACTCGCTTTTTTTGAACGTCCCGTTGAATCTGCCATCGCCTTGCTGACTGTACTGGCGGGTGTTCCGGCATTTTTCTTTTTTAAAAGGAATCATCACAGTAAGGTTACGGCACGGAGTTGAGTCAAATTATAAAAATGTTGAACTATCCGAGGTGACCAACCATAAAATGGGGAAATACGTCTCACACCCTGTTTCCGTCATCCTGATTTTCCCTGACTTGTCAGGAAAAGTAGGATCTCGTTTCATTGGGCAACGCTTTCTACAGTTGAAACGATCGTTTCTTCCTGTTTAACGAGATCCTACGTTGTTCCGAAAGTCGGAACAACTTCAGAGGATGACAGTTCTTGTTTACATAACTTCTCAAAACTGCATCAACGCATATCCTTTCAGCTCATATGTCGTAACTGTTGTCAGTGCGGAGAGGGCCATTTTAACGTTTGAATTCAGGTAAACCGGACCATATCCCATGAATGAGACCGCCTGTGCACAGACATACAGCTTCACATGACCCACTCTTGTCAATTTGGTCATAAGACTGTCATTGGGATTGATAACAGTATACATTTTTTTATACGTGCTGTCGTTCATTGCAACGGCTGTGGCCGGACCTGTCATCACACCCACTATATGTATATGATTCGGTTTAACTCCACCATCATGCAGCAAATTGATCAACCGGGCTATATGATCCAGTCCCTCGTTATGTTCCGCTTTGGCATCATTATGAATGATCAGGACAACCACTTTATAATCCATCCCGGGATCAGGCTGTACAGCCGCTTTCGGAAAATAATGTTCTGACCCATAGTCATTTATCACGGGAGTGTTAAATGATACCTTGACCGGTCCCTTGGTCGGTCTGTGATCACCTGATTTTTGAGCAGTACTGTCATTTTTTTGTGCAATACTGTCCGTTTTCTGACTGGTAACTTCTTTTTTTGAGTTGTTACTGTTGGTCTGAGATTTGTTGCAGGCAGATATGACCAGACCCGCCGCTAACACCAGCAACACACTTTTTTTCATGATTTTTCTCCCGCATGATTAATGATCGAAACTTCGCTAACACAAGCAAAACAAGTTAATACATAATAGGGCCTTGGCAAATATTACCTGCACAGACAAAAGAACATTATGGGCGGTCTTCTTTAAAACAATGACAAGATATGTGTGGTTTTAGCATTATTTAACATAGTCAATTAGTTATATAGTTAATAATCTTACTTAGTAAGAAATTACAGACTGTAACAAATCGGGAGCCTCATAATGCCCTGCAATCAGGAATATGTGACAAGAATGGCGAAACTGGTGTTTACGCTTCGTCAAAAATGTGCTCTCAAGGATAATTATTTTGTTCGCAGCCTTGATATCACCACTTCCGAATATATCTGCCTGGTACAGTTCTTCGACAGCAATGTAATGGGGGTAAAGGAGTTGGCTTCGCGGCTTGAAATCACATCAGGCGGGGTTACCCGTATACTGACGTCGCTCGAGGACAAGGGAATCATCAAGCGACGCATCTCACCGGAGGACCGGCGCAATATCGATGTCCATCTGACCAAAAAGGGAGGTGAGATGGTCGATCATATCCGGCAGGCTTCTTATGATTTGCATGCCGATATCTTAAGTCATATCGAACAGGAACACCGGCAACCCGTTTTAAATGCTATCGAGCAACTGATCTCGGCTATCGATAATTGGGTATTAACCCATGAGGGAAAGGCGGAAACGGCGTAATAATCCTTCCGGGTCCCCAAAACAGAGCATAACCATCGGCTCGAGGATATTATGAATTCTATTTCCAGACGTAAGTTCCTGAAGATTTCAGGCGCCACCATTGGAGCGGCTGTATTATCCGGTTCAATGGGACCTTTTGTAAAAGGTGCTCAAAAAGCAACGCAGAAAAAGGTAAAAGGGATTCAGAAAATACCAACCTACTGCGCCATGTGCTTTTGGAGATGTGGTGCTATGGCATATGTAAAGGATGGCAAATTATGGAAGATTGAAGGCCATCCGGATGATCCACTTAGCCAGGGAAGACTTTGTCCGCGTGGTACCGGTGGAGTTGGTGCACACTACGATCCGGACAGATTACGATCTCCATTAATTCGTAAAAGTGTCCGGGGTGAGGAACAATGGGTGGAAGTGACCTGGAATGAAGCCCTCGACCATGTGGCTAAGCGAATGCTTGAAATCAAGGAGAAGTACGGTCCGGAGTCGATGGCGATGTTTCACCACGGGATTGGCGCCAATTTTCTCCATCATATGATGAAAGCATACGGCACGATCAACTTCGGGGCCCCGTCTTTTGCACAATGTAAAGGTCCCCGCGATGTGGCTTTCAAATTAACGTACGGAGAAACAGTCGGTGGTCCGGAAAGGACAGATATCGAAAATGCCAAATGCATAGTACTGATTGGTTCGCATATCGGCGAAAACATGCATAACACCCAGGTGCAGGAGTTTTCGAAAGCCGTTGAGAATCATGCTTCCGTCATCGTGGTCGATCCTCGTTTTTCCGTGGCAGCCAGCAAGGCCAAATATTATCTCCCGATCAAACCCGGAACCGATCTTGCGCTTCTTCTGGCGTGGATAAACGTGCTGGTGAATGAGAAGCTTTATGATGCAGACTACGTGGCCAAATATGGTTTCGGCTTCGAACAGTTTGCAGCAGAAATTACATCCTACACTCCGGAGTGGGCCTATCCGGAAACCGGCATTGAGCCGGATGTAATCAGGAAGACCGCTCGTGAAATGGCTCGGTACAAGCCTGCAACACTCGTTCACCCCGGCCGTCATTCGACATGGTATGGTGATGATACCCAACGCTCGCGAGCTCTTGCCTTGCTGAATGCCCTGCTCGGAAGCTGGGGACGAAAAGGCGGCTTGTATCAACCAACATGGCTCGATATCCCGGAGTATCCGTATCCGCCGTATCCGAAATCGGCGAAGAAACCGCTTGATAATCCGGACGAGAAATATCCCTTTGCCATCGAAGAAATAACAACGGGTGTCAGGGAAGCGACCATAACCGGCAAGCCCTATCCGATAAAAGGATGGTTTGTGTATGGAACCAACCTGCCGTATTCCCTGCCGCAACCGGAAAAGACGATTGAAGCCATCAAAAACCTGGATTTTCTTGTCGTTGTCGATACCATCGGAAGCGAAATTGCAGGATGGGCCGATGTGGTCTTGCCGGAATCGGTATATCTCGAGAGATATGATGAGCTCAACAATCCCAGTTTCAAAGTGCCATATGTGGCATTAAGGCAACCTGTTATTGACCCGCCCGGCGACCAAAAACCTAACTACTGGATCGCAAAGAAACTGGCAACACGGCTCGGACTGGATGCCTGGTTCCCGTGGAATAATATCGAGGAATATCTCGATTATCGATTGAAAAAGGTGGGATTGAGCCTTGAGCATATGAAGGAAAAAGGAGTCGTCGTCGCTCCCAAACGTCCTATCTATTATGAAGACGGTGTTAAACCATATTTCGAAACGCCTTCCGGTAAAATCGAATTCTACTCGCTGCAACTTCAGAATAAAGGATTCGATCCCGTGCCCAAATACACCAAGCCCGATGATCCGCCGCCCGGTTATTTCCGGCTGCTTTACGGACGGGCTCCGGTCCACACGTTCAGCAGAACGCAGACCAACCGGATACTGGATGACATGATGGATACCAACCAGGTATGGATAAACAGGGATATTGCCCGGCATTACGGTATCCGGAACGGCAGCTTCATCAAACTGAAGAACCAGGATGGCGTTATCAGCAATACTATTAAAGCATTTGTGACCGAAAGGATCAGACCTGATTGTGTCTATATGGTTCACGGCTTTGGTCATACCTCAAAGATGCTGAAAGGAGCATACCTCAAAGGAGCCGACGACTCCCGGTTGATTACACAAGTGAAGACAGACCCTATCATGGGCGGAACCGGCATGAGGGTGAACTTTGTAACTTTTGAGTTGGAGGTATGAGATGGCACGGTTTGCAATGGTCATAGATACCCGAAAATGTGTTGGCTGCATGGACTGCGTCGTTGCCTGCAAAACAGAAAACAACGTTCCGGAAGGGTTCAACAGGGTCTGGATTGTCGAAGATGTGATGGGCGAATTTCCTGATCTGAATATGGAAATCAGGAGTGAACGCTGTAATCAGTGTGAAGAAGCTCCCTGTGTAACCGTATGTCCGACGGGGGCAAGCCACTATTCCGATTTTGGTGGGATCGTACAGATCGATTCTGAATTATGCATTGGTTGCAAGGCCTGTATCGGTGCCTGTCCTTATGATGCGCGATTCATTAATCCTGATGGATATGCTGACAAGTGTGATTTCTGTTTTCATCGTGTTGTAAAAGGCGAAAACCCCGCATGTGTTGATGTTTGTCCAACGCATAGCATTTATTTCGGTGATCTGGATGATCCGAACAGTGAGGTAAGCCAGTTATTGCAATCACGCAAATATCATGTACGGATTCCGGAAGCCGGCACGAAGCCAAAAATCTTTTATCTGACATAGAGGCAAAAATGGATGAACTAACGATAACTCGTCACAACGAATTAATCGACCCGACGCTTCATATCTGGGGCTGGCAAATACCGGTGTACCTGTTCATAGGCGGACTCGTTGCCGGTATGATGATCATCTCAGGCTATTTTTTGTTCAAGGGGAGAACCAGGGAAACCAAGTGTTCCTGTTTTTATCTGCCGGTTCTCAGCGTGATATTTTTAAGCCTCGGAATGCTGGCCTTGTTCCTGGATCTTGAGCATAAACTACATTTCTGGCGACTCTATACCACCTTCAAAATTACCTCGCCCATGTCGTGGGGCGCGTGGATCCTCCTGCTGGTATATCCCGCATTAATCCTGAACATGATCATCAGGCTGCCGGATTTTATCCTTGAGAGATTCCCGAAGCTCGGGAATCTGACTGACAGGGTAAATGAGCATCCTTATGCAATAAAGAATATCGGTGTGTTTAATATGGTATTAGGTGCCATGCTGGGCGTTTACACGGGTATTCTCTTAAGCACACTTACAGGACGACCGTTATGGAATACCTCCATTCTTGGGATTCTCTTCCTGGTATCCGGCCTCTCTTCCGCTGCAGCATTTGTTCACATGATTGCACGCGATGTGTACGAACGCGAGTTGCTCGCAAAGGCCGACAACGGGTTTCTGTCACTCGAACTGATTGTCGTTGCCATGTTTTTCATCGGGATACTCACCTCTTCCGCTTCACAGAAAACCGCGGCTACACTTTTATTATCTGGACCTTTTGCTGCCGTTTTCTGGGTGTTCGTGATAGGCATCGGTATGGTGATTCCTTTATTCATCCAGCTAATGGCAGTCAATCACAAGATCAAACACACACCGGTTGCACCGATCATGGTGATTGCAGGCGGGGTGTTATTGCGGTTCGTTTTTGTATACGCAGGTGAGTATAGTCACTGGTTAATACACGCCGGACTCGTCAGGTAAAACGAAATTTTCGGTTCCAACAAAAATGTACAGGAGAAAAAATTAATGGACACATTAACTGAAACGATCCCCGCATCCAAAACGGAGACGAAGAAAACAGTTAAGGAAAAGACGGCTCAACCGTACTGGAATCCCTATTTCTCCGGAATAGGGCTAGGATTGGTTCTTCTTGCCGCTTTTGTAATTATGGGCCGTGGGTTAGGAGCTTCAGGCGCTTTCAGTACCGTTGTAGCCGTTGGTGTAAATACCATTGCTCCACATCATGCTGAAGGCAATACGTTTTACCAAGGGTATCTTTCGGATGGCGTCAGCCCTTTCAAGAACTGGCTGGTATTTGAAGTCCTCGGTTTGATTGTCGGTGGTTTTATATCAGGTGCATTGGCCGGAAGAGTAAAAAAAATGACCGAGAAAAGCGCCCACATTTCTTTCAATAAGAGATATATGTTTGCCTTCATCGGTGGCGCATTGATGGGTATCGGTGCCAAACTTGCCAGAGGATGTACGAGCGGACAAGCATTGACCGGCGGCGCATTGCTGAATGTTGGCAGCTGGATCTTCATGTTAATGGTATTCGCGGGCGCTTACGCGGCTGCTTACTTTGTTAGGAGGCAATGGCTATGAATGCACCTTTATTCAAATTTGGTTTATTCGGAAACGAGGTCAGTCTGATCGTCGCTTTCATCATCGGAATCGGTTTTGGCTTCTTCCTGGAACGGGCAGGTTTCGGAAGCGCCCGGAAACTGGCCGCTCAATTTTATTTTCGGGATATGGCCGTGTTTAAGGTCATGTTTACCGCCATCATCACGGCCATGCTTGGATTATTTTATCTCTCCTGGATCGGCTGGGTCGACCTGTCTCAGGTTTATCTCGTTCCAACCAACGTATGGCCCGATTTGTTAGGCGGGTTAATCCTGGGTGTCGGTTTTGTTATTGGCGGATACTGCCCGGGAACATCGTGTGTTGCCGGGGCAACCGGTAAAGTCGACGGCTACTGGTTTATCCTCGGATTAGTGTTCGGGATATTCGCATTCGGCGAGGCTTATCCATGGATTTCAGACTTCTATAACTCATCATATATGGGACAAATAACACTCCCGCAACTCTTCAATATCTCCTATGGCGTTTTGGTATTTGTGGTTGTTTTAATTGCCCTTGGAGGCTTCCTCCTCGCTGAAAAAGTCGAGAAATATTTTGCCAAAAAAGACGCGGAGGCAGCACGATGAAAAATTTCCTTGCTCACCTGACTACCCAAAGAAAACTCGGACTCTTTGCACTCGTTTTGGGTTTCTTCGCCATCTTTGCTGGCAGCCCTTACAACCGCACTAAAATCACCCTTAATGCAAAGGACCTGGCACTGATTGCTGAAAAAAATGCTGATAACGTATCAGTACAGGATGTCGCCAATTGGATCATCCAGGGTAAAGTTGATTTCCGAATCATTGATACCCGGCCTGCCAGTGAATATGCAGCGTATCACATCCCGATGGCACAGAATATCCGGTTGTCCGAATTGATGGACCAACATTTCTATCCAACCGATAAATTAGTCCTCTATTCCGATACCGGAGAAGATGCTGCACAGGGATGGTTTATTCTGAAAGGCCAAAAGTACCAAGCCGTGTACATACTGAAAGGTGGACTGGATACGTGGAAGAATCAGATCCTTTTCCCGCGACTACCGGACAACCCGACACCCGACCAGTTGGCCTCCTTTAACAAAATCAAAGAGATCAGCAAGTTCTTCGGAGGGACGCCACAGACCGGAACAAAGGAAGAACAGAGCCAGCCAAAAGTAAAAAATCTTCCCAAACTTCAATTGCCGGAGAATATACCCAACGCAACCCCAAGGAAACGAAGAAAAGAAGGTTGTTAATATGAGATTAGAGTAGCATCAATTACTATTGGTCCCCGGACCACACCAAGAGAGGGACTTTTGAGAGTTACGCCCCGTGGACATATATGTCGCGGGGCGTTAGCGTATACGATTCAATACACTTTATATCACATCCTCCGTGGTAATCCTCTAGACCTAAATTAACCGGATTCCATACCAAAACTGTCGTTCTGATTTTGTCGGACTTGACTGAAGAAGTTGAATCTCGTGACATCCGGTAACGATTGCCGCATAGGCCTGGGACACTATGTGACTATGGTCATTACCGAATGCTGAACGAGATCCTTCGGCCCAAAACGAGTCTATCCTGATTGATGGTTTTAGGATTTGGCCTCAGAGGATGACATCTATTGTGTTTGGGTTTACTATCATGAATGTTCTATTAAATCAATAATTTAACTTTCAAATGGAATGATATCCCGTGCAGTACCTTACCCCTGTTATCTGTAATTCTAGTCCGCGTCATCCGTGTTCCATTCTTCCTGAGATGTCAATAGGAGCACACGATGACAAAATCGGTATAGCTTTCGTTTTATTTCACATAGTCAATTAGTTATGCAGTAGATATTTTACACTATAAGAAATTTATGATGTAACCTATCTGGAGCCTGAGAAGATGTCCGGGAATAAGGAATATGTGGATAGGATGACGAAGCTGGTGTTTACCCTTCGTCAAAAATGCGCCCTGAAAGACAACTACTTTGTTCATCGTCTGAATGTTACCACATCAGAGTATATATGCCTCGTGCAGTTCTTCGACACCAACACAATGGGAGTCAAGGAATTATCTAAAAGGCTTGGGTTAACTTCAGGTGGGGTAACGCGCATCCTGACCTCACTCGAAGACAAGGGAATTATCAAGCGAAGCATCTCTCCCGAAGACCGGCGCAATATTGATGTCCACCTGACCAAAAAAGGAGTCGCCATGGTTCAGCACATCCTGCAATCCTCTCACGATTTACATGCAGAAATACTGAACCATATCGCGCCAACCCACCGGCAACCGGTGTTGGATGCCATGGAACAACTGATCGATGCCATTGATAACTGGGTGCTGACCCATGAAGGCGATGCAGAAACGGCATAGAATTTATTGATTCGAACTGGAGGTAATACATGGGAGAAAATATTTCCCGAAAAGATTTCCTAAAAATCAGTGGTACCATTGGGGCCGGCGCAGCCGCGAGCTTATCCGCTTCGAAGGCCAAGGCTGCTGTAAGAGAACATCCCCAAAAAACAGAGAAAATTCCCTCTGTTTGCGAACAGTGCTTTTGGCGATGTGGAATCATCGCAACAGTAAAAGACGGGAAGCTGAAGTATCTCGAAGGCAATCCCCGGCAGCCGAATAACCGTGGCAAGATTTGTGCCCGGGGCAATGCCGGCGTTGCGCTATTATACGCGAAAGATCGTCTCAAGAATCCCATGATTCGTGTCGGTGAACGGGGAAGCGGAAAATGGAGAGATGTGAGCTGGGAGGAAGCGCTGGATTATACCGCCGAGAAATTGCTTGCCATCACCAGAAAGTACGGTGTTGAAGCCAATGCCCTGTTCTCGCACGGAGCCTCGGCCTATTTCATTGATGAACTTTACCGTTTCTGGGGAACACCGAACCACGCTGCTCCCTCCTTTGCCCAATGTCGTGGCTCCAGGGATGTCGGGTATGAATTGACTTTTGGTGAATCGGTTGGATCCCCCGAAAGAGTGGATCTGGCCAATGCCAAAGTGATAACGCTCATCGGAAGTCACCTGGGTGAGAATGTTCACACCGGGCAAATCATTGATTTTACCGACGGACTTGCTAACGGATCCGAACTGATTGTGGTCGACCCGCGGTTCTCTACGGCGGCAAGCAAGGCGAAATGGTGGCTACCTATCAAACCCGGCACCGATACGGCGTTACTTCTCGCCTGGATCAATGTGATCATTCAAGAGAAAGGCTATGATGAAACGTTTGTCCGTAACTCTACGGTAGGTTTTACCGAGTTATCCAGACACGTTGTTGACTTCACACCGGAATGGGCCGAAAAGATCACGGAAATTCCCGCAAATGTCATCCGCGATACTGCTCGTGCCATGATGCGGGCTAAACCGGCTGTGGCCATTCATCCTGGCCGCCACGTTGCGTGGTACGGGAATGATGTCCAGCGGGCACGGGCCATGGCCCTTTTATCAGCTATCCTTGGAACATGGGGACAAAAGGGCGGTCTTTTCCTTAACTCCGAGTTTCCTGTCCAGTATAACGCCCTGAATATCCCGGATGCTCCCACACCAAAACGGAAAAGAGTGGACGGAGTTGGTTACCGGTATCCATTTGCAAATGATGCAGAAGGGTTGACGCAGGAACTGATCAAGGCCACCCTGTGTCAAAAGCCGTACCCAATAAAATCGTGGATGGTTTTCGCCCAAAATATCTTTGGCAGTATCCCGGACCAGGAAACCACCAGGAAAGCGATCGACAATCTGGATTTACTGGCGGTTGTTGACGTGCGTCCAACCAAGCCAACCTGGTTTGCCGATGTCATCCTTCCCGAGGACATCTACCTGGAACGGTACGACTATCTGATGACCGTAACAAGCTGGCACAAACAATATGTCGAATTGCGGCAGCCGGTGGTAAAACGGGTTCATAACACACGGCCCGGCTGGTGGATTGCCAAAGAACTTGGGAAACGTCTCGGACTGGAAGCATACTATCCATATGAAGATTATGAAGACGTCATCCGTTACGAATTGCGAGATACCGGGATTT
>Ga0102953_1001380_pt1 | contig 15522 bp, 13 predicted proteins | sample SalPon2A_C_D2_MG_FD_78509 | JGI IMG/M metagenome (GOLD analysis project Ga0102953, IMG submission 78509) | Soil microbial communities from South San Francisco under conditions of wetland restoration - Salt Pond MetaG R2A_C_D2_MG | ecosystem: Environmental > Terrestrial > Soil > Wetlands | place... | reverse complement strand
ACGGGTGAACGGATCAGGGTGACGTCGTCCTTGGTGGCATTCATCAGGACCTTTTTAAAATTTTCGTCTACCGAGCATTCCTTGGTGAGAACGAAGCGGGTGGCGATCTGTACCGCATCGGCCCCGTACTTGTCCATCATTTCGCCCATCTCGTAGCCGTTGGTTATGCCGCCGGCGGCAATCAGGGGGATTTTTTTGACTACCTTCCTGATTTCCGGGAAGAGATCGCGTAGCGAGCGGTCGGTGCCGAGGTGGCCGCCGGCCTCCTTGGCTTCGACGACTATGGCGGCGGCGCCAAGCTTTTCGGCCAGTCTGGCAAAGGCAGGTGACGATACGATAGAGACGATCGGAGTGTTGGTGTCCTTGCCGATTTTAAAGATGTCCCTTGAAAATCCGGCCCCGGTGACGATCATGTCGACCCCGGCGTCGATGGATGCCATCACCAGCTCGTAGAAATTCTTCATGGCGAACATGATGTTGACCGCAATAATGCCCTTGGTCGCCTTTTTCGCCTTACGGATGTCCGCTTTCAATTCCTCAATGGGAATAGAAGAGCCGCCGATGGTGCCGATGCCGCCGCAATTGGCGACCGGAATGGCCAGGGCCGAAGTGGATACTTCTATGGACATGCCGCCCTGAACCAGAGGAATGGGCGCCACAAAGGGCCCGATTTTTAACGAAGGAAGCTTCATCTTCTAAAAAACTCCGAATATTAAATAGATAAATTGTTTGAGCGCTTCAAGAAAAGGCGTAAATATGGCTTTCAGTTATTCGCGCAAGCTCAAGAGCAACGGACAATATGACGTCTTTGCCGCTGTTTGTCAAGTTTGCTTGATGGTCGCATGCCTTTGATTTTAGATGCGGTTGACGGTTTTTCTCGATTGAGGCAGAATGAGATTCGGCAATGGTCCGAAAGATCCCTCTCAGATAAGGTTCGTTTATGAAGATAGCTTCGGGAAAGATCGGTTTCGATTTTGACTGTGTGGTGGCCGATACCATGGAGGCCTTTATCCGTCTTGCCGCCGAGGATTACGGGCTGGAAGTCTTGCCGGAGCAAATCACTGATTTCATGGTGGAGAACTGCCTCGATATCGATCTTGAAATTGTCGACGATATCTTTACGAGGCTCATCCGTGATCCTCTGGGTGCCGGCCTGAAACCTATGGCCGATGCGATCGCGGTTCTGGATGAATTGGCCATGGTGTCGCCATTGACTTTTGTAACCGCCCGCCCTTACGTGGAGCCGGTTGTCGAGTGGCTGGAGTTTTATCTCGGCGGCAAGGGCTTTGCCGGAGTCAGACTTATCGCAACCGGCGACCATGACGGCAAAACAGGTCCCATAAGAAAAATGGGTCTGAGCCATTTTGTCGATGACCGGGCGGACACCTGTAACCTCTTGGCCGGGGAAATTGACATCACTCCGATCATTTATGCGCAACCCTGGAATTTCGGCAAACATCGTCTCGATGCGGTGGATAACTGGCGGGCCATCAAAAAAATGTGCTGCTGACAACAGTCGGCCCGAAGGAGCCTTTATATGCAATGTCCGAAGTGCGGCGGAGAATTAGGAAAATTTCGTAACCCCGTGCCAACCGTTGATGTTATAATCGAAATCGAGGGTAGGGTCGTTTTGATCAAAAGGCGCAATCCCCCATTCGGCTGGGCTTTGCCGGGAGGGTTTGTCGATTACGGTGAAACCCTTGAGGATGCGGCCCTTCGAGAAGCTTTTGAGGAGACCGGGCTGCGGGTTTCTCTGGGGAGGCAGTTTCATACCTATTCCGACCCGAAGCGAGATCCCCGGCTGCACACGGTCTCCACGGTTTTTCTGGCAAAAGCGGAGGGGCGGCCGGTCGGCGGTGACGATGCCTTGGAGGCGGCCCTTTTTGAACCGGGTGCTTTGCCCACACTGGTTTTTGATCATGAGAAAATATTAGATGACTACCGCAAATCCAGATAAGACTCCGGGCCAAGACCGGATTCTGGTTGTCGATGACGATCCTCTCGTCCTCGATCTTCTGAGCATAACCGTCAGCTCCTTCGGGTTTGAGTGTGTCGAGGCCAATGACGGACGTATGGCGATGGAAATTCTCGAGAAGGAAGCCTTTGCGATAGTCGTCACCGACATGGTGATGCCTGAAGTTGACGGCATGCAGCTTCTCGAACATATCAAAAGCCATTATCCGGAAACCAGTGTGATCGTCGTTACCGGCTATACCGGGACTTTCAGCTATGTCGATGTGATTAAAGCGGGAGCCAGTGACTTTATCCTTAAACCATTCAACGCCGATGAATTACAGGCCAAAATAAACAGGATTTTGCGGGAGAAGGAGATGGTCAACCAGTTGGAATTTCTTTCCAATTGCGATCCCCTGACCGGACTTTTTAACCGCCGCTATTTGGACAAAAAGATCAAGGAAGAGGTGCATCGAGCCGACCGGCAGGGCTATCAGGTCTTTCTTGTCCTGCTCGATGTCGATAATTTCAAATCGTACAACGATGAATATGGCCACCAGAAGGGCGACCAGCTATTAGTCAAAGTTGCCGAGATCCTTAAAAACTGCACCAGGACTGATGTCGATCTGGTCTTCAGGCAAGGCGGCGACGAATTTGCCATTTTGACCCCCCAGGTCAATGCCGAACAGGTAAGCCGGGTAGGGGCGCGGATCATCGCCTCTTTCGAAAAGCAATCATTGGGGAAAACCGGTTTAAGCCTTGGCGCCGCCCGCTTTGTCCGCAGCGACAACAAGCTGGAAAGCGACATTTTTTCCTTCTTCAGCATGGCCGACCAGGCCCTTTACAAAGCCAAGAATCTGGGCCGGAACCAGCTGGTCTTCAGCGATTAACCATGCCGCATTTTCGCGGTATTCCCTGAATATATTATTCCGCTTTTTATCACCATTGCGGACGAGCTTGCAATGGACTGATTTTCCACTTTGTTACCCAACAAACATGGCCTTTCCGGCAGCCCCTGATTTTTATCAAGAAATTGTTGTTTTTGGTCGTGGTCTCTGGTATATAACCGCTTTCTATAAAAAGGAAGGAGGAGCTATTTAATGGTAAACAACAAAACCCAACCCACAACCCCAACTGAAGCACCGCCCGCAGGATCTTTTGCCCAGATGTTCGAAGACAGCCAGGCAAAGGTGGCGGCAGTTGGCGAAGTAGTAGTCGGTACTGTGATCGGCTTAACCAAGGATCATGCGATTATCGACATCGGCGATAAATCGGAAAGTACCATCCATCTCTCCGAGTTCAAGGTAGATGGCGAGGCAACGGAAGTAGCGGTCGGAGACACCTTCGACGTCTTCGTCGAAAAACGGGAAGCGGAAGGCGGCATCAGACTTTCCCGTGAGAAGGCCATCGGCATTAAAGTATGGGAAGACATCGCCAGAATCCAGGAAGAAGAAGGAGTTATCCAGGGCCGGATCGACAGTCGGGTCAAGGGCGGACTCTCGGTGGATATCGGCGTCCCTGCCTTTTTGCCTTACTCGCAGATCGATCTTCGTCCCGTTAAGGACCTCGATGCCCTGATCGGCGATTCTTTTGATTTCAAGGTCCTTAAATACAATCGTAAGAGAAACAACGTCGTTATCTCCCGGCGTGCCATTCTCGAGGAAGAGCGCAACAAGCTGCGTGAGCAGATGCGCGAGACCCTGGAAGAGGGCGCGACCGTCAAGGGAACGATTACCAATATCACCGACTACGGCATTTTCGTCGATCTGGGCGGCATGGACGGTCTTTGTCATATCACCGACCTTTCCTGGGGAAGGGTTTCCCATCCCTCGAAGCTGTTCAAGGTTAATGAAGAGATCGAGGTCAAGGTCCTTAAATACGACAAGGAAACCGACAAGGTTTCCCTGGGCGTGAAACAGCTCAAGGAAGATCCTTGGAAAACCGTGCAGGATAGGTATCCGGTTGGCTCCAAGACCAGCGGCAAAGTGGTCAGCACCACCGATTACGGAGTTTTTGCCGAGTTGGAGGAAGGGGTCGAAGGGCTGATCCATATTTCCGAGATGTCATGGTCGAAGAAGACCAAGCATCCCTCCAAGATTCTCGAAATCGGTGACGAGGTCGAGGTCCAGGTATTGAATATCGACGCGGACGCCAAGCGGATATCCCTCGGGATGAAGCAGTTGCAGGCCAATCCCTGGGACCTGGTTTCCGAGAATTATCCGGTCGGCTCGATCATCGAAGGCAAAATCAAGAACATTACCGATTTCGGCGTGTTCATCGGCATCGAAGAAGGCATCGACGGTCTTATCCATGTGTCCGATCTGTCCTGGACCGAAAGGATCAAGCATCCTTCTGAGAAGTATGCCAAGGGCGAAACCATTCAGGCCGTTGTCCTGAAAATCGATCGTGAGAATGAAAGATTTTCCCTCGGTGTCAAGCAGCTTGAGCCCGACCCATGGCTGGCCGCGGTGGAGAAATATCCTTTCGGCAGCACCGTGGAAGGTAAAATCACCAACGTCACCGACTTCGGGGTTTTTGTCGAGCTTGAAGAAGGCATCGAAGGTCTGGTCCATGTTTCCGAGATCAGTAAGGAGAAAGTGACCACTCCGGTCGGCATGTATAATGTCGGCGATTCGATCGAGGTCAAGGTGATCAATGTTTCTGCCAAAGACCGCAAGATCGGTCTTTCCATCAAGGCGTTGACCGAGAGCCCTGGAGAAGGCAACTACAGCGACTACCAGGCCAAGGAGGCAAGCAAGGCGCCTGCCACCATCGGCGATCTCCTCAAAGAGGAAATGGAGACCAAGGCCGCCGGTGAAACGGAAGAGGGCGAGCAGGAATAGCTCGTTCTCATCTTCTGATCATGGAGAAAAAAAGACGGTTTCAGTATAAACACCCCGTAGTAGTGGGGATTGTCGTCCTGGTCGGGGTGTTCGTTCTCTCCTGGCTTGGCATGACTTTCTTTTTCTCCACGGTCTCCGACTTTTCGGAGTCCGGCGTCTTCGGCGCCGGCTCCGGGAAGATCGGGGTGGTTGAACTCAAAGGGATAATCGCTACGCCCGAAAAGGTCCTGAAGGAACTCACCTCCTTTCGGAAAAACCGCAATATTGCGGCAATTGTTCTTCGAATCGAAAGCCCCGGGGGGGCGGTCGGCGCTTCCCAGGAAATATTCGAGGAAGTGAAGAGAACCAGGCAGACCAAACCGGTAGTTGCCTCGATGGGTTCGGTTGCCGCTTCCGGCGGTTATTACGCCGCTCTGGGAGCCGACAAGATTGTGGCCAGTCCGGGCACGTTGACCGGCAGTATCGGAGTTATCATTAAGTTTGCCAACTTTGCCGAGATCTTCAAGAAGATCGGCTACAAGTCGGAAGTTGTTAAAAGCGGCAAGATGAAGGACCTCGGTTCTCCGGGTCGTTCGATGACCGAAGAAGAACGGCAACTGGTCAAAGATATTATCGATAATGTGCAGAGCCAGTTTGTCGATGCCGTCTGCGAAGGTCGTAATCTTCCGAAAGATAAGGTCCTGAAACTGGCCGACGGCCGCATCTTTTCCGGCGCGCAGGCGCTTGAGGCCGGTCTTATCGATCAGTTCGGCAATTTTAATGACGCGGTCGAGTTGGCGGCAAGGCTTGGCGGCCTGAAAGAGAAGTCTCCGGCGCTGGTATATCCGGCCGAAAAGGATTTTTCGTTGCTTAGGCTTTTGGTCGGCGAGGGGGGGAACGCCCTGTTCGATGAAACCGCTTTGTTCCATCCGATGTTGTCCTATGAGTGGAATGTCGCTCAGTTGCTTGAATAACCGACAAATTCGCTGGAATTGCAATTTATTGATATTGAAGGGGAAGAGTAGAAAATGCTTAAAAAAGATCTGATTGACGAGGTCACCGCCAAGATGGACGGCTACCTCAAGAAAGACATAGGCCAGGCCGTGGATATCCTGCTGGATACGATTGTTGACGCTTTGATCGAGGAAAGACGGGTGGAGATCAGGGGATTCGGCAGTTTCAGCGTACGCAAGCGTAAGGCCAGAAGCACCAAGAATCCCAAGACCGGCGAGGTAATGAATATTCCCGAACGCAAAACCTTGCATTTTACCATGAGCAAGTCTTTAAAGGAGCCGCTGGCGGGCAAGAAATAAGGGGTGCCGGTATTAAGTTAAGTTACGGTGGCGCTACTCGAATTGGCTGGTGTCACCCTTGCCGTAACGTAAAATTTCCACCTCATCGTTAACCAGAGAAACCACGGTAGAGGGGGCCGGGTAAATCGTTCCCACGTCAATAATCGCATCCAGTTGGTTGCCGAGTCGTTCTTCTATCTCAAAGGCTTCCGCCATGGGCTCGGCGTCATCCCCCACCACCGCACTGGTGGTCAAAATGGGGTTCCCCAATTCTTCAATAAGAGCGCGGCAGATGGCGTTGTCCGGAACTCGTATTCCGACGGTTTTCTGTTTGGAGATCATGATCTTCGGGACAATCTTCAGGGTCGGCAGAACAAAGGTGTAGGCGCCGGGCAGATTTTTCTTCATCAACCGGTAAGCCGCATTCGAAACCAGACAGTAGTTGCTGAGGTCTTTAAGGTCGGCACACATGAAACTGAATGGTTTGGAGGGGTCCTTTTTTTTTAATCGGTAGATTCGCTTTACCGCCTTTTGATTGAATATATCGCAACCGAGTCCGTAAACGGTGTCGGTGGGGTAGCAGATGACCCCGCCTTGCTTCAGGTAGTCGACAGCCTGTCTGATCAGTCTTGGCTGGGGGTTATCCTGATTGATTGATAAAATGGTTGCGGAGCTCAAGTTGATTATCCCGGTCTGGTTACTGGTTTTTTGTGTTTAGTCAGGTCGGCTGAAAATTTTACAAGATAAATTTGTTTGCTAGTTGTCAAAGCCAATATTACCCAGGCGCCATGGAAGACGCAACGGTTAATCATCAGATGACGCTAAGCGCCGTCGATTTGGGCAGTAATACTTTTCGGCTCATGATCGCCCGATTTGATGGCGCCCGTCCGGCCGTTCTGGTAAAATGCAATGTTACCGTGAGGTCGGGGCATGGCCTGCCGCGTCGCGGCAAATTCTGCCTGGACTGGAAGAGGGCCGAGGCGATATTATCTTGGCAGGACTTGAAATATATCAAGAGATTCTTGCAACAATTGCGGTTGACGGTATGATAATCAGCGACACCGGATTATTGGAAGGAATAATGTTGAGCTGCCTGGCGCGATACCGGCGCGGCACCGGAAACAAGGCATAAATTGAAAAACGGCCGATAAGTCGTCAGGCCTGTCGAATAATTTTGGAGAAATTTAATGAATCCAGACAAGATCAGACCCGCTTATACCTTTGACGATGTCCTGCTGGTCCCGGCTAAATCAGAAGTTCTGCCTTCCAGCGTCGATCTGACCACCAGACTGACCCGAGAGATCACTCTGAATATCCCCTTGGTCAGCGCGGCGATGGACACCGTTACCGGCCACCGGACCGCGATAGCCATGGCCCGGGAGGGCGGGATCGGCATCATCCATAAAAACATGACCATCGAAGAACAGGCCCGGGAGGTCGAGAAGGTCAAGAAATCCGAATCGGGCATGATCATCGATCCGATCACCGTGGAAACCGGGCAGACCGTCGGCGAAGTCAAGCAGATCATGAGCACCTACCGCATCTCCGGGGTTCCTGTTCTGAAGAACAAAAAACTGGTCGGCATCGTCACCAATCGGGACCTGCGCTTTGTCTCGGACCTCGATCTCAAGGTCGACGAAGCCATGACCAGCAGAAATCTGGTCACCGCCAAGCCGGGCATCACCCTGGAACAGTCCAAGGCCCTGCTCCATGAACATCGGATCGAGAAGCTCTTGGTCGTCGACGACAAGGGCTCCCTTAAAGGGTTGATCACCATCAAGGACATCGAGAAGGTCAGGAAGTATCCCAACGCGGCCAAAGACGAGCGTGGCCGCCTGCTGGTCGGCGCCGCCGTCGGCATCGGCGGCAACTATCTTGAGCAGGTCGAACTGCTTCTTAAAGCCGGAGTCGATATCGTCGGACTCGATTCGGCCCACGGTCATTCCCGAAACGTCATTAACACCTTGCGGGAAATCAAGAGCGCCTATCCGAACCTGCCGGTCATCGCCGGCAATATCGCTACCGCCGAGGCTGCCGAGGATTTGATCAAGGCCGGGGCGGACTGCATCAAGGTCGGGGTAGGGCCCGGATCGATCTGCACCACCAGGATTGTCGCCGGCGTCGGGGTTCCCCAGATGACCGCCGTTCACGATTGTGCCCAGGTTGCCGAAAAGCACGATATCCCGGTAATTGCCGATGGCGGCATCAAGTTTTCCGGTGACGTCACCAAGGCGATCGGCATCGGCGCCAATGTGGTGATGATCGGCAGCCTGTTCGCCGGCACCGACGAAACACCCGGCGAGACCTTCCTCTATCAGGGCCGTACCTATAAGGGCTATCGCGGCATGGGCTCGCTTGGCGCCATGAAAAAAGGCAGCAGCGACCGCTACTTTCAGGAAAACGTCGAAAGTTCCTCGAAATTCGTGCCGGAAGGCATTGAGGGCAAGGTCCCCTATTGCGGCCCCCTGTCGGACATGCTCTATCAACTGATCGGCGGTCTGCGTTCCGGCATGGGTTATGTGGGCGCGGCGAATATTGAAGAGTTGCGCAAGAAAGCCCGCTTTGTCCAGATCACCGCGGCCGGGCTCAAAGAGAGCCATGTCCACGACGTGATCATTACCAAGGAAGCGCCGAATTACCGGCTCGGCTGAATGGCGGCGCAGTAATTCCGAGCTGCTTCGTCGTAGCGCATTTTTGTTCGTTCGACATACCGTATACCGTGGGTATGGTCTAACTCTCAAAAAATGCACTACTCCTCGGATCGCGAAATTACTGCTTGGCCATTATCCTGGTTTTTTTTACGACTCAAGCGAATTTTGCTGATTGAAAGTTTCTCCTTAAGGAAAAAGTAATGGATATCCATAGCGAAAAAATTCTGATTCTGGATTTCGGCTCCCAATATACCCAGCTCATCGCCCGCCGGGTCCGCGAGGCCGGCGTTTATTGTGAACTTAATCCCTGGGATATGGAGCAGGCTGATATCCGCGAATTTAATCCCAACGGCATCATCCTCTCCGGCGGACCGCAATCGGCTTACGAGGAAGCGACTGCACGGGCGGCGGATATCGTTTTCGAACTCGGCGTACCGGTTCTAGGCATTTGCTACGGCATGCAGACCATGGCGGCCCAGCTCGGCGGCGAGGTCGAAACGGCAGCGCACCGCGAATACGGCTACGCCCAGGTCCGGGCCCGGAACCATTCAAAGCTGTTAAAGGATATCGAAGATCATGCCAGCCCGGAAGGGTTCGGATTACTCGATGTCTGGATGAGCCACGGCGACCGGGTCAACAGGCTGCCGGAAGGTTTCATGGCAATCTGCGAGACCGACAACGCCCCCCTGGCCGGCATGGCCGATGAGAGCCGTAATTTCTACGGCCTGCAGTTTCATCCGGAAGTGACCCACACCAAACAGGGTCAGCGGATCATCGAACGCTTTGTCCACGAGATCTGCGGCTGCGGCAGGCTCTGGACCCCCGATAACATCATTGAAAGTTCCATTAACCAGATCCGCGAGCAGGTCGGCGACGACGAAGTGCTTCTCGGCCTTTCCGGCGGGGTCGATTCCTCGGTGGTGGCGGCCCTGCTGCACCGGGCAATCGGCGACAAGCTGACCTGCGTATTCGTCGATAACGGCCTCCTGCGCTATCAGGAAGGCGACCAGGTGATGAACACCTTCGCCAAGCATATGGGCGTCAAGGTCATCCGGGTAGACGCCGAAGATCTCTTTCTCGGAAAACTGAAAGGTGTTGATGATCCGGAGCAGAAGCGCAAGATCATCGGTAATACCTTCATCGAGGTCTTCGAAGAGGAGTCCGAAAAATTGCCCAACGTCAAATGGCTGGCCCAGGGCACCATCTACCCGGACGTGATCGAATCGGCCGGAGCGAAAACCGGCAAGGCCAAGGTGATCAAGTCGCACCATAATGTCGGCGGGTTGCCCGATTATATGAAACTGGAACTGGTCGAACCGTTACGGGAACTGTTCAAGGACGAGGTCAGGAAGATCGGCCTGGAGCTGGGTCTGCCTTCCGAAATGGTCATGCGCCATCCCTTTCCCGGCCCTGGTCTCGGGGTCAGGATTCTCGGCGAGGTCAGGAAGGACTTTGCCGACACCCTGCGGCTGGCCGACCATATCTTTATCGAAGAGCTTTTCAAGAACGATCTCTACGACAAAACCTCCCAGGCCTTTACCGTTTTCCTGCCGGTAAAAGCAGTCGGCGTGGTTGGCGATAACCGCCAGTACGATCATGTCGTCGCCCTGCGCGCGGTGGAGACGGTCGATTTCATGACCGCCCGCTGGGCCCATCTTCCCTACGAATTCCTCGACCATGTTACCCGGCGGATCTGCAACGAGGTCCGCGGGGTCTCCCGGGTGGTCTACGATATAACCGGGAAGCCGCCCGGTACTATCGAGTGGGAATAGAATCTTTAAACGGGATGTCGGAAACGGCATCCCGTTTTTTTTTGACCATCCTTCCGTAACAAAACTTCCGAACATGCCCCCAATGCTTGGGTAATTCTACATGCTGGTGCTGGAAATAATCCTGACCGGAAAATTCCCTTGTCTTCCATGACCGAAGTGATAATATCCTGATAAATGGATTGAATAATCAGCTGTTTGGATAAGTGAACATAATTACCCAGATAAGGGGCAGTCCCGATTACAGTGTTTGCGGTATAACCACCCAAATGTTGTGATATACAGATCTGTTCAATAACTGGTTATGCTGGAGCAGAATTTGCCTAATAATGCAAAAAAAAAGACTTAATATTGGAGTTACGAAATGCTCAAAGATGAAATTGAAAATGCTCAACGGCTAGTTAAAACAGATGCATATCAAATGTCGATCGGCGAGATCGTCAATATGTACAAGGACGAAGAATTTATTATCAACCCAGATTTTCAGCGATTATTCAGGTGGGAGATAGGCCAAAAGTCCAAGTTGATCGAATCACTTCTGTTGGGAATACCGCTTCCTTCCATTTTCGTTTTCGAGCGGGAGGATTCGAAGTGGGAGCTGATAGATGGCCTTCAAAGAATCTCTACACTATTGGAGTTCATGGGTGAGTTGAAAGATCATGCTACAGGGGATTACAAGGCTCCAACTGCATTGGTTTCTACCAAATACCTACCCTCCCTAGATAAAGCAGTATGGGAGGAATCAGAATTGATTCCCGATGTTCCTGTTGACGAACAAAATATTCTTGAAGGCCCTCAACAACTTGCTATAAAACGAAGTCGCTTGAGCGTCGAAATACTTAAACGACCAAGTGATAACGAGACCAAATATGACCTCTTCCAAAGGCTAAATGCCGGAGGCATTGTGGCCAATGCCCAAGAACTCCGTAATTGTATTATTATTATGGTTAACAAGCAATATTCCGACTTCATAAGATTACTTGCAGAATCTGAACCATTCAAAAGAGTGATGTCCGCGAGTGAGGACCAAATAGAAAAACAAAAACACATGGAATATGTTACTCGTTTTCTGGTCCATACATATGTGCCTTACGATGGAAAATTAGATGTTGAAGAATTTATTGACGAGGGCATTGTGACTTTGGCTACAGCAAATGAAACTCAGCAAGCCGGTGCCACGTTCAACGCGACCTTCAACTACCTAGACCAAGCTTTCGGGGTAAACGCTTTGCGACGCATGGACGGTGGAAATTTTATAGGTCGAGTAGGTCTTGCCGCCTTCGAAAGTATAGCTGTTGGCATTGCCAAAAATATTACCAATGTCCAAGGGAAAGCAAATCCTGTTGATTACGTGCGTCAAAGAGTAGAGGCTTATTGGCAATCTCCCGAAATACAAAATTTCTTTATCTCTGGTTTGAGAGGTACTACACGCCTTCAACGAACGATTCCGTTTGGAGCAGAGTGGTTCGCTGAATGAGTAAGCCATACACCGAGCATGATCTTTCCTCTATTTTTGACTCCGACCTAATTTGGCGCAGGAAAGAGCTCTCAGACATGAAGGCAGCCATCAAGAAAGCCGACCAATATTCCAAACCTGCTTTATTAAGAGCTCTTGTTGCAATGAGCTATGCACATTGGGAAGGTTATGTACGAACATGTGCCAATTGTTATTTCGAATACTTGACATTGAGAAAAAAGCCATTTGTTGAATTAGAGAGACAGATTTATGTAAACAGTTTTTTGGTAAGACTCGATGCTCTGCATCAAAGCCGCGTAAGCTTGAAGGACCGTTGTAAGCTCATTAACGATATACTAGACAGCGGAAATGGAAGGTTCTCTTTCTTAAATCCTGCGCTAGTAGATACGAGATCCAATCTTAATACAGACGTTATAAAGGACATCTGTATTATCTGCGGGGTCGACATGGATCATTTTGAGCAAAATAGAACATTTCTCGATGTACTATTACTGAAACGGCGCAATGCAATTGCGCACGGACAACAAGAGTATATTCAAACAGATGAAATGGATGATTTTGTTGCCAAAATACTCGCTCTTATGGGCTTCTTTCGTAATTTGCTCGAAAACAAGGTCTATATGAAAGAATATGCCGCATAACAATATAATTCAACGGATGGCGAGAAGTGTGGCGGCGCTACACGGCAAGTTCATTGGCGCCACCGCTGATCACGACGTTAGCTGTCATAAAATAGGAACTCTATGCAACCTCTATCAGGCCGAGAAAAAGTCTTAATTACCTCAAATGTTTTATTGGCAGTATTGGTTGTTTTTCTGCTGTACAAAGTCATTGATTACAATCTTAACGTGTTCGAAGTTAAACACGATTTTTCTGCACCTCCAACGATGGAGGAAAGCATCAAGTCTGCAAATCTAATATTTAAATGCGCAAATAAAATTTCAGGGGGCACCCTGGAGTGTTTTATCGAAGATATTATTTTTAAGGATGCGAGTTCTGATTTTCCCTTTGAGGTTGGAGACTCTTACCTCCCAATGAAAAGTAAAACCGAAAATAATACTCAATACGGTTCTGGGAACGTAGTTCTTTTAAGCCCTAAATCACGAATTTCTAAAAGATCAGTGCCAATTTATAACGGCATCCTAAGAGGTTTCGACAATATAACTGTTCAAGAATTTATTAATACTGTGAACAAAATAAAAAAGACCAGCTAACCAGAAAATTAAGCGGACGGCGTAAAGCGTGGCGGCGCTGACGCGGCAAACTCATTTGGCGCCGTCCGCTTATTTAGGTCGTTGAGCCTGTAGAAAAAGTCTAAATTACTGGAATTATTGAGTAAAATACTGTAATATTCGGGTGTTTATTGCACTAAGACCGCTTAATTAAGCGCCACCTTCTACACCGGATATCACAATGCCAAATTACAAAGTTACTTCTACTGCACAAGGTATATTTACCCCGGTCCATCTCTCCTACCAGATCCAATCCGGCACCTTTGAATACACGTTGCATCACCTCATCGATAATGCTCTTGATCTGTCCGAACTGGAGAGTCGTTACCAAAACGATAAGACCGGCGCCCCGGCTTACGATCCTCGGATATTATTAAAGATCGTTCTACTGGCCTATTCCCGAGGCATTATTCATAGCCGCAAGATAGCCCGGGCCTGTGTGGACAATATGGTTTTCCGGGCCTTGTCCGCCGACACCAAACCGCACTTCACGACCATAGCCGGCTTCATCAGCAATATGGACAAGGCCACGATCAAGATCTTTCGCGATATCCTGATGTTTTGCGATGAACGAGGTCTTATCGGCAAGGAGATGTTTGCAATTGACGGCTGCAAGATATCCAGCAATGCCTCGAAGGAGTGGAGTGGCACCATGTCTGAACTGTCCAGGAAGGCGGAAAAGATGGAAAAGGCGATAGAGGAGCTGGTAAACCGCCATTACCGGGCCGATAGCGCCGGCACGGATCAAGAGATGAAGAAGCGGGATGAAAAGTATATCATCACCCTGAAGAAGCAGATGAATAAACTGAAAGAGTTTATGGCCAACCACGTAGATAAACCGGGAAAAACGGGTAAGCCGAGAAAGAGCAATGTCACAGATAATGATTCAGCCAAGATGAAAAGTTCCAAAGGAATTCTCCAGGGCTATTGCGCTATTGCGGCGGCAGACAGCAAATATCAAGTCATTGTTAATGCCGCAGCCTACGGAAATGGTTCGGAACAAGATACACTGGAGCCAATGATTGAAGGGGTTGAAAGCAATTTTTCGCAAAAGGATCTAGCCGATAGCAAATGGACCGCCGATAGCGGTTTTCATAATGAGGAAAACATGAAGATGCTGGCCAATAAAGGTCTTGATGCCTACATCGCCGACAATCAGATGCGCAAACGCGATCCCGGTTTTACCGATTACGGTCGGTACAAAGAAAGGCATCGAAAAGAGCGGGCCGCGTTTGAAGGAAGGAGTGGGTTGTTCAAGGTGGATGATTTTACCTTTGCCGAAGATCTGTCGTATGCGATCTGTCCGGCCGGGAAGAAGATGTACCGTAGCGGCAGCAATGTTGATGACGGCAAATTCCTGTCGCACCGTTTTAAAGGCCCCAAGTCCGCATGTGTCCCTTGCCATTTAAGAACTCAATGCTTGCGCAAACCGGAAAAGACGGAGATTAGGCAGGTCTCCTGTTTCCATGGTCGAAGCGTAAAAGGCAAGGGTAGTTTTACCGAGAAGATGAAACACAAGATTGATTCGGATGTCGGCAGATTCATATACGGCAAACGACTAGGTACGGTTGAGCCGGTCTTCGCCAATATCGGCAATACCATGGGCATGAATCGTTTTACCATGCGGGGCAAAGCAAAGGTCAACAGCCAATGGCTGCTGTACTGCATTGTCCACAATATCGGGAAAATTCATCGTTATGGGGGGAGTTTGCCTGATGGCCAAAAAGAGCTTATAAACTGATAGGAAATATCCTGATGATTGAGTAATATTGTTCGAAACAGCAAAACAGTAAGAAATAAAATAAAAATCGAGCCCGAAAAAAAATCATCCGGTCGAAAAATCACTTTCTCGCCAAACCACTTTTTCTACAGGCTCGTTCGGCTGAAGGATTATTAGATGAAACTTGAATATCAACTGACAGAGGAAGACATTCTAAATTTCAATGTATTCCACCATAAACATTCAAAAGTGGCTATACGGGCATTCTGGAATGCTACATCCTCATGCACTTTAGCGTGTTTTGTTGTTCTCATGATATTTCATTATAAAAATGGCTACCAAGCGAGCTACATTATATTCGCAATAGTTTCATCACTCCTTGTTGGATTTCTGTACTCTTTCTATCACCGATCCTATGTTAAACGATATGCAAAAAAAGCAATAAAAGAAGGACAGAACAAAGGTCTATTAACTCCCGTAATCTTGGATCTTACTCCCCAAAATATACATTCATCGTCTGAACAGGGTGAGACTACTCTTAAGTGGGATGTTGTTGAACGAATTGAGGATGTTGAAGATTATATCTACTTGTATGTGTCAGCACTT
>Ga0102953_1001379_pt1 | contig 15530 bp, 13 predicted proteins | sample SalPon2A_C_D2_MG_FD_78509 | JGI IMG/M metagenome (GOLD analysis project Ga0102953, IMG submission 78509) | Soil microbial communities from South San Francisco under conditions of wetland restoration - Salt Pond MetaG R2A_C_D2_MG | ecosystem: Environmental > Terrestrial > Soil > Wetlands | place... | reverse complement strand
TAAACAAATATTATATGAAGATTGTGATAATCAGTTAGCGGTTTTTTTTATTTATGTAGGCAAGGAAATTGTTGAATATAAACGGATTGAATCTGCAATGAAAAAAGCACTGGTTCGTCTTCAAAAAGAAATGCGACTAAAAAACGGAAATGAAAACGGATGAAATAATTACAGGGCAAAATGATTTTTCTAATATCAGGTCACGCTGTAAAACGATACTGGATTGTTGTATTATTTTCCGAAAACTAAAAAAAACCCCGATGAAAGTTCACCGGGTTTTATATTTATTTCGTAAAAAGTTATTCCTGGTCCATTATTTCGGTTTGCATACGTACCGAATCTTCATGAATTAATTGGAAAAGGATTTTCACAAATGTTTCATTAATATCCAGTTTATTCCCCAGGCTAACCCGGTTTTCCATTAATTGTGTCCATCGGTTAATTTGGAGTGCCGTTACATTATTATCCTTTTTATACTGGCCGATTTGTTTAACAATTTCAACTCTTGAGGCAAGAATTTCGAGTAATTCAGAATCAAGAGCATCTATTCTGTTACGTAATACGTCCAATTGACTTTCGAAATCAGGGTTGTTGGCATTTTCGTGGCGGATTACCAATTTGTCAAGTAATTTCCCGAGGTCGGCCGGAGTAAGTTGCTGGGCAGCATCGCTTAATGCACACGAAGGATCGCGATGTGATTCCAGCATTAATCCTTCCATGCCCATATCGAAAGCTTTTTGTGCAATCTCGAATAAAAATTCCCGTTTTCCGGCAATATGGCTCGGATCGCAAATCACCGGCAAATTGGGAAGGAGTCTTCTTAATTCGAAAACAGTTTTCCAGTTTGGATAATTACGGTATTTGGTTTCCCTGAACGGTGTGAATCCGCGATGAATGGCCACAATGTTTTTGATACCTGCCTGATTAACGCGTTCAACTGCTCCCATCCATAAATGCACATCGGGATTTACCGGATTTTTTACCATTACCACCACATTTGTTCCTTTCACTACATCGGCAATTTCCTGCACCACAAAAGGGCTTGCAGTTGAACGGGCGCCAATCCAAAGCACGTCAACGCCGGCATTCAGAGCCTGTTCGGTATGCTGGGCATTGGCCACTTCGGTACCTACCAGCAAGCCGGTTTCTTTTTTCACCGTTTGAAGCCATTTCAGCCCTATGGGGCCAACCCCTTCGAATGAACCGGGACGAGTTCTGGGTTTCCAAATACCACCACGATAAACAAATACACGGCGATCCTTTGCCAGCAATTTGGCAGTTTCCAGAGTCTGTTCTTCCGACTCTAAACTACAGGGGCCTGAAATTAGCAGCGGATTGTCGATATGTGGCAACCACTCTTTTATCGGATTAATTTCAAGTTTTACAGTCATGATTATTTTGTATAAAGTTTTACTATTGTTTCTTCATTTTTTACCAGGTTCGGACTGTTTCCATCCAGTATTCCTCTGATTTTGTTTGCGTTTAGTATTAATTCTTTCAGCCTGTCGAATTCGTTGTTTTTCATACAGTCGCGGAATTCCTGCAGGTGTTTAATATAAACATCCAACGATTCAACCACGTAGGTTTTATTTTGTTCAAAAATGGGGTGCCACATGGTATAAGAACTTTTTGCCAAACGCACTGTTGAACGAAAACCTCCGCTGGCCAAATCAAAAATAATTTTCCGATCTTCTTTTGCCTGCACAGCATTGGCCAGTGCATAAGCCGCGGCGTGAGGTAAGTGAGAAACAAAGGCTGTACTGTGATCCTGCTCATCGGCAGTCATATAAGCAATGTCCATTCCAAGGTTTTGAAACATTTTTTCGGCTAGTGCGAGATGTTGAGGACCTGAATCTTCCTGGTCGCATAGAATGGTAATTTTTCCCCGATATAAGTCTTCGATAGCTGCTGTAGGGCCCGAATTTTCAGTTCCTGACATTGGGTGTGCCGCCACAAAGTTTTTCCTTCTGTCATGGTTTCGAATTCGATCGACAATTACTTTCTTGGTGGATCCCATGTCAATTACCGTTGTGTTGCTTTTTATTTTATCAAGCACTTGTGGTAAAAGCTCCAGCTCTTTGTCAACCGGGATGGCAATAATTATAATATCAGTATTCTGGATGGCTTTTTCCAGCTTATCCACGCGATCTACCAAACCAAGTTCAACAGCTTTTTGCGCATTTTTTTCATTGATATCCACTCCAACAAACTCTGTCGAAAATTTCGATTTTCTTAAATCTATTGCCAGAGAGCCACCTATTAATCCCAGTCCAATTATTGTTGTTTTCATATCATTTTTATAAAAAAAGAAAGGCCCCGAATTCTCGAGACCTTTCTGTAAAATATTTCATTTTTAACAATACATTACTTCCTGATCCCGGATTTAGAACCAAAATAAAAATACCAGTAGTAGAAATATGTATTGTTCATTTTTGTCATCTTATTTTCATCAATGTGGAAACAAATATAGAGATATATTTTAAAAATGAAACAAAAATTGGGATTCGAAAATCATTTCATTCTAAAAATTAACTTCATTCACCATGAATATGGATTGTGCATCAATTGTTTTTAATTATTTTTTTTGAATAAACCTGTTGACCGTTTTCTTTAACTGTAATAAAATACATACCTGCCCCGGTATCATTCATATTGATTTCTTGTTTTGTGCGTCCGACAATGTTGGGTAAAAACGTTGTTTTAATTTTTTGCCCGAACATATTAAAAATATCAATTTGAATATTGGAAGCCGGCTTTTTCGGTTGGACCATTATATTAAAGGTTTCGTGAAACGGATTTGGGAAAACTGAAATATTCCCGGGAGAAAGTACCGTTAATGGTGTTGAAACCGGGTACTGAATACGCAGGTTGTCGATGGCCCAGCCCCAGCCATTTGCGTACGGATCGGAAAACAACCGGAAACGTATGAGAATTGTATCGCCCGCAGAAAAATTGCCATTATCCAATAGTCCGAATTCATGATTAATATACAAATCGGGAGTGCCAATTGCTTTTGATTCCTGATTTACCACGTAAGAATTGTATTTGGATTTCCATGTATTGTATAATCCGGAATCGTATCCTTCAACCAACGGCAACCAGGTTTCTCCTTTGTTTTTACTTCCTTCTACAATAACATAATCCCAAAAATTTTCATCACCATATTTTGAAAGTGCTTCCCCTGGTTCAACCAGCACAATTTCATCATAACTCATGGTTCCGCCTTCCTGCAGAATAATTGGGCGTTTTAAAATTGTAGTAAAATTGAAATTGGTTCTCGTATCTTCAGTACTGAGGTACGGATGCGAACTTTGCAATGCAGCATTATCGAATCCGCTTGGAGTATAAATTTTGAAATCGGAGATAATAAAATCGCTTGTCGGATAATCGAAGCTATTGATGTATCCTCCAACCGGCGAAAAGATTCCTTCCACATTAAAATCATACGTGAATTTATTAGGCATCCTTGTTGTATTTTGGGCAACTGATGAGTCACGGGCGGTAATACTGTAAGAGATTACATCGCCGTCTTTCAGTGCATTTTTGTCAAAAGTGAAAAATCCCGAGTATGTAGTTCCCGATTCTATGGTTAACCCGAACGCGGGTTTTTCAACTCCATTAATGGTGTAATTTACAAAAGCAGTGTCAATCCCAAGGTTATCGTCGATTATTGCAGTTACTTTTAAATCATCTCCATTTAAAAGGTAATAAGCAATTGGTTCATGTTCAATGGTTGGTGAAATATTATCGGGGCCAATAGCTACTGAATAAAATTCCTGAGGGGCTTTTGTGGGCAATCTGAAAACACGGTTTTTTTTGTCGCCGGCATTTATGTAGTACTGAATTTTCTTTGTTCCGTTGGTTGGAAGGTATTCAGCAGTAAACGTATTTTGCATCTCCGAAGCCAACAAGAATAAGGTATCAGGTTGAGTTTTAAATGTATCAGTTGAAAGCACGACAAATAAGGAGGTAGTGTCAAGTTCATTATCGCTTTTAATTTCAATGTTAAATGTTAGCGGTTTGATTTGCTCAATATCTTTCACAGGTGTAAATTTAAAATATATATTTTCCCAACCGATGTCTGCCAATATTCCTTCAGTAATTGGTCCGGGATCATGCACGGCTTCACCTTTCCCAACAGCGTGTGTCATCAGCGAATTTGGATTTCCGGGAGGATAGGTTGCATCATTCAAATGGTAAATGCTTGAACCATCATTCCAGGTAATTGGGGCATATAAACTTGGTGTGTAACCTTTTCCGGCGAGAGTTCCTGCAGGGCTGTCGGCATATAAATTATTAGAAGTAAAGGCATTCATAAGTGCATCCGAAGGATTCGGGAAAAGAAGTGTGTCAAGTAAACGGTCACCATTCTTTTTAATTACTAATTCGTCGAAAGATGAAGCTTCGCCTGAATTAATATATCCATAGGTACCTGCACCTCCGGCAACGTAAAAGAAACCGGTAAATCCTAATCCATGAGCCATCTCATGCATAACTACCGAAACAAAATCGTATAAAGAATCCGGTGTGTTTCCATCGGTTCCAAAATACCATTCCACATTTTTGTTAAAATCGGCATTTATATCCGGCGTCCCAGATCCTGTGATTTCCTTATTTGTAATTTTTTCGACAGCAGAAATCGGATAAAATCTGTCTTCGTGAGGTGCTCCTTCAAAGTTGTTGTAATAATCGGTTGGTGCACAACTTCCAAGCACATTCTCTGCCTGCGTACGCCAATTGGCCTGAACGTAAATTGGAATTGGTGATTCTATAATTAATTCCCAAAGACTTACCGCATATTCAAAAGCCTGTTTGGCTTTATCCGGAAATAAACTATAAGTAACGATGATATTGGATTTTTTTTCGGTTCCCGATTTTAACATGTTTACTATTTCTGTCGATGGCGGAACAAATACTCGGTGAACTTCCTTTGAAGCATAACAAACTGTAGGCTGAATTTCAGTAATTTGTTTTTTCCATTTTTCTTTACTATTTACAACTTCTGTAATTAAAACTAATGCCAGAAACAGCAATATTGTTTTTTTCATTGTAATTGAATCAAATTATATCAGTTACAAATATGTATGATTAAATGTTTATTAGCATATTTTCATCAAAATATTTTAGCCCCAGACTTTATTTTTTAATACCTAAATTTAAATATAGAACGATATTAAGTTTAAATTTTGGCAAAAAAAATGCTGGATAATTATCCAGCATTTCAAAAACTAATTTTTGTTTTACACTTTGTTTAAAATTACAAATAACCCATTTTTTCTAACTAGCGTGCTTTCTTGGAAAATACTAACCTGAAAAAAATAACGGTTGAAGTCATAAGACCAAGAAATGCTGCTGCTAATGCAATTAATAATAAAGTTTTCATAATAAATAAAATTTAATTTAGTACTTAATGATTTTTTTAGTAATTCGTTTCGTTGAATAGTCGGTAATCATATTTACCAGGTAAATTCCGGGTTCAACATTTGCTAAATCCACTTGTTTTTTAGGATTGAATTGTGTGTTTGCCCAGTTTTCCTCGTAAACCGTTTTTCCCATTAAATCAGTTACCAAAATTTCCATAGATTCCACGTTTGTCATGTTAGAGCAATCGATGTAAAAATTATTTGTGCACGGATTTGGAAATACACTAATACCCTTGTCCATAGCCAATTCATCATTGGCAGTAGAGAGCTTTTGTATATTCAGATTATCAATTGCCCATCCCCAACCTGAAATCGACTGGTCGGATGAAAGCCTGAATCTGAATAGAAGAGTGTCGCCGGCATAAAATCCGGTGTTATCGGTTAAATTTATAGTATGGTTCACGTACATATTTTCATCTCCAACAGCATAAGAAGTGCTGCTTTTTAATGTGTTGGTATAAACGGCATACCAGTTATCGTTACTTTGCGAATCGTATCCCTTCGTTAATGGTTGCCAGGTTTTACCCTTATCCTTACTCCCTTCCACAATTACATAATCCCAGAAAAAATTATTGGGATAGCTGGTTTCCGGTTCACCGGGTTCAACCAATACAATTTCATCAAAAGTCATCTGTCCGCCATTTTTTAAAATGACCGGATATTTTAATTGTGCAATAAGATTGTAGTTTTCATTTTCAACAGTAGAAACCGGATAGGGATGTTGCGTTTGCAATGCACCGTCAGGAAATCCGGCAGATGTTGAGACGGTGAAGTCTGCGGAAATAAAATCTTCTGAAACCGAATTAAAATCTGACTGAAAGGATTCTACCGGAGGTTCAGGCTTGAATATATTTACAGAATAATATCCGTTCGCCGGCGCTGTAATTTTATTCTCGTTTCTTGATTTGTCGTTTGCAACAATACGATATTCTATACGGTCATTTTGAGATAACTGTCCAGGGAATTTAATTTCACCAGTAAATAAATCATTCGAATAGACAGATAAAGCTACAGGGCTTTGTTGAACACCATTTATTTTATATTCAACTTTTACCGAATTTATGCCAATATTATCTTCTGCGACTGCAGTTAATTGCATTTCATGTTCAAATTTTGAGATTAATCTTACAGGATTATGTTGAATCGAAGGTGGAGAATAATCGGGGCCAATGCGCAAACTAAATTTTTTATTCGGTGCTGTTGATGGTAATTTGAATATTTTGTTGTCCTTTGACGTAGCTTTAAAATAATACTGTACTTTTCCCATAAATCCATTAAGGGGAATATTGCCGTCGAATTTGTTTTGTGTACTATTATAGTGCAAGGAAACCGAATCTTTAGTGGTAAAATAATTGGTTGAAAAAATTACTTTTACTGATGAGGAGTCAACGGGCATGTCGCTTAATATGGCTACTTTCACAGGCATTTCATCACATGGATCTTCAAAATCTTTTAATTCTTCAAACTGAAATGATATTGATTTCCATCCCATTTCCGAAAGCATATTAAGTGTAACATCTCCAGGGGTATGAATGGCTTCACCTTTGTATTTATAGGCAGTCATCAATCCATTTTTTTCGTCAGTGTTATAATCTGATTGATCTAAATGGTAAATACTCGAACCCGGCTTCCAGGTGGAAGGTGCATAAAGGCTAGCAGTAGTTTCTAATTCTGTAACAGATTCATCTGGATGAAATTTAAGTTCCTCCGAAGTAAGTTGTGTCAGCAATTCATTTGATGGCCGGTTAAAATTGTTGTCATCGGCCAATCTCTTGTTACCATAATTAAAAATATAATAATCGTAAATACTGGGCAGGTTGTTATTATTGTTAAAAAATCCTGTACCATTTTCGGCTTTAAAGAATCCTGAAAACCCCAGCCCATGTGTAATTTCGTGTAAAACAGCAGTAACCAGGTCATATTTACTTCCGGGGGTGTTACCATCAGTACCAAAATACCAGTCAATATTTTTATTTAAGTCACAGGTAATATCGGGGTCTTCGGGACCTGTTATTTCTTTCCCTGAAAGTTTTTCTGCCAGTGCAATCGGATAATAAACATTGGGAACCAACGCACCTTCGAAGTTTTGATAAAAGTGGGTTGGTTGACCAATAGCCAGAAGATTTCCCTCCATGGATTTCCAACGGGCCTCGATATTAATTGTAACAGGTGAATAAATCAGGTTTTCCCAAATAGAAACAGCATATTGAAATGCTTTTTTGGCATCGTCGGGAAAATTGACATAATTTACATTAATTGTCGCTTTCGATTCGGTAGCCGACTTCAGCATTTCCTTTACACGGGGAGGAATAAATATTTTGTTTGTTTGATCCAAAGCAATATTTACTGAACCTTCGGTTGTAATATTGTTTGGGATTTGCTTTTGTGCCAAGACGTTAAAAAGCACAAAAATGCCTATAATACTCAAAAGCGTCCGTCTCATGACTGTTTTTATTAATGGGTTTGTAATGCACCACAAAATAAAAACTAAAATGTCTTAATAAATAATTTGGACGGCTGAAACAATGCAACTGAATTGCTGATTTTTTAATAAGGGTTTTTGATAAAAAGTGAAAATTAATCTGACTGATTTTGTTCAGATTAAAAAGAGAGGTTCTGTAAAGTGCTAAAACATTACCTTTCAATAATACTCCATCAGAGTATATTTTTTTTGTCAGCACGTGCTTTGTTTTCCTGGCATTGCAAAGCGCAGCAATACCTGGAACGTCCGAAAACTTCCGTCTCATGACAGTTTTTATTTATGGGTTTGCGATGGTAAATATATGAATAAAATTTATTATTCCAAGTAAATTTTATAGTTTAGGCACATTTTAAAAAAGTTGAACCAAATTAGTAATGATTTTTTTATGAAATATTTATCAACAATTTTGGCTGGTTTAACAGCTGTTGTCTTGCTTTCTTCTTCGAAACCTGAAAAAGGTTATTACAGAGAACTTTACAGGCCACAATTTCATTTTACTCCTGAAAAAAACTGGCATAACGATCCTAATGGATTGTTGTATTATGCGGGTGAGTATCATATGTTTTACCAGTATAATCCAAAAGGATTGGAGTGGGGATATATGCATTGGGGGCATACCATCAGCGATGATTTGGTACACTGGGAACATTTGCCAATAGCTATTTATCCTGATAATAATTCTGAAGACAAAGTGGAATGTACTGCATTTTCGGGATCGGCTATTGTTGATAAGAACAATGTTTTAGGGAAACAAACGGGTAACGAAAAAACACTGGTGGCCTTTTACACCAGTCAGCATTGTGGCCAACGAATTGCCTTTAGTACCGATAAAGGAAGGACATGGGAAAAATATGAAGGAAATCCTGTAATTCCCTTCGATGAAAAGGATGATGCACGCGATCCCAAAGTAATCTGGTATGAACCAACTCAAAAGTGGGTTATGGTTTTATACAGAAAAACTTCGGAGGATGATAAATCAAAAGGTGTTTCTTTTTATACCTCAGATAATTTGGTTGATTGGGAATGGAAAAGTCATGTATACGGATTTTATGAATGTCCCGATTTAATTGAACTTCAGGTAACCAATCGACCGGAAGAACACAAATGGATACTTTTTGACGGCGACGGAAGTTATTTAATTGGTTCATTCGACGGGGAAAAGTTTACACCTGAATCTTCAAAAATGAAAAGCGACTTTGGTAAAAATTACTACGCAACACAGACCTGGAGCAATATTCCGAAAGATGATGGAAGAACTATTCAGATTGCGTGGATGAAGGGAGGCAAATTCCCTGATATGCCGTTCAACGGACAAATGAGTTTTCCTTGTCAGCTTTCTCTTACCAGGTTTAGTTTCGGATATAAATTAATCAGGAATCCGGTGAAAGAAATTGAATTGCTCCATGGGAAACATTATAAATGGACTAATGAAAATCTGATTCCCGGGATAAACCAAAACATCGTAAAAAAGGTAAAAGGCGATTGTTTGCATATTAAGGGTGATTTTGATCTGAAGAATGCAGACAGTTTCGGATTTATGGTTCGAAAAGGGAGAAAATCGCCGGGAACGGAAATTATATATAATGTCAAGCGAGGTATATTATCGGTATTGGGATGCGATGTTCCGTTGCTCCCGGTGGATAATAAGATTAGCCTTGAAATTCTGGTCGACCGTGCTTCTGTTGAAATTTTTGCCAATAACGGGCAAACCGTAATTTCCAATTGTTTCACGCCCGAAGAAGGTGCCAATGAACTAACGCTTTTTACCAACGGAGGCGAATTGGAAGTGAACCGGTTGGATATTTATGAAATGAAATCAGCATGGGAAGAAGAAAAATAGAATTCACACGCAAATAAGTAATTACTGATGTACAAACTAATTGTTGCATTTGCCTTTTTTTTGTCGGCAAATGTACTTTGGGCACAAAAAGTTGAAATTTATAATCCGGATGCTGATGCGCAAAAGGAAGTAGCCGATGCTGTCAAAAAAGCTTCGGCTGAGGGTAAACATGTTTTTTTGCAAATTGGTGGAAACTGGTGTCCCTGGTGTGTTAAATTCCACCGGTTTGTCGACAACGATTCGGAATTAAAACCTTTGTGGAGAAAAACTTCGAAGTTGTAAAAGTAAATTACGATCAGAAGAATAAAAATGAAAAACAGTTGGCCAGTTTAGGTTTTCCGCAGCAATTTGGTTTCCCTGTTTTTGTTATTCACGATGGAAAGGGTAATCGTATTCATACGCAAAATTCAGCCTTTCTTGAAAAGGGCGAGAGTTACGACCACGACCGCGTACTTCGTTTTTTCAAAAATTGGTCGCCGACAGCGTTAAATCCTGCGAATTACAATGGTTCAGAAAAATAAAGTAATTAGCTGAACAACTACGATTAACAGTACCATAGCAACCGGGTAAACCGTTGCATATGCGATGGAGTGTGCATTCGATTCAGTCATCGAGTCGGCGGCTGCCAACCCGGGAGTACTTGTCATGCTGCCGCTAATGGCACCAAATAAGCTTAATAAGTTCATTTTAAAAAACCATTTTCCGATATATGCGGAAATGATCATGGGGGAAAGTGTAATTATTGCTCCAAAAAGGAAAAGCCGGATTCCGTATTGCTGAAAAGTTTCGACGATAGCTGCACCGGCATCGGTTCCCACTGCAGCCAGAAAAAGAATTAATCCAAATTGCCGCAGCAATTGATTGGCGGCTCCGGTCATGGTCCATAATACGGGGCCTGTTTTGCCAATTCGGCTAAGTATTAATGCTACAATAAGAACACCGCCCGTCAGTCCGGGACTAAATGAGAAATTACCGAGCGCTATGTTTATCTTACCTACTAAAACTCCCAGAATTATTCCCAATGCAACCGGTAAAATATCGGTGTCGGAAAGCCGTTTTTGGTCGTCTCCAAAAATTTTGGTTACCATTTCCATATTGGCTTTACTGCTGGCAATAATAAGTTTGTCGCCAAATTGCAGCTTAGAATTTGGTGAAGGAGAAATATTAATTCCCGAACGCCTGATTCGGGTAATAGTAGCGTTGTAAGTATGTAGCAGATTGAGTTGCCCGATGGTTTTATTCACTACCTCTTTGTTGGTTACCAGCACTGTTCTTACGTCGTAATTCGGGTCGAGAGGAATTTCTTCTTCTGTTGCAGGTCCAATTAAAAGTTCTACCCGGTGCAAAGCTTCTTCGGTGCCAACGGCTTTAATTAAGTCACCTTTGTGAAGAATAGTTTCCGGGGAAGGGGTAACAGCAGTTTCGTTGTGAAGTACGCGTGATACAACGGCTTTTGTCATGTATCTTATACGCAATTCTCCTATGGTTTTTCCTACCACATTTTCATTTTCAACAATAAAATTCATTCGTACAATCTCAGGAAATTCTTCTTTTAGTTTCGAATGATATTCTTCTTCCGATTTTTTCAGAGAAACACTCAGAATTTTAGGAAGAAAACGAATAAACAGAATAACCCCAATAACCCCAAACGGGTAGCCCACACCATAACCAATAGATGCCAGTGGCGAGCCGGTAGAATCGATGGCTGCTGCCAAACCCGGTGTACTGGTTAATGCTCCGGTAAACAAACCAATGGCTATGTTTCTGTCAATTTTAAAGAAGTAAATTTCAGCAAAAGTTATTAAGCCGGCAATTACAATGAGGAGTGTGGCAAAGGAAGCCAGTTGTCGTCCTTCTTTTTTAAAGGATTCGAAAAAACCTGGTCCCGCCTGGATTCCAATAGTAAAAATAAACAATACCAACCCAAGGTACTGAAAATCTTTTGGGACAATAACTCCGTAGTGGCCAAAAATAAGTGCCACAAAAATAACTGCTGACACATCCAGTGATAATCCGAATATTTTCACCCGGCCCAGAATAAACCCAAGTGCAACGATTAAAAATAGTGCGAAATAACTGTTACTTAGAAGTTCCATTTTCCATTCCAATTTCCAGGGCAAAGGTAGCGAATTGATCACTTCTACTTGAAAACCGATAAATTACTGCACTTTTTATATTAATATTTAATGCTTGGTTTATACAGCGATAAATTTTTGTTTTCGGAATTTAAAAACCTAAATTTAGGAGAAAGTTAAAATTATCTGCTACTGCAAGTTCTTGTGGTTCTTTTCCTTTTTTGAATATGCGGCAAGGACGGTTTCCAATTAATTCCAGGTGCTCATTTTCCAGTTTTAACATGGTTCCTTCACGTAATCCGGCCACAAAAACATCGGGATTAATTTCCAGAAATTCATTGATTCGCTGCTCGCGTGTTTCACCTACGTGGCCTTCCGGGTTGGCATCGAGGTAGTGTGGATTTATCTGGAAATGTACTAATCCAATGCATTCGAATCTAAGTGGGTTAATAATAGGCATGTCGTTAGTAGTACAAAGAGTGGGGCATGCCACATTAGCACCTGCACTCCAGCCGATATAAGGTGTTTCGTTAAACACTTTCTCGCGAATCGGATACATTAATTTCTGCTCGTTCATCATCCTTACCAATTGCCAGGTATTACCACCACCAACCACAATTGCTTCTGCGTGTTCGATTGCTTTAACCGGATTTTCAAAGGTATGAATACCAACAATGTGATGGCCGATTTCGGCAAATCGTTCTTCCACTTTTTCACAATATTCATCGTACGAAAAAGTGACCGCTGCATAAGGAATAAACAAGGCCGTTACCGGCTTTTTGCCAAGAAATTTTTGTATTTCATATTTGGGATAATCCAGGTACGGTTGTCCTGGCATGGTTGAGTTACTAATTAATAATAGTTTCATATTGTTGTTCATTTTGTATCGTATTGTAATAACCGAAATATTGCATATATGAGCAATGATAATTATTTGGTTTTGGGCGTATGTTTATATTTAATATTGTTTTGTTAATTTTACCTTTGTTACTATAATTAACTTTCCAATGCAATTAGATAATCAAGTTATTCAAAGCAGGATTTTTGAAATTAGAGGAAGCCGGGTAATGCTCGATGTCCATCTTGCTGAATTATACCAAGTTGAAACAAAAGTTTTAAAACAGGCGGTCAGAAGAAACTTGGAACGATTTCCAGAGGATTTTATGTTTGAGATTACTAAAACGGAATTTGAATCTTTAAGGTCACAATTTGTGACCTCGTACTGGAAATCAGTGAATTATATGCCTTTTGCATTTACAGAGCAGGGTGTTGCAATGCTTTCAAGTGTTTTAAAAAGCAAAAAAGCAATCCAGATAAATGTTGAAATTATACGAGCTTTTGTGCAACTTAGAAGACTTGCTTTACAAAATTCAGAATTCATCCAACGAATTAATGAAATGGAAAAGAAATATGATGAAAAATTTAAAGAAGTTTTTACGGCATTGCGATATTTAATAAACCCACCTGAAAAAGAAAGAAGAAAAATTGGGTATAAAAAGTAAACAATGGAAATTATTGTCAATTCACTGGAAGAATTCATGGGAGAACAAAATGTTTTAACCTTTGATAAAGTTATTGAGACAATTTATAAAGAATTAGATATTGATTTATTAAATAAAGAACGGGAATATCAAGAACGAGTCATTTGTTTTGAAAGAGAATTATACGTCAAAAAGTTACAAAATCTTGATGACGAGGTTTATTTGAAGTGGGGCTACAATATTGAATTTTTAAATCAGGGGAAGTCAATTAAATTAATTCGGCATGGTAAACTTCCATTTTATGTAGATAGTTTTAATGAAATGGGATTTTATCCATATAATTCTCCCGAATTTATTTTAGAAGAAAAATACTATTATCCGAAAGATTTAGATGTTTTCAAAAAAGTAAAAATCAGGAAAAGAAAACTGGTTTGTCATTATACTAAACGAGAAACAGCCATAGAAAAGATTTTACCAAATAAAACTTTACGCTTTAATGAAATAAAAAATTCAAATGATCCTTGGGAGTATAAAAAGAATATATTACCTATTTCTAATAATGAATCTGACATTTTTGATGCCATTGGCAAATCAACTCAAATTCAATTTAATTCACAAAGAGCAAAATATATAAGTTTTACAAAGGAAATTGGAAAAATCAGATGTTTTGAAAACATGTTAATGTGGGCACATTATGCAGATAAGCACAAAGGAATATGTTTGGTTTTTGATGAATTGAAACTTTGGAATTTATATTTGAAACAATTTAAGAAAGAAAGATTTAAAAGTAAAATTGTTAAATATAAAGGGAATGCACCCCAAATTTTGGTCAATGGAACTGATGATCCTCAAAATAAAGTTCAAAACTCTGGTAATGATTTGTTCTTTACCAAAAACAAGGCTTGGAAATATGAATCAGAATATCGGTTAATGCTGTTTCCAGATGGAAAATCTGACACATTCCTTGAAAATTTAAATGAAGCATTGGTTGCAATTATTCTTGGAATAGATTTTCCAGATGTTTACAAAATAAATATTCAGGAATTACACAGAAATTATTTCCCAAAGGCAAAACTCTTTCAAATGCATTGGGATACAGATGGATATTTTAGAATAATGGATTTAAAAAGTATGGAAAGAAAGTACAAATGTTCGGAAGTATTAAATGACTATTTAATTGAAATTTAATCATTCATACAAATCCTTCAAATCGCATCCTGCCAGTTCCACAAAAAAGTCAGCAATTTTTAAAGTTGTGTCATCGAGAAATTTTTTGCCTTTTTCTGCAGTTGCGTTTTTCGGATTGCCTACCCCGGTATCTTCTGAAACTTTGTTCCAGTGGCGGGGTGTCCAGGCGGTTTTGTTTTGCAGATTTTTTAATTTGAAAGATTTGGCTTTTCCTTCGCCGGCTTCCTCCAGCGGTAAAACCAGTTCAGGAAAATAGTGCATAATAATACTCGTTTCCATTTCGCTGGCATGGTCGCCACTTTCTTCAAAATACTTTGAATGATCGAGTAGTTTGAACCATTCAACAATGGAAATGAACATTTCGGGAAAATGGGGTTGAAGGTCGCGCACCAGTTGTTTAAAGTCGTTTCCACCGTGGCCGTTCATCAATACTAATTTCCTTATTCCCTGCCGATACAAAGCTTTAAGAATATCCTTCAAGATCAATTCCTGAGTTGCCAACGAAGTATGTAAACAAAACGGAAGTTCAATTTGTCCCATATTTTGCATTCCCAGCGGAATGGTTGGCAGCACCATTACTTTTGCTCCGCGGTTCCAGGCTTTTTCTGCGGCATCTGCTGCAATTCTGGCGGTCTCCAGCGAGTCGGTTCCGTAAGGTAAATGGTAATTGTGTGGTTCGGTTGCCCCCCAGGGTAAAATAGCTACGTCGTATTTTTGATTTTTAATCTGTTTCCAGTTGGTTTCTTCCAAAATATAAGGTCTCATAAATCTGAATTTTTAGAATGACTATCGGTTCGAAAATAGTTTTAAAAGCTCACCAAAGTAAATCCAAAGGTAAAAGGAGTTAACTTAGGGCCTTTATCTTTTCGGAAAAGTGGCACCAAATCATAACAGGCAAAAACATTTACCCAGCGGTAGCCAGCCCTAACCATCACCCCGTATTTTAAATCGTTAAGCGAAAGAAAATCGGGCACCTTCAGTTTCTCTTTTTTACGGTCAATCCGGTATTTTATTTTGGTTTGACTGGTTAGCCGGTACGAG
>Ga0102953_1001376_pt1 | contig 15535 bp, 13 predicted proteins | sample SalPon2A_C_D2_MG_FD_78509 | JGI IMG/M metagenome (GOLD analysis project Ga0102953, IMG submission 78509) | Soil microbial communities from South San Francisco under conditions of wetland restoration - Salt Pond MetaG R2A_C_D2_MG | ecosystem: Environmental > Terrestrial > Soil > Wetlands | place... | reverse complement strand
GCTACCATGCAGTATAATCCCGATATGATGGCCCGTTACGTCAAGAAAGAGATCGATCGTCAGGTACATCGTGGGAAGATCCAGCCCCGCGAAGGGGTCCGCTTGATAGATTTTTACGAGGGTTGCCTGGAAGGGTATACCTATTTGAAATTCTAATTGAGGATGTTGTTATGGCTAAAGTGCTGATTATCGGGGCGGGAGGAGTAGGGTCCGTCGTTGTCCACAAATGCTGCCAGGTCCCGGAGGTTTTCTCCGAGATCATGCTGGCTTCGCGGACCAAATCTAAATGCGATGCCATTGCAGCAACGCTCAGTCGGCCGATCAAGACCGCCAGGGTCGACGCCGATAATGTGACGGAACTGGTAGCCCTGATGAAGGATTTCCAGCCGCAACTCTGCATCAATGTGGCCTTACCTTATCAGGATCTTACCATCATGGACGCCTGTTTGGAATGCGGAGTCAACTATCTCGATACCGCCAACTACGAGCCGCCCGACGAGGCCAAGTTCGAATACAAGTGGCAGTGGGCCTATCAGGATAAATTTAAAGAGGCCGGTCTGATGGCCCTGCTCGGTTCCGGTTTCGATCCGGGGGTGACCAACGTCTTCTGCGCCTATGCCCAGAAACATCTCTTCGATTCGATAAAAACCGTCGATATTCTCGACTGTAACGCCGGCGACCACGGTCATGCCTTCGCAACCAATTTCAATCCCGAGATCAACATCCGGGAGATCACCCAGAACGGCAGGTACTGGGAAAACGGCAAGTGGATCGAGACCGGACCGCTCGAGAAAAGGATCGACTTCGATTACCCGGTAGCCGGGGTCAAGCCAAGTTACCTGCTCTACCACGAGGAAATGGAGTCGCTGGTCAGAAACATCAAGGGGTTGGAGCGAATCCGGTTCTGGATGACCTTTTCCGATAACTACATCAAGCATCTTGAGGTCCTGGAAAATATCGGCATGACCTCCATCGAGCCGATTGAATTCGAGGGCCAACAGATTGTGCCGATCCAGTTCCTGAAGGCGCTCCTTCCCGATCCCGCTTCACTGGCCGCAAATTATAAAGGCAAGACGGTAATCGGCTGCGTTTTCGACGGCGAAAAGGACGGCAAGGCGATTAAAAAATATATCTACAACATCTGCGATCATCACGAATGTTACAAAGAGGTCGGTTCCCAGGCGATATCCTATACCACAGGCGTCCCGGCGATGATCGGCGCCATGATGATGCTGCAGGGTAAATGGCAGGGGCAGGGGGTCTTCAACATGGAAGAGCTTGACCCCGATCCCTTTATGGAAGCACTCAACAGCCACGGACTGCCATGGACGATCACCGATTTTCACGGCTCGATCTGAGAACCCCGGTATATCTGGTCGAACGCGACCGGGTTGAAGCAAACTGCCGCGTCCTTGCCGGAGTAAGCGGTCGGACCGGTTGCAAGATACTTCTCGCCCTCAAGGGTTTTGCGATGTTCAGCCTCTTTCCGCTGATCCGCGAATATCTGGACGGAGTCTGTGCCAGCGGTCTGCTTGAGGCGGAGCTCGGCCGCAAGGAGTTCGGTCGGCAGGTCCATACCTTTTCGCCGGCCTTTCGCGAGGATGAGTTTGACGAGATCGTCGCGCTTTCCGATCACATCGTCTTCAATTCCTGGTCTCAGTGGCACAAATATCGAGACAGGGCAGGGGAGTGCCAGATCGGCCTGCGGCTCAATCCCGAGTATTCAGAAGTGGCGACCACACTCTATAACCCTTGCGCGCCCGGATCCCGTTTGGGGATTCGGGCCATCGACCTGGAAGGCAAAGACCTGGCAGGAATCGACGGTCTTCATTTCCATGTCATGTGCGAACAGGGGGCCGACACCCTGGAACGGGTCCTGGAACACGTGGAGGAGAAGTTTGGTCATCTTCTGTCCGGGATGAAATGGCTCAACTTCGGCGGCGGCCATCATATCACCAGACCGGATTACGATGTCGACCTGTTATGCCGCCTGATCGAGCGGTTCCGCGATAAATACGATCTGGAGATCTATCTTGAACCGGGCGAGGCGGTTGCCCTGAATGCCGGGGTGCTGGTGGTTTCGGTTCTCGATATTGTTCGTAATGAAATGGATATCGCCATCCTCGACACCTCGGCCGAGGCCCATATGCCAGATGTCCTGGCCATGCCTTATCGGCCTGAGGTGATCGGGGCAGGCAAACCGGGCGAATATCCCCATAACTACCGGCTGGCCGGCAACACCTGCCTGGCTGGCGACGTGGTTGGCGACTACTCCTTTCCGAAGCCACTCAACCCAGGTGACCGCCTGGTTTTTACCGACATGGCCCATTACACCATGGTCAAAAACACCACCTTCAACGGCATTAACCTGCCGTCCATCGCCATCTATGATTCCGGGATCGATTCGGTGGATATCGTTCGGGACTTCGGTTATTCGGACTTCCGGAACCGATTATCCTGATTCGCTGAAGGTTGTCAAGAAAACAAAGGGCCCGGCGATCTCTTGCCGGGCTCTTTGTTTTTCTGGCTGATTACTTATGACCATAACTTTAAAATTTTTCTTTGGTCACCCCTTTATACCGGAGAAGAATCTGCAGGGCCGGTTTAATCAGGATGGTCACCACCAGAGCGCCGGTGGCCAGTACTCCCAGGGTGATTATGATCTCGTTAATAGTCGGGGTATAATCGACCACTTCGCCCATTGGTGAGGGGACGAACCCGGGGATGATCAGGCCGAAACCCTTTTCGATCCAGATGCCGGTAAAAAGACAGATTGCCGCAACCATCAGGTAGCCGGAACGGCCCCTGGTCGGATCGAAAGCGAAGAGCATGGTACCGAAGACGTTAAGCGAGATGGCGGTCCAGATCCAGGGCACCAAAGAGTCGTGGCCTTCAAGGCCGAAGAAGAGGTACTGGGCCGAAAGACTGTGGTGGGTGAAGTTGTAGAACTCCTTGAAGACTTCGGAAAAGAGCATGACCAGATTGATCACCGCCGCCACGACGATGATTCTTTTCAGTTTGTGAAAAATTCTGTAGTCGATCGGATAAGCGGTGTTGGCCCTGATGGCGATTAAAACCATCATGATCACGGCCGGACCGGCGGCAAAGGCAGAGGCCAGGAAGCGGGGCCCGAGCAGCGGGTTGTTCCAGAAGGGGCGGGCCGGCAACCCCTGGTAGAGGAAGGCCGTGACCATGTGGATAGAAACCGCCCAGAAGATCGAGAGAAAGACGAAGGGTTTGTACTTCCAGCCGATCGGCTCGCGTTTGTGGTAATTACAGTAGAGGATGTAGAGCGGCACCAGGGTATTCAAGGCCAGATAACCGTTCAGGACCAGTACGTCCCAGGTGAGGATCGAGGACGGCCAGTTAAATAGGCCGATACCGGGGATCATGTGCCAGACCCGCAATGGGCCGCCCATGTCGACGGTGATGAACAGCAGACACATCACCAGGGCGCCAACCGCCACACATTCGCCGATGATCACCACCTCGTGCAGATCCTTGTCCTTGTAAACATAGGCCGGCAGGATCAGCATTACCGCCGCCGCTGCTACTCCGACAAAGAAAGTAAAATTGGAGATATACAATCCCCAGCTGACGATATTCGACATGCCGGTCAGGATCAGGCCTTCATGGAACTGGCGGAGATAGGCGACCCCCCCAGCACCCATTACCAGCAGCAGGGCGACGAGATAGATCCGAAAACCTGTGCCACCGGCCAGCGACCAGCGCAGGCAATCCGAGAAGAAAGCTTTCATTCCTTTGTTCGGCTCTGAAGTCATCGGATTCCCCTCATTTTCAATCCATGAAATACCAGAATTTCGGATCGGTACCCAAATCCTCTTTAAAACGAAATACCTTCTTGTTGGCCAGAACGAAGCGGATCTCGCTGTCCGGGTCCAGAAGATTACCGAAGACTCTGGAGCCGGTGGGACAGGCGTCGGCACAGGCCGGCAGTTTGCCCTGGCGGGTCCGCTGGATGCAAAAGGTGCATTTTTCCATCACCCCTTTCATCCGCATCCGGTTACCAAGGTAATGCTGTTTAGGATTGATCTCCTCGACCGGCACCTGGGGCTCTCCCCAGTTGAACCGTCGCCCCCAGTAGGGACAGGCCGCCAGACAGTAGCGGCAACCTATGCACCAGTCATAATCGACCACGACGATGCCGTCCGGTTCCTGCCAAGTGGCCTTGGTGGGGCAGGCCTTGATACAAGGGGCGTTTTCGCAGTGGAAACACTGGACCCCCATGTAAAATTTACCGGTTACCGGGACCTCATGGAAGTACTTGCCCTCGCCGGAGGTCGGGTCGAGTTGCCCAGGTTCCAATTCGAAAAGACGGATGTACTGGGTCTTACTACGACGGTCCAGGTTGTTTTCCTGGACGCAGGCCTCGACACAGTCCATATAACCCTTGCAGCGTGAGATATTGAAGGCATAGCCGTAAAGGACCCGCTCGATCGGTTCCTGATTGGAAATCTGCACGTCACGGTCGTAGCGGAGCTTGGCCAGCCGTTCCAAACGGGCGACGGTGGCGTCCTTTTCATCCCGGGTCATGAGGCGATAATTCTTCTTGAAGTACTCCTGCCATTCGAGACCCATTTCCTCGGTGCTGGCCGAACCGGTGCAGCCGCCGACTACCAGCCCGGCAGACCCGGCCGCGGCGGCGATGGACAGCCCCTTAATGAAAGACCGGCGACTGGTTTGCCGCTCCAGCACACCGTTCTTCTTCTCTTGACCGTCCTTTTTTTCTCTATCGTTCATGGCGAGCCCTATTCTTCGTCTAAAGGCAAAGAGTATGTTGCCGGCATCTTTTGAGGAAATGCAGGATAGTGGGGGTTATGGCAGCTGGTGCAGTTACGCACCACCCGCTCTCCGGCCCAGTAGGCTACCCGTTTGCCATGGGCGCCGCCCAGCCAGTCGCGTTTCTGGCGGAAATGACATTTACCGCAGAGTTTATAGCTGTGGTCGAAATCGATTTTCTTGCCCTGGGAATCGGCCAGAAAATCGCGATCTTCGGCATGATGGCATTCGACGCAAACCAGCGAGGCGCCGGCCCGGCCATGGTTCAGTTTTATATCGCTATGGGTAAAGAGCGCCCCATCCTGAACCAGCACCGGCTTCTTCCCATGGCAGACGCTGCATCGATAGCGTTTGATGAACTCCTTACGCGCCAGAACTCTGAAGCTGCCGCCCTGGTATGACTCCTCGGATTGCACCGTCCTGGCGGTCAGCTCTCTGACCGATTCGATCTGCTGGCTGTCGAAGGGTTCCACCGCCGCGGAAATCCTCTCCAGCACAGAACCTTCACCGGCCCTGACGGCTGGGCTCAGCATGAGAACCGCACCTATTATGGGCAGAATAAGATCTGAAACTCTGACTGTTCTTTTCATAAAGGTTTACTTTCCTGGTTCCGGGTTGCGTTGAAACACCTGCCTGGGATCACCGGCAACCATGGGAACATGACACTGGCGGCAGTTTCCCCGGGAAGCGTGCTCGACCCGTATTTCAGCCACCGCCGCAGGGCCTGCGTGGCAGGCGATACAGTCATCCCGCAGCTGCAGGCTATGTGGAATCGGCGGTGGCGAACCGGCCAGTTGCGAGCGACCGAGTTTGGGAGGATTGATCGAGCGCCAGTCGTTCTCGACAAAAAGCTTTTCGGTTCTCCGGGGCACATGGCATTGGAAACAATTCTCCTTTTCCGGGTGCGGGGTGATCGGGGCATAGGCATCCAGTTCAGCATCGTAGCCGCCTTCGCCGTGGCAGGCGAGACAGTCGGCATTGTCTTCCCGGTAGAAGATCGGCACCTTATGGGGCACCCGGGGAGGGGAGTTCGGATACTGGCGCAGTTCGTAATAGGTATTCAGATTTCTGGTGCCGTCGGTGCCGGTCAGTGCCGCCAGAGGGGTTTCGTTAAAACGGTTGAAGATCTTTTCGCCGTTTAAATCGAAACCTTGGGGGATATCCGTTGCGGCAACCGCGGACAGAACCGAAAAGAACCCGGCCAGGCAGACGGCAACAGTCAAAATCACCTTGCTTAAGTATCTACCTTTTCTGTTCATCACGCTTTCTCCAGGCGGACGGCACATTTTTTGTAATCCGGCTGCTTCGAGATCGGGCAGAAGGCATCCAGGGTCACCTCGTTGATCTTATAGGCCTCGTCGAAAAACGGCACGAAAACCATGCCCCGGGGCGGTACCCCGCGGCCATTGATCGAGGCCTTCATGGTCACCGAGCCGCGTCGGGAAATGATCTTCACCTTTTCGCCGTTGACCACCCCCAGATCCATGGCGTCCTCGGGGTTGAGCTCGACGTAGGATTCAGGCATGGCCTGATGGAGGATCGGCACCCGGCGGGTCATTGAACCGGTATGCCAGTGCTCGAGGACCCGACCGGTATTGAGCCAGAAGTTGTACTCGTTATCCGGTGATTCTGCGGCCGGTTCGTAGGGCCGGGCCCAGATCCAGGCCTTGCCGTCGGGTTTACCGTAGAAATCTATTTCGGTGCCGGGTTTGCAGGCCGGATCATACTTGGGGTTGAAACGCCAGCGGGTCTCTTTGCCGTCGACAAAGGGCCACTGTACTCCGGAACGCTCCTTCAGGACCTTATAGGGCGCCATATTGTGCTTGGGATTGTCGTGGAAGCGGCGATACTCCTCCCAGATCTTGCCGATATACTCATCCTGATCCCAGGGGAACTGCTTGGTGAAGCCCAGCCGCCGGGCTACCTCGATGATCTGCCAGGTGTCCGACATGGCCTCGCCTGGGGGCGGGACGATCTCGTCGAAATGTTGGGTGCGGCGCTCGGAATTGCCGAACATTCCCTCCTGCTCGATCCACATGGCGGCCGGCAGGATCACGTCGGCCACGTCGGTGGTCGGGGTGGGATAGACGTCGGAGACCACCACGAAGCGGTCCTCCTTCAGGGCGCCGTTCCGGTAACGGTTCAAATTAGGCATGGTGACCATCGGGTTGGTAACCTGGATCCACATGAAGCGGATATCGCCCCGATCCAAAGCGCGGAACATTTCCACAGTATGGTAGGTCGGTTTCGGATCGATATTGGTCACCGGCACGTCCCAAATCTTAGCGGCCAGTTCGCGGGCGTGCTCGTTCATCACCACGCCGTGGGGCAGCTTGTGGGTCAGGGTGCCAACCTCGCGTACCGTGCCGCAGGCGCTGGGCTGGCCGGTAAGCGAGAAGGGGCTGTTGCCCGGGCTTGAGATCTTGCCGGTGAGCAGGTGTATGTTATAGACCAGGTTGTTGATCCAGGTGCCTCGGACATGCTGGTTCATGCCCATACACCAGAAGGAGGTCACTTTCTTGGTCGGATCGCCGTAAAGGGAGGCCAGGTATTTGATGTCTTTTGCCGAAACGCCGGAGATCTTCTCCACTTTTTCCGGGGTGTAGTCGGCCAGGAATGCCTTGTAATCCTCGAAACTCATGTCCTCGGCCTTGTCTTGGAAGGCAAAATGGTCCTCGGTGCCGTAACCGATATTGGTTTTCCCCTTGTGGAAGGTAGTATGATTTTTGACGAAATCCCAGTTCACCCACTTGTTGCGGATGATCTCGTAGCAAATCCCATTGGCCACGGCCAGATCGGTGCTGGGCTTGAAGAGGATCGATTTATCGGCCGCCTGGCTGCTGCGGGTGGAGCGGGTGGCCAGATCAATGATAGTCACGTCCTTTTTGCGCTTACGGCTGGCCAGCATGCGGGAGAACAGCACCGGATGCATTTCTGCCATATTGTTTCCCCAGGTGATCATGACATCGGCATTCTCGATATCTTCGTAGCAGCCCATGGGCTCGTCGATTCCGAAGGTAGTCATGAACCCTGTAACGGCGCTGGCCATGCAGAGTCGGGCATTGGCCTCGACGTTATTGGTGCCGAGACAGCCCTTGAACAGCTTGGAGGCCACATAGCCGTCTGGAATGGTCCACTGGCCCGAGCCGTACATGGCCACCGAATCCTTGCCGTGCTTGGCCATGGTCTCTTTGATTTTGTCTGCGACCAGGTCTAATGCCTCCTTGACCGGCACCTCCACCATCTTGCCGTTCTTGCGGACCTTGGCCTTGGTGATCCTGTCCTTGCCATAGAGGGCCTGGACGGAATGATAGCCCTTGACACAACAGAGTCCCTTGTTGACGCTACAGTTCGGGTCGCCCTTGACGGCCACGGCCCGATCACCTGAAACCCCGACCAGTACGCCGCAGCCGGTGCCGCAAAAACGGCATGGAGCTTTCTGCCAGGATATCATTCCGGTGGCGTCTTCAAGTTTTTTCCAGCCGGCGAAACTGACCCCCGGGAACAGGGAAGTTGCTGCTGCCACGGCCCTTGTGGCCGCAGCTGACTTGATAAACGATCTTCTATTGAACTTCATAACAATCTCCTTCCCCCATAGGTTTTTCGTCGTTATAGCCAAATGCCATGCTTAATGACTCAAGAGGTTGCAGCTTTTTAAGTTGGGCTTGTAATGATTTCTCGCTGGTTTTGTCCGGGGTGTCCGTGACCAGGATCAGAATGTCCTCATTGTCGGCCGGGAAGGCTTCGCAAAAGCGGATGGCATTAAGGCGCTTGAGCAAATCATTCTTTGCTCCGGATTTTGGCAGGGCAATGTAACTGAGTATGGGCATGGCTCCTCCTTAAATAGACTTCTTGCCATTTAAATTCGGGCAAATTTTCTCTCTCCGGGACCAATAAACAGGTTGTTTCTTATCCCGGTCTCTTTCGGATAACCAAAGTCTATCATGACTCTGGGTCCGGATATCAAGACAATATTGCATACTTCATACCAATACTCAGCAACGTAAAAACAATAAGATACTAACAATGATGTAACCTTCTGGTAACAAAGGTCAAGGCGGTCGTTACCGTATGGTAACCCCATAAACAGAAAGTTAGGGAGTGATCTGATTAGGCTGGATTTAAACGACAAATCCAAATTGGTCATTCCGGCAGGTATTAAACCGGAATCCAGTATCTCCCAAAATCATCAGGTATCAGGAATAGAGAATCAAATCAGGAAGGACAAATGGTTCCTAGCATTAGTCAACCGCAGTCGATTACGCAAAAAAACAACTCAGACAGTAAGGATGGGTAGAGAAAAACGGCTCACTGAAACTCATTGACTTATTTGGTGCTAGTAAGGCGTAGCTTCTGTTCAAGATTTTCAAACAAAAGACCATCCTTTTGTTAAGGAATATAGTGATGATGACTTAGCTTTGCTATCAATAGCTCAGTATCACCGCCTTCCAACAGGTTGCTTGACGGGAAGTCCAATTGCACACTGGTGATGCGCGTCTTTATCGATTAGTAGAAAACATCTCAATGAAATGCGAGTTCAATCCTGAGCTGCAAGAGCGGGGCAAACCGCCCCTTGGTTCTTGTTGAATAAACGAAGAAATGGGATACAATAAACAAGATAGGGCCGTCCGAAAAATATAAGTTTCTTTCAAACCAGTCGTTCCAGCGGTAGTTTATTAAACTGTATGTTTATCAGCCAAGAGGAACAATGAAAGTAAAGAAAGAAAGCATGATGGGTTTTGTTGATGAATGGATTGAATTGCTTATGATTATGGTCATTGTCGGGGTATTTTTTGCCATGGGGGGCATTATTTTCAACCAGTATCTTGACAAGGCGCATCTGACCCTGAGTGTTGCTGCCCTGAACAAGGCCCAGAAAACTTTAAAAGAATACAAGGCCACCCACCGATCCTTCCCGGCGAGCCTCGACTTCAGTAACTGCTCCGACCAGGACCACCACGTTGTTCTTAACTGCGATGAAATAAAGGCAGACATCCACAGCTTCGTGAGTTACGCCGGTACAGCGGAAAAATTCGACCTAACCGCCAAGGCCAAAGATTCACAGGTGACTTTGATCAAAGTGACTGAATCAACCATCTCTTTCTAGGATATTTATGAATACCAACAAGCGCAGCCACTATTTTATCGACCGTCGTTATCAGACTAAATACATCGTCCTGACGCTCATACTCCTCCTGACGTACACGGCCACCCTGATTGCGATGATCTTTATTCCCTATGCAATCGTTATGGGGTCCGGCGGGCAACTTACTCAACAAACGGAAGCTGCCCGCATTTTTGTGACACTCCACAAGCATATTTGGCCGGGTGTTATCCCGGTCCTCCTGCTTTTCAGTGTGCTCAGCGTCTACATCAGCCATCAAGTAGCAGGCCCGGTCTATAGACTCAAGATAGCGATCCATAAAATTCTGGCTGGTGATCTCACAAGCCAGGTCCATCTTCGTCGCAGAGACGACCTGAAGGATCTGGCTGAATGCACCAACCTAATCCGCAACGAGCTTCTCTCCCTATATTTCCTTCTGCGGGACAGCCAGACGTTGCTTGTTGGTTACCATCAAGAACTGGAGAACAAAGGATTGGGTTCTGACATGATCGAGCATGTTCAGGCGGGAATAGCCCGTAATCAGGAAATTATTGATAAATATCGTACTGAGTAGCAACTAAAATAATGGATCTTGTCTACCGTAGATCTTTCTTCTAGGCAGTTGTATTATGACAGGATCAGGCTTGCGTTATAGACACAACTTGGTTGTTGTTATCTAACTGAAATCCGGGGATAGCTTACTTAATTATTCGTCCATTTTCAGGGTCTCGGGTTACAATTTTTGTAAAGCTTTCATGTTGGTATGGATTCATGGAACCCGACATTCATTCTAATGAATATGTATAAGGTTAAGACTTTGAAAGAGGGTAAATCCAAGAAAATCACATTTTGCATATATGCTTTTTTTCTCCTGTTCTTTTTGAATTCATGTGTGTTTTTTCCAAAAACCAAACAAGAGGAGCTGGCTGGATCCTCGGATTGCCATTTGAGGATGCCTGAGTGGGAATTAAAAACTACCACCCTCGATGTTTCAAACGCATGCGTTGGCGTAATAAATGAATATGAAGCTCTGGGTTGCTTGGCGGGTATAGGTGTTGTTATCCCCGCCGGATCATTCATCGTTTCAGGCAGTATAGTCGTTACGGGAAATACCATTCGATGGTTGGAGTATCAGGGCAGGTGCGAGGAAGGAGTTATCAATAAAAGCCTGGCTTTACTAAAAGCATCAGAGGACGAACAAATTACAGAATCTTTAAGAATTCAATAGGGTTAAAAATTGTCTCTCGAATTCATTTTGCTATACGCAATAACTGTTTTCGTGGCCTCGATCATAACAGGGCCAAGCCTGACCCCGTCACCAAGCCTGACCCCGTCACGGACCCCGTCAATTACACAAGCCTGACCCCGTCATGACCCCGTCATTTCTTGCATAACCGCCAACCTCGACTCGTGAATTATCCAGGCTAGTAATTTTTTAGCTTTATTGACGGACTCGATGATAGCAGCTGCGCTCTTGGTCCATTTGAACGGCTTGGCACTTTCGTCGTTGTGGATCTTGATGAAGCGATGGATCTTGTCGCGAAGTTCTTTTACGCTGGTGAATACACCTCTGTAGATCGCACGTCGCTCCAATTGAGAGAACTCCCGCTGCTCCTGGGAGAATCTCCCGAGTTCCGCCAAGTTATGGGGGAATTTGCTATCCATTTAATTGATCTTTTATGGCATTAATGGTATTAATCATGTTGTTAGGGATTTTTGTCAGGGAAAAGCCAACATTAGCATTGCCCCCTAGCGTCTCGTGCGAATGTCACGACCCAATATTGAATTCAAATGAAGAAAGGAGGAAACGTCTATGGCACCAGGAAAATTCAAGCAAGTTACCGTAACCGGTAAAGACCGGCTTTTAAATGTATTGGATGACCCCCCCGACTTCAGGGACCGCATGTACGAACCTGCGCTTGTCAAACTGGAGCCGAAGATCGATCCGCCCACCGGGGTCCCTATTCTTGATCAGAAGGGGGAAGGGATATGCACCGGCTGCGGCTTGGCAGCAGTAATCAATCAATTGAATATCAAAAAAGGTAATAAGGACTTCCGGGCCAGCCGGAGAATGCTCTATGAAATGGCCCAAAAACATGATGAGTGGCCTGGAGAGAATTACGAAGGTTCGAGTTGCAGGGGGGCAATTCGCGGCTGGAAGAACATGGGGGTCTGTCACGAAAGCGTTTGGCCCTATGTGGAAAACAAACCGGGTAAACTGACTATAGAAAGGGCAAAGGATGCCAGAAACTGCACCATCGGCGCCTATTATCGCCTGAGGCCGGAAATAAACGACTATCACACTGCGCTTAATGAAGTTGGTGCCATCTTTGTTTCAGCCGATGTTCATTCCGGCTGGTTCTCTCCGAAACCCCGGAATAAAGGAGAGTTGGCTGTAATTACGCCTTTCAGTGATATCGAGGGGGGGCATGCGTTTGCCATTGTCGGATACAACGATTTAGGATTTATCGTCCAGAACTCCTGGGGGAAGAAGTGGGGTTCAGACGGCTTTGCCATCTGGATGTATAATGACTGGATCCAGACCATCAAGGACGGTTGGGTCTTCAGACTGGCTGTTCCCACACCGAGCGTCTTCGGACTCACTGCCCGTTCCATGGCTACCACCAACGCGGAGATTGGCAAGTCGGCCCCGAAAAGGATAGAGATAGCCGGACACTTCGTCCATTTTGACGACGGTAAGTTCAAGGAAAGGGGTGACTACTGGAGTACGGCTGATGACATCCGGCAAACAGCGGAGTTCATAAAGAATGAAGCATCGGTTTCCAAGAAATACCGCCACCTGCTCATCTATGCCCATGGCGGGTTGAACAACCCTACTTCTTCGGCAAAGCGGATCGCAATCCTCAAAGATGGTTTCAAACGCAACGGAATCTATCCTTTTCATATTATGTACGATACCGGCTTGGTCGAGGAATTGAAGGATTCAGTACTCCGGGCTTTTCGGAGCAGAAAGACCAGGGGCTTTTTCCGCGACCTTAAGAATAAACTGATAGAAGGGAGCGACCTGCTTATAGAGGATTTCGTTCGTAAACCGGTCACCCCCATTTGGGAAGAAATGAAGAATGATGCCTGTAGGCCTTTTAAAATACATAAAGGCAACAAGATCAGCGACGGTTCGTTTGTTATCAAAACCTTTGCCGAAACACTTGCAGGCACCGGATTAAAGATCCATTTGGCCGGGCACAGTACCGGCGCCGTGGTTCTGGGACATCTTCTTAATGCCCTGGACGTTCTCGGACGGCCTGACCTGATCAGCAGCTGCAGCCTTATGGCCCCGGCATGCACAATAAACTTCTACAAAGATATGTATGATCACAGGTTGGGGAAACAGCCTGCCGGGGCAACCAACGTTGTCCTGCCCGTTCTTGATATATACAACATGAACGAGCAGTTGGAGTTGGACGACAACGTCGCCAAGGTGTATCAAAAATCATTGCTCTGCCTGGTCTCACACGCCCTGGAGAGAAGGGAAAGAAAAAAACCCATGCCTATTTTAGGGATGGAGCTTCATTCGAAAAAACTCGAAGCCCGGCCGGAACGAAATATCTATTATTCGGACGGTAGAAAAAAAGGGAAAAACATTGTAAGTACCAGTACCTCGCACGGCGGATTCGACAATGACAAAGTGACTATGAATACGATAATGAAACGTATTCTGGGTGAGGACCCTCAAGAGCCTTTTAAAGAGAACGAAATGGAAGGCTATTGATACCTGCAGAAGTGGATGATGACTCACCTCAGCTTAATAAATATGGAAGGGCTTTCGGAGTTTTCCGGAAGCCCTTTTCCATGGGCAAATGCGTTTTGGGGATTTTTTTCAAAAAAAACAGAAACCTGAAAGCCTGACAATATCCGCTTAAGCCTTTGTTGGTCAGGAACTCCCGCTGCTCCTAGGAGAATCTCCCGAGTTTCGCCAAGTTATTAAGGGATTTTTCTATCCCGTTAATTGTTTTTTTGTGGCATAGATACATTAAATCATGTGGTTAGGATGGGAATTAAGTAAGGTGTCACCGGAACTCTTCGTCATCAATTGCTCTGGTATGGTGAACATGGAATCTTCTCGCCCGTTTGTTTTAACGCCATTCAGAACGATATAGAGAAAGGCGCCAACTCGCGAAAAAGGTCCTCTCAAGGATAATCTTTCGTAATATATAGAGGTTACAAAACAATGAAGCAAATGAAACAGATTTAACGATAGCAGCGGATATTTCCGTGTTTCCTCCCATTTTGGATGATACACGGATCTGCTCAATAACTTGTTAACCCTACTAAGGAACTAAACAGCAAATGCCTACCGATATTTTAGTGAGTTTACTTCCCTGGACTATTTTGTTTGTTTTTGGAACATTATTCTATGCTGCATGGCAGCGAGAAAGGCGTTTCGATCGGGAAATGCAGTTGAAGGAGCGTGAGGAGCAAAAAGCTCGTGAGAAAGAGGAGGCTGAACGTCGAGAAAAGGAAAAAGAAAAAGCTGAATGGGAAGAATACAAGAGGGAGAAGAAAGCCGAAGAAGAAAAGATTAGAAGCCAAGCTGGTATAGGCTCTGGTGGCTATATTATTTTGGATCTTCCTGATGCAAAACGTGCACTTTTCCATGATCTTCTAAAAGGTTTTGAGGAATATGCGAAACTCCAGGGATACAGTGTTTCTTTTTCTGTCGACAATACATTTCATGATAGAATAGCCTTTAAATTCACACTTACTGACCCAGACGTAGTTGTCGGGAATGAGCGAGTACGTAAAGATTTAAAGGAATATTTAGAAAAAGTTTCTGCTGGTGATCCACTCGACGATCTACCCCAGATTATTTCGCTAGAAGAGCACGAAGTTCTTGCCACAACGCTTCGTAACCGCATCAGTTTTCTTCAACACAGTTATAACCTAGCCAAAAACTCTGTTGAGTTTTACGAAGGCTTGATTAGTCGTGCTAATTTTCAGCCATTATTACCTTCTCCGAGTGTGGTTGTGCAAACCGGTGGGGCATACAATGCGCCAAGTTATTCAGCTTTAAATTCTCCACAGGCTGTACTTGGAATAGAGAATCATGCTGAAAATTCTATAAATATTGCTGTGACTTATAAAGAACGCAAAGAACAGATCAATCATGTTGTTAAAGTATTACGTATGCTCTCTGACGAACCTCAGAATTCTGAACGAGATGAAGCCATTCGAAACTTCGAAAACGTTAAAGAAGAATTGGAGCATGTCGAGCAACCTGAAACTGGCAGAGTGGCAAGGTGGCTTGGTCGTGCTAAACAAGCAATGCAACTTGGCAGCCTTGGTTATGAGACTGTTCAGGCGGCGAATGAGTTATTTAGGATTTTTGGTATGGGGTAACAAAGGGTGAACCGAGTTGACTGGCTACACCAGACAACTCGGTGTTCGCCATCAATAATTTTCCCAAAGTCAATAAATAAGGTTTGCAAAATGACTGATGAGTCAACACAGCAAAAAGAAATTCAAAGTCTTGAGAACGAAGTTAAAATTTTTGGTTCATTCGTAAAATAGTTGAAAATCAACAAAGATTAGTGACTGCATGAAAAAGAAAACGCATCGGATTTAACCATCTTTGTTAAGGTTTTGTTTCCAGACAGAACCATGACAGAGAGG
>Ga0102953_1001374_pt1 | contig 15547 bp, 14 predicted proteins | sample SalPon2A_C_D2_MG_FD_78509 | JGI IMG/M metagenome (GOLD analysis project Ga0102953, IMG submission 78509) | Soil microbial communities from South San Francisco under conditions of wetland restoration - Salt Pond MetaG R2A_C_D2_MG | ecosystem: Environmental > Terrestrial > Soil > Wetlands | place... | reverse complement strand
TTGTACACGCGGTGGCCGAACCCCATCAGCCGGAACTCGCCCTTCTTCACGCGGGTCACGTAGTCGGGCACGTTGTCGACCGAGCCGATGACGTCGAGCATGCGCAGCACCTGCTCGTTGGCGCCGCCGTGCAGCGGGCCGTAGAGCGCGGCCGACGCGGCCGCCGCCGCCGAGTAGGGGTCGGCATGGCTGCTCCCCACGGTGCGCATGGTGGTGGCCGAGCAGTTCTGCTCGTGGTCGGCGTGGAGGATGAAGAGCACGTCCAGCGCATGCTCGAACACCGGGTTGGGCTGGTACTTGAGCTCGGTGGTCTTCCACAGCATGTTCAAGAAGTTGCCGGGGTAGCTCAGATCGTTGTCGGGGTAGGCGGTCGGGAAACCCAGCTGGTGCCGGTAGGCGAAGGCGGCCAGCGTCGGCATCTTGGCGATCAGCCGGACGATCTGGGTCCGCCGCTGCGACTCGTCGAACACGTCCTTGGCGTCCGGGTAGAAGGTCGACAGCGCACCCAGGGTGCTCACCAGCATGCCCATGGGGTGGGCGTCGTAACGGAAGCCGTCGATGAACTTCCGGACGTTCTCATGGACGAAGGTGTGGTGGGTGATGTCGGTCTCCCACGTCTCCAGCGCGCTCTTCTCGGGTAGCTCGCCGTAGAGCAGCAGGTAGGCGACCTCGAGGAACGACGCTTCCTGCGCCAGCTCCTCGATCGGGTAGCCGCGGTACCGCAGGATGCCCTTCTCGCCGTCGATGTAGGTGACCTCGCTCCGGCAGCTGGCCGTGTTCTTGAACGCCGGGTCGTAGGCGAGCAGGCCGAAATCGTCGTCCGAATTCTTGATCTGGCGCAGATCCATGGCACGGATGGCGCCGTCGACGACGGGCACCTGGTAGGTCTTCCCCGTCCTGCTGTCGGTGATCGTCAAGAAGCCTTCGTTCTCGGGAGCGTCCATGCGTCCTCATCCGTCCTTTCCGCCCGAAGCGCGCAGGCGCCCCGGCATCCCCTCGCGTGACTGTGCCTGTAGGGCCGAAAGTCCGCGGCACCGGCCCCGCCACCCTGACGCTCTATCGCCGTGGCCCTGCGCCTGCGAGCACGTCCGCCTCCTTCTTCCCCCGTCTGGGCGGCTCCCTCGCCGCCGTCCGGAAGGCGACGTTGGCGGCGCCTGACGGCCTGCACACGGAGCGGCGGGCGCGGCGAGACCGGCCCCCGTCCGGGTTCTGACGCGCCGGCGCCCTTGGCCACCGGCCCGCCGGACCGACACGTGCCGCAACGCGCCCAGCGTATGTCCCGGTCCAGGATACCTCCCAGGGGCAAATATCCCGGCCCCCTATCACGCAGCGACCCTCTCCCTGACGACATCATCCCGGCACATCGGGCAGCGTCCCGCAACGGCCGAGTCGGGCGCGCGGGCCGCGGACGGATGGCTGCCTGACGATTGTCCCTGGAGCGGGTGCCGGGCCAGGAGGAAGGATGAGGCGGCGCTCCATGCGGGGCGTCCGGGAGGCTCATGCCGCACACCCGCCTGCGCAGCGCGACCGGGCACCGGGCCGGCAGACGCGACCCTCAACCCACCAACCGCATCACCGGCAACGCCAGGTGGTGGGCGCTGGGCGCCGTCATGCTGGCGATGTTCTTCGCCTCCCTGGACCAGACCGTGGTGTCCACGGCGCTGCCGGTGATCGTGGGAGACCTCCACGGGCTGCACATCTACGCCTGGGTGTTCACCGCCTACATGATGGCATCGGCCATCACCGTGCCCATCTACGGCAAGCTCTCCGACATCTACGGCCGCAAGCCCTTCTACCTGGGAGGCCTGGTGCTGTTCATGCTGGGCTCGGCCGCCAGCGGCCAGGCGCACACCATGATGGAGCTGATCCTGGCCCGGGGCCTGCAAGGGGTCGGCGCCGGCGCGCTGATGAGCATGCCACGCGCCACCATCGGGGACATCTTCAACCCGCGCGAACGGGGGCGCTGGATGGGCGCCATGTCCGGCGTGTTCGGCGTGTCCGCGATCGTGGGGCCGACGATGGGCGGCTTCATCACCGACCATTGGGGCTGGCGTTGGGTCTTCTACGTCAACCTTCCCGTCGCGGCCGCCGTCGGTGTCGCGGTGCTGCTCACCCTGCCCAGGGTGCGGGCGGCGGGCCGCGTGCACGTCGACTGGCGCGGCAGCCTGCTGCTGGCTCTGGGCCTGGTGCCGCTGTTGCTCGGCTTCACCTGGGCGGGCGGCGAGTACTCCTGGGGCAGCCCGGTCGTCCTCGGCCTGTTCGCCGTGGCCGTGGCCTTCCTCGGCCTGTTCGTGCTCGACGAGCGGCGGGCCGCCGAGCCGATCCTCGACCCGGCGCTGTTCTCCCGGCCGATCTTCACGGTGACCAGCGTCATCGCGCTGTTCGTGACGATGGCGATGTTCGGCGGACTGATGTTCCTCCCGCTCTACGTGCAGGGCGTGCTGGGGTTCTCCGCGCAGGGGTCCGGCGAGATCCTCACGCCGATGATGCTCGGCTTCGTGGCCGGCAGCGTCCTGGGCGGTGTGCTCATGACGCGCACGGGCCGCTACAAGGTGCTGGCCGTCGTGGCCGCGATGGTGATGGTCGCGGGCATGGTGCTGTTCAACCGCATGGGCCTGACCACCCCCTGGCCCGTCGTGGTGCGGAACATGGTGGTCGCCGGCGTGGGCGTCGGCACCCTGCTCCCGCTGCTCAACGTGGTGGTGCAGAACGCTTTCCCCTACGAGATCATGGGTGTGGTCAACGCTACCCAGCAGTTCGTGCGCTCGCTCGGGGGCGTGATCATCGCGCCCATCCTGGGCAGCGTCCTCGCGCGCGGCTTCGGGGGCGCCTTCCAGGGCGCGCTCCCCCTCGCCCTGCGACTCGTGCTGCGGTTGCTGCCGCCCGAGCAGAGAGCCGTCCTGAACGACCCGCAGAGCCTCATCAGCCAGCAGGCGCAGACCGCCATCCACACGGCGTTCGCCCGCTTCGGGGCCCAGGGCGACACCTTCTACACGCAGTTCCTGCGCGCCGTGCGCGCCGGGCTCGACCACGGCATGCAGGCGGTCTTCCTGGTGGGCCTGATCGTCGCCGTGCTGGCGCTGGTGACGGCGTTCTTCCTTCCCGAAGCGCCCCTCAAGCGCGACGAGTTCTTCCGCGGCGAGCCGGCGGACGCCGGCGGGCGAGACCCCGGCGCCCCGCCCGCGGCCTGACGCCGGGACCGCGCCGCGGCTGCCGACCCCGGCGCGCCCACCCCGGTAGGCTGGCCGTGGCCGCAGCACCCGGCCGGACCGGGCTGCGGCGCAGGCGGGCAGGGGCCGCCCGATGGGCCGCCGCACCGCAGGAAGGAGCACGCCCTCATGCGCACCATGAAGCTCGGCACCAGCGACCTCGAGGTGCCCGTCGTCGCCGTCGGATGCATGCGGATGCACGCGCTGGAGCCGCGGGAGGCGGCGCGCTTCGTCGAGACCGCTCTCGAGGAGGGTGCGAACTTCTTCGACCATGCCGACATCTACGGCGGCGGCGCATGCGAGCGGGTGTTCGCCGCGGCCGTGGAGGACGCCGGCGCGACACGGGAGCAGATCCTGCTGCAGTCCAAGTGCGGCATCCGCGAGGGCCTCTACGACTTCTCCAAGGAACACATCCTGGCCTCCGTGGACGGCATCCTGCAGCGGCTCCGGACCGACTACCTGGACGTGCTCCTGCTGCACCGGCCGGACGCGCTCATGGAGCCCGACGAGGTCGCGGAGGCGTTCGACGAGCTGGAGGCGAGCGGCAAGGTGCGCCACTTCGGCGTCAGCAACCAGCATCCGCGCCAGATCGAGCTCCTGAGGCGCAGCGTGCGCCAGCCGCTGGTAGCCGACCAGCTCCAGCTCAGCCTGACCAACACCGGCATGATCGACAGCGGCCTGACCGTGAACATGGCGGTGGACGCCGCGGCCGACCGCGACGGCCACGTGCTGGACTACTGCCGCCTGGAGGGGATCACCATCCAGCCGTGGTCGCCCTTCCAGTACGGCTTCTTCGAGGGAACGTTCCTCGGCAGCGACCGCTTCCCGGAGCTCAACGCCGCGTTGGACGCGGAGGCCGCCGCTCACGGCGTGACGGCCACGACGGTCGCCGTCGCCTGGCTGCTGCGCCACCCCGCACGGATGCAACCCGTCGTCGGCACCATGAACCGGGATCGCCTGCGCGCCTGCTGCCGCGCGAGCGAGGTGCAGCTCAGCCGCGAGGCGTGGTACGCGCTCTACCTGGCGGCGGGCAACAGCCTGCCGTGAGGTCCGGGCGGGCCCGGCCTAGCGCATGGGCCCGAGCATGGTGTCCCGCATCTGCATGGGTTGGGCCCACAGCAGCACGAGCATGGCGGTGAACGCCAGCACGAACCCGAACATCGGCCACATGGCGATCGCCCCGTTGCGGCCGAACGCGCGCAGGCCCGTGCGTACCGACGTCATCAGCGCCAGCCCCGCGTAGGCAGCGGTGACGAGCGCCTGGACGGGGAACAGCCAACGCGAGGGCACCAGCTGCGCCAGACGCCAGTCGGGCGGGCTTCCGAGCCCCCGCGCGCTGAAGAAGTGCTCGGCCACGGGTATCGCCGCTGCGGCGCCCGTGAGGAAGTGGAACAGGTAGTGCGCGGCCCAGACGCCGAACCCCAGCGCGACCACCACGTACCCCCAGCGCTGGAACGCCCGCCACGGGCGCGCCGGCGCCCCGCCCAGCACGTCGGCCAGGGTCGCCACGCCCACCGTGAGCCCCAGGCCGGCGGCCGACAGCAGCGTGTACAGGACCGCCAGCGTCGCCGCCTCGCTGGCCGTTCCCAACACCGCCGCCGTCGCCGCGGCGACGGCGTGGAACGGCGCCGTCATGGCAGCCGCGTTGAGCACGCCCCAGAAAGCCAGCAGCACGCCCAGCACGAGCGCGGTCGCGCCCCCGCGTCGCAGCCATGGCGCCCTGGCGAGCTCCCCCCCGGGAGCGCGCAGCCGCAGCGCCACGTTGTCGTACGGGCAGGCCCTGACGCAGTTCATGCACAGCGTGCAGTCCAGGTTCGAGATCACCGCCGGCACGTACAGGCCGGTCTCGCACCCCGGGAAGGTGCCCCTGCCGTTCGGGTGGAGGACCTCCGAGAGCGGGACGAACGGCACCGGGTCGGAGCGCCGGCCGGACTCGCGCGGCGTGCCGGCCCGGAGCGGGGCCGTCGTCCGCCCGTACAGGCAGGGCTTGTGCACGCAGCGCCGGCACACATCGCCGTCGACGGCCGCGATCTGCGTGGGCGACACGCTCGCGAACGCGAAGTTGAAGTTCCCGAGCGGGCACACGCGCCGGCAGAACGTTCCCGCGGGGAACAGCGTGTCGACCGCGAACGCCGCCACGAAGTAGGCGATGACGAGCCACGCCGTCGACCACGGGCTGGCCCACAGGTCGAACGCCTCGTAGGCCCACAGGAACGCCGCGGTCGAGGCGATCACCAGCCACTTGCCGCGCAGCCGTCGCGGCCACGCCAGCTTCCTCGGCAGCCACCGCTCGGCGCGCCGCGTGAGGCCGCGCGTGAGCATGAGCGGACAGGCTCCGCAGAAGGCGTTGCCGAACACCGCCAGCGCGACCGCGACGAGGCCGCGGTAGTGGAGCCACACGCTCGCGGTCGCCACGTTGCGCGCGGCCGATTGCTGACCGGTGAGGCCGTCGACGACGGCCACGGCCGCCAGCAGCAGCAGCGGGAGCTGGAAGACGAGCCTGGCGTAGCGCCAGCGCAGGAACGGGCGCACGCCGGGCAAGCGCAGCAGGTCGAACCCGCGAGGCTGGTCGAGCGGGTTGGCCTCTGGCGGCGCAGGCCGCTGGGCGCCGGGCGTCACGAGCCGGCCCCCCGCCACGGCAGGCCGTCCGCCGGCACGGACCGGCCGCCCGCGGGCGCGGGCGCCGCGGGCACGCCGCCTTCCGGGCGGCCCGCCCGCGTCCGTCCGGCCGGCTCGTCTCGCCCCCGGAGCAGGTGGCTGAGGTCGCGCGCGACGTGCGCCTGCTCGGCGGCGAGTTGATCGTACCCGTAGATGAGCGCCAGCTGGCGTTCCGTGTTCAGCACGTACGCCGCCGAGGTGTGGTTGACGAAGTACCGGTCGGGTCTGGTCTGACCGGCCCTCTCGTAGCTCACGTAGAACGCTCCGGCGACATCGGCGATCTGCGCCGGCGTGCCCGAGAGCCCGATGAAGGACGGGTCGAACGCCTGCGCGTAGCTCGCCATCAGCGCCGGCGTGTCCCGCTCGGGATCCACCGTGACCATCAGGACGTGGACCCGCTCGCGGTCCTGTCCGGGAAGCCGCCGGTGGATCTGGGCGAGACGCATCATCTCGGTCGGGCAGACGTCCGGGCAATGGGTGTAGCCGAAGAAGAGCAGCACGACGTCGCCGTCGAAATCGGAGAGGGACACCGGCCCGGACGCGCTCTGCAAGGTGAAGTCCGCCGCCGTCTCGCGGTCGTGGAGAGGCTCCGAGGCGTAGCGATAGGGGCGCTGCCCCACCACACCCGCGACCATATACGCAGCGACGGCGACCGCGAGGGCCACCCCGGCCCACACGACACCGGCCGGCACGCGCCTCACGGGCGTCCCCTGCCACGGTTCCGCGCCGTGGGCACCACAGCTACTCCCGAACGACCGGCACGCGCAACGTCACCGGATCGGCGCCGTCGAACCGCAGCGTGACGGAGACCGTCTCCCCCTCGACGAGCGGACCGCGAAGACCCATGATCATGAGATGGTCGCCCCCGGGCCGCAGCACCAGGCGGCCGTGCGGCGGGATCTCCAACCACGGCACGCGCGCCATCGTCATCATCGGACCCGATGCCGAGCCGCTGTCCTGGCGCGCCGTGGTCATGGGCACGCACCGTTCCGCCGCCGGCGTGGAGCCGCCCACCAGGCGCACGGCACGGTCGCCGTGGTTGAGGATGACGCCGAACAGCGCGGTGTCGGCCACGGCCGGCGGCAGCCAGCGCAGCCACGGCTGCCGCACCTCGACGGACGCGGGCGGCGCGGCCGCCGGCGCCGCCGCGAGCAGCGACGCCGCCACCATCGCCACGAGACGTGCGCTCCACATTCCTGGCATCGGTCGAATCCTAACCCACCCCGGCCGTGCCCGCTCCGGTCGCCCGACATGGCGGTCGTAAGCGCGTCCTGGACGGACGCTACCCGGACAGGCACGGCACCGGCGGGGCCGCGGGCCGCGGCGCGGGCGCCGGTACGAATGTCCCTGGCCGCGCGGGCGCCGTGCTAGAATCCTGTGTTCATGAAACCTGACCGCCCTACTCGGGATTATCGCGCCGACGCCACGACGCCGGAGCGCACCCCCCTGGCAGCGCTGCATCACGGCGATGTGGCGCGGGTGACGCATGTCGAGGGCGGCAGAGCCGTCTCGCGGCGGATGCGCATGGTCGGGATCCGGCCGGGCGTGGACGTGCGCATCCTGCACGGCCCGGACCGGAAGGGGGCCGTCATCGGGGTGGGCACCGCGCGGATCGCGCTCGGTCGCGCGGTGCTCGACATCATCCACGTGGCCCCGGCAGGCACGTCCGACCACGGCCGATGAGCCGCTGCCACGACGCAGGCGCGGCCGGGGCCACAGCGTCCGCCTCCCAGCCGGTGGTGGCACTGGCCGGCAACCCGAACTCCGGCAAGACCACGCTGTTCAACCTGCTCACGGGCTCGCGCCAGCACGTCGGCAACTGGCCTGGGGTCACGGTCGAGCAGCGTCGCGGGAGCGCGCGCCTGCCCGGCGGCGAGGTGTCGGTCGTCGACCTGCCGGGCGTATACAGCCTGCTTGGCGGCGGCGGACCCGATCAGACGGTCGCACGGACCTTCCTGCTGGACGAGCGCGTCGACCTGGTCATCGACATCGTGGACGCCTCCAACCTGGAGCGTCACCTCGCGCTGACGGCGGAGCTGGTCGAGGCCGGACGGCCCATGATCGTGGTCCTGAACATGGTCGACGAGGCACGGGCGAACGGCCTGGACCCCCGTGCCGACACCCTCGCGCAGGCCCTGGGCGTACCCGTGGTCCCGATGGTGGCGCGGCAGGGCAAGGGCCGAAGGGAGCTGCTCGCCGCCATGGAGCGCGCGCTGCTCGAGGCCCCTCGTGGCGAGGCCCCCGCCTACCACGACGCCGTCGAGGAGGCGCTGCGCGTGCTGGCGGCGCTCCTGGCCGGCGGTGACCCCGTTCGGGACCGGTTCGAGGCGCTGCGGCTCCTCGATGGCGCCGCCGAGCCGCGCGGCACCGACGTGAGGCAGGCACTCGAGGCCTGCAACGCGGCGGTCGAGGCGGCCACCGGCGAGGAGGCCGCGGACGTGACGGCGGCAGCGCGCTTCGGCTGGGCCCACGACCTCGCCTCGCGCGGCCTGGCGCGCATCGACACGCGCGGCTTCCGCCGGCGCCTGACGGGCGCCATCGACGCCGTGGTGCTGCACCGGTGGCTGGGCGTGCCCGTCTTCCTGGCGGTGCTCTACCTGGTGTTCGTCGGGAGCTTCAGCGGCGGCAACATCCTGCTGGACTTCTTCGACGGGGCGTCCTCGGCCCTGTTCGTGAACGGCCTGGGAAGCGTGCTGCTGCGGGTCGGCCTGCCCGGCTGGCTGGTGTCCGTGATCGCCGGGGGCGCGGGAGGCGGTCTGAACCTGGTGGTGACCTTCATCCCGCCGATCGCCATCACCTTCCTGATGCTGGCGTTCCTGGAGGACTCGGGCTACATGGCCCGCGCCGCCTACGCCATGGACCGGCTGATGCGCCGCCTCGGCCTGCCGGGCAACGCGCTCGTTCCCATGGTGATCGGCTTCGGGTGCAACGTTCCGGCGATCATGGGGGCGCGGGTCGTCGAGGACCGCCGCGACCGGCTGCTCACCGTCCTGATGCAGCCGTTCATGTCCTGCTCGGCCCGGCTCACCATCTACATGGCGTTCGCGGTGGTGTTCTTCCGCGGCCACGGCGGACAGGTGGTGTTCCTGCTCTACCTGCTGGGGATCGTCGCGGCGCTCCTGACATCCCTGCTGCTGGGCCGGACCGCCGTGCCGGGCACGCCTGCGCCCTTCGTGATGGAGCTGCCGCCGTACCGCCTGCCCAGCCTGCGCAGCGTGTGGATGCAGAGCTGGCAGCGGCTCAAGGTGTTCGTCCTGCGCGTAGGCCGCGTCATCGCCCTCATCGGCGTGGTGCTGTTCGTCCTCCCGGGAGTCGGCCTGGTAGGCGGCCACCTGCACGGCACCGACGTCGACCACTCGTTGCTGGCGCAGGGCAGCCGGGCCCTGGTGCCGCTCTTCGCGCCGATGGGGATGGGGCGCGACGACTGGCCGGCCGTCTCCGGCCTGATCGCCGGGGCGGCCGCCAAGGAGGTCGTCATCGGAACGCTGAACGGCATCTACCAGCGGCGCGGCGATGCCGACCGCATGGCCGCCTACCGCCATCCCGCGGTCGGGCGCCGGCTCCTGGACGCGCTGCGCACCGTCCCCGCCAACGCCGCGACGTTCGCGACCACGTTGCACGACCCGCTCGGGCTCTCCGCCATCGCCTCGGCGGGCGCGGCCGAACGCGCCTCCGGCGCCGACTCCGCCACGCTGCGGGCGCTCGCCGCCGACTTCACGCCGCTGTCGGCCTTCGCCTACCTGGTGTTCGTCCTGCTGTACGTGCCCTGCGCCAGCACCATGGGCGCCCTCAGGCGTGAGGTGGGCTGGGGCTGGACGGCGTTCTCCGCCGTCTACGGTCTGGGCATGGCCTGGGGCGCGGCCACGGTGGTCTTCCAGGCGGGCACCCTGGCGCAGCACCCGCTGTCCTCGCTGCTGTGGATCGCGGCCGTGGCGCTGGCCGGCGCGGCGCTCGTCACGGCGCTGCGCCGCTTCGGGTTGCGCCGTCCGGACGCCGCGGCGCAACCCGTCGGGGCCTACTCGTGAGCCCGCTCTTCGCGGTGCGCGACCGCCTGCGCGCGCGGGGGTTGACGACCTCCCTCCAACTCGCGGCCGAGCTGCAGCTGCCACAGGCCGTCGTGGAGGCGGCCCTCGAGCACTTCGAGCGACGCGGGCAGGTGAGGCCGGTGTCGCCGGAGCGCGATCCCGGGTGCGGGAGCGGCGCCTGCGGCAGCTGCAACCTGTGCTTCACGGCGGGACCGCGGGTGGCGTGGTTCCGCTGGTGCGGCCCGCCCGACGCCGCGCGCGGCGCGATCACGCCGCCTGCGCTTCCAGATCGCCTTCGCTGACGACGAGCAGCACGCGGCTGTCGGGGCCGAGGCGGAGCTCGCGCGCCAACGCCGGCCGGTCGAGCGCCGCCACCAGCCCGGCGAGCCCCGCCGCGCCCGACGGCGTGGTGGCGGGGCCGCCGGCGGCGGCCAGCGTCCGGGGTGCCGCCAGCGCCGCGGCCTCCGCGACCGCCACGGCGCGAACCGTATGCCGCCCGAGCGCCGCCAGCGCGGGTGCGCTGGCCTTGCCGCAGGAGAGCATGCCCGCGGCCGTCTCGAGGGCACCGGGCAGCCGTACCGGACGGCCGGACGCGAGCGCGGCGCCCACGCAGGCCGCCGCCTCCGGCTCGACCACCACGATCATCGCCGGGGGCGCCAGCGCGGCGGCGAGGCCGTCGGCCATGGCGGCGGCCAGGCCCCCGACCCCGGCCTGGACGAAGGCATGGCCGGGCCACGCGGCCGCCCGCTCCGCCAGCTGATCGCGGATCTCGGCGGCGAGCACCCCGTAGCCCGCCATCACGTCCCGCACCACGGCGTCCTGCGGGTCGTCGCCGGTGTCGGCCACCAGGATGGCGCGCCCGTCCCGTGCCGCGGCCGCCGCGGCCTCCACGGCGTCGTCGTAGGTGCCGTCCACCCAGACGACGTCGGCGCCCTGGGCGGCGATCCGGCCGGACCTGACGGGCGACACGCCGGCATGGAGGAACACGCGCGCCCTGGCCCCGCTCAGCCGGGCGGCGTACGCCACGGCCAGACCGTGGTTGCCGTCGCTGGCGCAGACGAGGTCGGGCAGGGAGGCGCGAGCCGTGTCCAGGACGCCGGGCACGTCGGTCCCGGCGGCCCGCGCGAGCGCCCTGAGCGCGGCGTAGGTGCCGCCGAGCGACTTGAAGCTCCCCAGCGCGCGACGTCCCTCGTCCTTGACCAGGACCTGCCCCACGCCGAGCCGCGCGGCCAGCCGGGGCAGGTCCAGGAGCGGCGTGGGCGCGTAGTCGGGCGACACGCCGCGGAGCGTCGCAGCGATACGCTCCGGGCTCTCGGCGGGGAAGCGCTGTGTGCTCATCCGGCGATCCTAATCCACGCGCGCGGGGCGCCGGGTCTCTGGGTTGGTTCCTCCGCGGCTGCGCGTTCTCCTGATCCACGCGCGCGGGGCGCCGCGGGCGCAGGCGGCGGAGGCCCGCGGGAGCGCTAGCGACGCCCGTTCAGTACGAGCTCCAGAGCGAGCCCGATCATCACCGTCCCGCCGACCGCCCCGAGCGCCTCCCGTGTCCTGCGCGAGCGCGCCAGCCAGGAACGGGCGGCGCCCGCCGCCAGCGCCCACGAGCTGTCCGATACCAGCGCGATGCCCACGAACACCAGCCCCAGCAGCAGCATCTGAGCCGGCACCGAGCCCGCCGCCGGGGCCACGAACTGGGGCAGGACGGCCGCGAAGAAGATGGTGGCCTTGGGGTTGGTCACGCCCACCAGGAAGCCATCCCGGAACGCGCCCGTGCCTCTCGCCGGCGGCACGCCGGCGGCGAGCGCCTCCGCCAGCGCCTTCCGGTCGCGGATCGCCTGGATGCCCAGCCAGACGAGATACAGGGCGCCGAGGAGCTTCACCACGGAGAACACGAGCTGCGAGCGCTCGAGCACCAACCCCAGCCCCAGCGCTACCGCGGCCGCCTGCACGTACACGCCGGCCGAGTTCCCCGCGACGGTCGCCAACGCCGCCCGCCGCCCCACCGTGAGGGCGCGGCCGATCACGAAGAGCACGCTCGGGCCCGGAACCACGATGAGCAGGAACGACAACAGGCCGAACGTCAGCAGGCGGTCGAAGGTCATGACGGCTCTCCTCCGGGGGGCGATGAGGTGGAGCCATGCTACGCGACCGGCAGGGGCCAGGCACGGCGCCCGCCGCGTCCCGCACGCCCCTCACCATCGGTCCGATACGGAGCACGCCCGACACGAGCGCGCGGCAGGGCTCAGGCTACGGAGCCGCGCCGTCCGGCGGCGACACGTAGTAATGGAGCGTCGTGGCCTCGCCCCAGGCGTCCCACGCCACGCTGCCGACCCGCCTCCAGCCACGCCGCTCGTACAGGGCGATCGCGTCGCTGCCGGTGTCGACCACGTCGAGCACCGCTCGCAGACCGTCGCGCCTCGCCTGCGCGGAGGCGGCGTCGAGGAGGGCGCCGCCCAGGCCGTCGCCGCGCCGATCCGGGCTGACGAACAGCCGGCTGACGCAGGCGAGCCGACCCGGGGCGAGGCCGGTCGCGCCGGCCCAGTACGGGATACCGTGCTCGGGGATGTGGTCTCGCAGGGTGACGTGCCCCACGATGGCGTCGCCCGCCACCGCCACCCACGCGGCGAGCATGCCCGAAGGACGCAGGAAGGCCGCCGGGTCCGCGGGCCACCGGCCGGGGTAGCCGTCGGCGCGCTGCACGGCCTCGAGCAGGCGGACGCACCGCTCCACGTCGGACGCCTCCCTGGCACGGACGATCGCAGGCATACCCTCGATGCTACGTCCGCGGCCGCGAAGGGGAGCGCGCCCCGGGTACGTGCGCCCGCGGGCCGCGCCCCGGGCCCGGGGGCGTGGCGCATCCGCGGCCGCTCCCGCGACTCACGCGCCGCCGCCCGTCCCGGGGACGACGACGAGGAAGCTCGCCCCGCCCTGGGGCCGGCTGGCGGCCGTGACGCTGCCGCCGTGCAGCTCCACCAGCGCCCGCACGATCGACAGGCCGAGACCGCTGCCGCCGCTCGTGCGCGACCGGCTGGGGTCGGCCCGGTAGAAGCGCTCGAACACGCGCTCCTCGCTGCCCGCCGCCAGGCCGGGGCCCTCGTCGGCCACCTCGAAGCGGAAGCCGCCGTCCTGCGGCTCGAGCCGCACGAGGACCTCTCCCCCGCGCGGCGTGACGCGCAAGGCGTTGTCCAGAAGGTTCGTGAGCACCTGCGCGATCCGCTCGGGGTCGGCGCGCGACGGCAGCCTCGCGGGAGCCTCGAAGCTCACCCGCACGCCGCGCGCCGCGGCGCGCGGCGCGAAGCCGTCCACGGTCCGGCGCAGTCCCTCGGCCACGTCGACCTCGCGCGGATGCACCTCCAGGCGACCCGAATCCACCAACGAGAGCGTGCGCAGGTCCTCCACCAACCGCGTCAGCAGCAGGGTCTGCCCGTGCAGGTTGCGCACCTCGTCCACGGTGAGCGGCGCGATGCCGTCCTCCATGGCTTCCAGGCGTCCGCGCAGGATCGTCAGGGGGGTCCGCAGCTCGTGCGCGACGTCGGCGATCAGGGCCCGGCGCTCCTGCTCGTACCCCTCCAGGTGCGCCGCCATGGTGTTGAAGTTGCGGGCGAGCTCGGCCGTCTCGTCGTGGGAACGCTCGAGCCACGCCGGCAGCGCGACCCGTGCCGACAGGTCTCCCCGCGTCACCCGTTGCGCCGCCGTGGACACAGCGCCGATGGGCCGGCCCAGCCGCCGCGCGAGCCACCACGCCAGCACGCCGCCGACGGCGAGCGACAGCACGGTGGTGAGCAGCACCGTGTCCAGCCTGCGCGCCGCCATCGTCGTGAGCAGCGCCCGCACCTCGGGCACCGTCGGCTGGTCGCCGGCCACCGGGAACGACATCCTCATCATGCCGCCCCGCGCGCCGAGGCCCGGCGCGTGCTCGGGCCGGAACGGCCACATCAGCACCGTCCGTGGGCGGTACGGCGCCGGCAACTGGCTGCGCTCGCGGAGCAGCGCACCCATCTGGAGCGCCACGCCGAGCACCACGGTCACCAGCGTCACGGCGATCACCGTGCCTGCGATGCGTGCTCCGATCCCCTTCATGCGGGCTCCGACAACCGGTAGCCGATGCTCCGCACCGTCTCCAGCAGCTCGCCGGCGCCGGCGTCGATCAGCTTGCGGCGCAGGTTGCGCATGTGCGAGTCCACGGTCCGCTCCAGCGCATCGCTCTCCGGCATGGTGCGCTCCAGCAGCTCCGCGCGGCTGAACACCCGGCCCGGCGTCGCCGCCAGGCAGGCGAGCAAGCGGAACTCCGTGGCGGTGAGCGGAAGCTGGCTGCCGTCGTAGCTGGCACGCACCTTCTCCTCGTCCACGGTGAGCCCGCCGACGCGGCGGACCGCCTCGGAGACGTCCTCGCCGCGGCTGCGGCGCAGCACGGCCTTCACCCGCGCCACGACCTCCCGGAAGCTGAACGGCTTCACCACGTAGTCGTCGGCACCGAGCTCCAGGCCGACGAGCCGGTCGACCTCCTCGGAGCGCGCGGTCACCAGGATGACCGGCGTACGGCCGTAGCGCCGCACGGCCTTGAGCACCTCCAGACCGTCCAGGCCCGGCAGCATGATGTCGAGCAGGATGAGGTCGGGGTCGGCGCTGCGCACCAGCTCGAGCGCGCGCAGGCCGTCCGCCGCCCTCTCCGTGCGGAAGCCGGACGCCCTCAGGTACGCCTCCAGCGTCTCGGCGATCTGCGGCTCGTCCTCGACCACCAGGACCCGTGCAGCGCCGGCCGGAACACCATCCATGCGCCCATGGTAGCTGCCGCGCCAGCAGGTTGCGCGCCGCCTCCGTGCAGACACGGTGCAGACGGAGCGCGCCCGGCACCGGCCGGTCGGTCCGGTGCCGGGCCAGCGCCTGCGCGCATTCTGCACCGAGCGTCCCCGGCTCGTGCAGGGACGGGGCCGATGCTGGCGTCGACGCCCGAGGGAGGCCATGACGCCTCGACGGGCCGTGAAAGGAGCACCACCATGCTCAGGAAGAAAGCGACCCGTACGGTGATGGCCCTGATCCTGGCCACAGGCCTCGCGCTGGCGGGCCAGGCGATGGCGCAGTCCTCGGCGACCCCGGTTTCCAGCGACCAGCTCGCCGCCTTGCAGCAGCAGGCAGCGCGGCTGACCCTCCTCAACAGCCTCCCCGCCGCCGACCGCGACGCCGCGTCCGGCCTCCTCGACAAGATGCAGGCGGTCCACCAGCAGGCTTACGACCTGCGCGTACAGGCGTTGCAGGCGTACACCGACGCCTTGAACGGCGGCGCCGACCAGGCGACCGCGAGCGCGCAGGCGCAGCAGAAGGTCGCCGCCGCACGCGCGACCCTCACCAGCGACATCGCCAGCCTGCGGAGCGCCGTGCAGACCTTCATCCAGCAGCACCCCGACGCGGCGACCGCCCTCCGCGGCTCCGGCCTCGGGCTGCAGCGGAGCTTCGGGCCCGCCGCGGGCTTCGGCCGTGGCGCCGGCGCCTTCGGCCCCGGCACCGGCTACGGGCCCCGCATGGGCTACGGCCCCGGCACCGGCTACGGCCGCAGCATGGGCTACGGCCCCGGCACCGGCTACGGCCCCGGCATGGGCTACGGCCCCGGCATGGGCTACGGCCCCGGCATGGGCTACGGGCCAGGCGCCGGCTACGGGCCAG
>Ga0102953_1001373_pt1 | contig 15550 bp, 13 predicted proteins | sample SalPon2A_C_D2_MG_FD_78509 | JGI IMG/M metagenome (GOLD analysis project Ga0102953, IMG submission 78509) | Soil microbial communities from South San Francisco under conditions of wetland restoration - Salt Pond MetaG R2A_C_D2_MG | ecosystem: Environmental > Terrestrial > Soil > Wetlands | place... | reverse complement strand
GACTGCCTCGTCATGATCGGGCTCAAGGACGACCCGCAGGCCAAGCAGGACTTCGCCGGGGTCGAGAACGCCTTCACCCGCCTCGGGGTCCGCGTCTTCACGCCCGGCCATCCGGCGCACGCCGCCCCGGACGGCCGCGACCTCGCCGACGTCGTCGACTTCATGACGAAGCCGCCGAACAACTGCAAGGACGTCGTCATCTACATCGACGGCCACGGCTACAAGACCGGCCCGGCAGGCGTGCTCGTCGGCCACAAGTACACGCCGACGAAGGTGATCGCCGGCAAGCAGTGGTACTCGATCGAGGCGCGCACCGTCACGACCGCCGACGTCCAGGGGATCCTGCGCGACCACCGGAAGACGACGTTCAAGCTGATCGTCGACGCCTGCTACTCGGGTCGGTTCGTCCTCGACCTGCCGAAGTCGGAGAACCCGAACCTGCTCCTGCTCGACACGGCCTCGCGGGCCGACGAGGTGTCGTGGTTCTACCTCCGCACCGTGACGGTGAGAGGGAAGCGCTACCGGAGCGTCACGGACAACCCCGGCAACACGAGCAAGGACGGCACGGGCCGCAGCGAGTACACGAACGGGCTGATCGCGGGTCTCGCGCGGGCGGCCGGCTCGGCCAAGGAGGTCGCGGACGCGAAGGCGAAGGGCGGCTCGCTGCTCGGGCACCTGCTCGCACGAGCTCCGACGCTCGGCAGCAACGAGGACATCGCGCGCTGGGCGGGCCTGACGACGCCGCTCAGCGGCGGCGCCTACGGCGGCGCCAGCGACATCGCGAACCCGAAGCCGCCGGCGACGCCGAGCTTCCGAATCAAAGGCACCGGCTGGTACCACCACCAGACCGGCCGATCGAGCGTCTGCGTCCGCTTCTCCACGACGCCGGCGCAGCCGGACGCCGCCGTTACCGTCACGGCGAGTGGCGGCGCGGTCACCGGCAGCAGGACGCAGACGGCGCACCTCGACTCGCAGGGACGCGGCACGGCGGTCTTCGAGATCAGCGCCTACGGGACGTACGTCGTGCACGTGAAGGTCACCGCGGGCGGCAAGACCGTCGACTACGGCATCTCCGTCGCCGTAACCCCGACGCAGACGACGACGCCCTGCGGCAGCTGACGCGGCGGCACCTCAGACACGCGCCTTCTGTGTGTCGTAGGTGCCCCATTCTTGGCGGAGGGTTTCGCAGATCTCGCCGATGGTGCAGTGGGCCTGGAGGGCGTCGCGGAGTGTCGGGAGGAGGTTTGTCTGGCCGTGGGCGGTGTCGCGGACGGCGGCCAGCGCAGCGGCCGCCTGCTCGGGGTTGCGTTGGGCGCGGACCTGGCGGGTGCGTTCGAGCTGGCGCTGTTCGGCCTGCGGGTCGATCCGCAGCAGCTCGACCTGTTCCTCGCTCTGCTCGGTGTAGGTGTTGACACCGACGATCGGGCGTTCCCCGGATTCGACCTGCTGCTGCCAGGCAAACGCCGACTGCTCGATCTCGTCCTGGACGAATCCCTGCTCGATCGCCGCCACCGCACCCCCGAGCTCGTCGACGCGGCCGATCAACTCCAGCGCACGCTGCTCCAGCTCGTCGGTCAACGCCTCGATGAAATAGGAGCCGCCCAGCGGATCAGCCGTATCGGTCGCCCCCGCCTCGGCCTGCAGGATCTGCTGCGTCCGCAACGCGATCGTCGCCGCATGCTCCGACGGCAACGCCAACGCCTCATCAAAGCTGTTGGTATGCAGCGACTGGGCGCCCCCCGCCGCCGCCGCGAGCGCCTGGATCGCGACCCGGACGATGTTGTTCTCCGGCTGCTGCGCCGTCAACGTCGACCCGCCCGTCTGGGCATGAAAACGCAACGCCAACGCCTTCGGATTCGTCACCCCGAACCGCTCCGCCATGATCCGCGCCCACAACCGGCGCGCCGCCCGAAACTTCGCCACCTCCTGGAAAAAATGATTGTGCGCATTGAAAAAGAACGACAACCGCGCCCCGAACGCGTCCGGCGACAGGCCCGCCGCCACCGCCGCCTCGCAATACGCGATCCCATTCGAAAGCGTGAACGCAAGCTCCTGCACCGCCGAAGCGCCCGCCTCACGAATGTGGTACCCCGAGATCGAGATCGTGTTCCAGAACGGAACCCGCTCCCCGCAATACGCAAACAGATCCGTCGTCAACCGCATCGACGGCTTCGGCGGAAAAATGTAGTTCCCCCGCGCCACATACTCCTTCAACACATCGTTCTGAACCGTGCCACGCAACTCCGCCGACCCCACACCCTGCCCCTCCGCCACCAACTCGTACAGCAACAACAGCAACGCCGCCGGCGCATTGATCGTCATCGACGTCGACACCCCACCCAACGGGATCCCGGAGAACAGAATCTCCATGTCGGCGAGCGAGTCGATCGCCACGCCGGTGCGGCCGACCTCGCCCAGCGCACACGGATCGTCGGAGTCGTAGCCCAGCTGCGTCGGCAGATCGAACGCCACCGACAACCCCGCCTGACCCCGCCCCAACAAATACCGATACCGCTCGTTCGACTCCTCCGCCGACCCAAACCCCGCATACTGACGAACCGTCCACGGACGACCCCGATACATATCCCGATACGGCCCCCGCGTAAACGGAAACACACCCGGCAGCTCGGGCGCGCACGACACGTCCGCAGGCCCGTACACCGGCCTCACCACGATCCCCGACTCGGTACGCCGGTCGCCGCTCGCCCCCATGCGACAGATCGTAGAGGTACCACGGGCAGCGGGCCGGTCGCGCCGCGAGATGAAGACGCGTGGAAGGAACCGGAGCGCAACGGCGCCAGGATGTCGCTCATCGGACGACCGACCATTCCCGTGCGGAGATCACGACGAGCAGCTCCCGGAGCGGCCGTGGCCGCCCCGGGAGCTGGCGTGCTCGGGCGCCAACGAGAGCAGAACGGCCGCGAACCGAACGGACGGACGACGGACTTGCGCATGCCGCGAGCCTCCTTGGACGAGCAGGGACGAACCATGGCCCCCACTGAAGAGCGGCAGGCTAGAAGACCGCTAATGGCCCGCTGAAGACTCGAGATCCGTGCTCAGCGGGGGCCGATGACCTGCCCCTCGAGCTCCGCGATGCCTCGCTCGAGCTCTCCGAGCACCCGATGGCGGCGCTCCTCGTCGGCGTCTTCGAACGCGGACAGCGCCTCGTTCACCGACAGCTCCCGCTCGCCGTCGGCGACCCGCAGCTCTCCGACCTGCGCGTAGCAGAGGTCGACCCAGGCCGCCGCGAGCGGGGCGCGCGCGGCGAGGCCGGCCTCGACCCCCGGATCGAGCCGCAGCGACTCCGCGGCGTCCTGCTCGTCGAACCAGGCGCGCCAGCGCGCGAGCCGCTCGTCGCGGCGAAGCCTGCGCGGCAGGCGGTCGGCGCCGCCGAGGAGAACGGCGATCGCGTCGTCGAACTCGGCCAGGCCCACCTCGATCTCCGCCGCGAGGTCGAGCGCCTCGCCGTCGGCCGGATCGACCAGGAGGCGGAGGAAGGCGTACGCCTCCAGCTCGTCTCGGGTCGCCTGGAGGCGGTCGACCTCCTCGAGCCGGGCGGCGAGGGCGCCGGGCCGCCTCGGCAGCCTCTGCGGCAGCGCCGCGACGGCGTGGAGGACGCCCGCCAGCACCTGCGAGGCGGCGCCCGCATCCGGGAAGACGAGCCGGAGATCGGCGTTCGGGTCGTTCACGACGCAAGCCTACGATCCGCATCCTCGGCGGCGCCGGCCGTCAGGCGTCGGCGGCTCGTCCGCGTGCTCGAGGCGGGGGCGGAGATCGCTCGCGAGAACACCCGGATCCGCTGCGAGCGCGGCGCCCGAGATCGCGCGGATGCTCGAGCTGCCGGCCGGCAGCCCCCTTTCGAGTAACGGCCCGTCACCCCATCGGCCGGGCGCGATCGCCCGCTTCCGGGTTCGGGACTGTCACCGCGGGGGACGACCCGGTGGGCGACCGGCCCTTCAATCCGCATACAGCGGCAAGGACTACCGTTCGCAGCACCAGGGATGGCGCTGCGGGATCGCAGGTCAAGGAGGATGTATGCGGACCACACTGCGGCGGGTTATTGGACTGGCGGCGCTTGGCATCGCGGCGGGGCTCGTCGCGACCACCACGAGCATGGCGGCGCCGTACGACAGGGGGAGCCCGGCCGGCCCGCGCCACGGACCCGGCCTGATCGACGTCACCCACCAGCTCTCGGCTCTCCAGCGCCAGATGACGAAGCTGGCAGGACGGGACGGAGTCGCCAAGGACGGAACGCTCTCGTCGCTGGCCGACTGCGGATACGGCCCGACTGCGCAGACCTTCCTCCCCTGGGGGGATGAGGCGATGTACAGCCTGGCGCCGCAGGGCGACCTCTCGAGCACGAGCGACTGGACGCTCAAGCACGCGGACGTCGACCCGGCGCACGACCCGTACTCCGGCGCGGCGGCCTCGATCGTCCTCAACGGCCACGGTTCACAGGCGATCACGCCGGTGATGTGCGTCAACCTCCAGAACCCGACCTTCCGGTTCTTCCTCTCGGGCACGGGCAGGTTGGACAAGTCGACGCTCGGCGTGAGCGTCGACTACGAGGGCCTGGACGGAAACGCGCACCAGCTTCAGCTGGCCGACGTGACGGCCGGCAGCGACTGGCAGCCCTCGTTGACGATCCCGATCGGCGTCAACCTGCTCTCGGCGGCCTCCGCGAACGGCTGGACGGCGGTTCAGTTCGCGTTCACCGCGAACGGACTCCACAGGGGCGAGTCCTACTCGCTCGACGGGATCTTCGTCGACCCCTACTGGAGTCGCTGAGAGAGACCCCGGTCGTAGGGGACTTCCCGCATCACCCCCTCCTGCGCCTGAGGCCGGCAGCTAGCCGGCCTCAGGCATTCACCGAGAAACCGTGCCAGAGACTCCATCAGCCGCCTTCGATCCCGTCGCCGAGCAACTGCTCGCCGACGCGCGCGCGCGCGAAGGGAGCTCGCTCAGCCCACGCGAGCGGGTCGTCTACTGGACGTCCGGGATCGGCTTCCTCGCGGCCGCCGGCGCACTCGCCCTCTTCGGGCAGCGCGGAGCGCTTCCCCCCGCGTGGGTCGACGTCATGCTCGTCGCCGCCTTCGCGTTCGCGGGTCGTCTCCGCTTCGAGATCGGGGGCGGTCTGGCCGTCGCAATCCAGCTCGTGTTCGTGGAGATGCTGTTCGCCCTCCCGCCCGCGCAGCTGCCGCTCTGGGCGGCCGCCGGAGCGATCGCGAGCGAACTGCCCGAGACCATCCTCCGCATCCATCCGCCGGAACGGACGCTCGTGCGGCTCGGAAGCTGCTGGTTCGCGCTCGGGCCGGCACTCGTCTTCGAGTTCGCCGGTCGCCCGTCCGCGTCGCTGCACGGGCATACGCTGCTGCTGCTCACCGCCGCGGTCGTTGCCCAGTTCACGCTCGACTTCGTCACCTCGGCGGCACGTGAATGGGCAGCGCTCGGCATCCGACCCGCCGAGCTCGCCGAAGGGCTCGCATCGGTGCTCGCCATCGACTTCGTGCTCACGCCGGTCGGACTGCTCGCCGCGATCGGCGCGCGCCACGGCGACGCCGCACTGCTCCTGCCGCTGCCGCTGCTGTTGCTGTTCAGCCTCTCGACACGCGATCGTCAGCAGCGGAACGACCAGGCGCTCGAGCTCTCCAGCGCGTACCGCGGCACTGCCTTCCTGCTCGGCGACGTCGTCGAGGCGGACGACGCCTACACGGGCGCCCACAGCCGCGACGTGCTCGACCTCGTGCTCGCGGTCGCCGACGAGCTCTCCGTAGACGCGCGCTCGCGCCTCAACGCCGAGTTCGTCGCCCTGCTGCACGACGTCGGCAAGATCCGGGTACCCGCCGAGATCATCAACAAGCCGGGGCCGCTGAGCCCCGAGGAGCGGGCGATCGTGAACATGCACACGATCGAGGGGCAGCGGCTGCTCGAGCGGGTCGGCGGGCGTCTGGCAGAGGTCGGAGAGATCGTTCGCTCCTGCCACGAGCGCTGGGACGGCGGCGGCTATCCCGACGGGCTCGCCGGCGAGGAGATCCCCCTCGTGGCCCGGATCGTCGCCTGCTGCGACGCGTTCAGCGCGATGACGACCCACCGCAGCTACCGGCGCGCCAGGACGGTCGAGGCCGCACTCGTCGAGCTCGAGGCGAGCGCCGGCCGCCAGTTCGACCCAGAGGTCGTCGCCGTGCTGGCGGAGCTGATCCGCAGCGGCCGGGCCGGGCTCGGCCGGAGGCCGGAGCTCGTCGAGGTCACCGCGGCCGCGGCTACGTCGTGAGCTCGGCCTCCCGGCTGCGGCGCGCAACGCCGTCCGCCTCGGCGGCGGACGCGACGGCAGTCGCGACCGAGACGACGACGTCCCGGTTGAAGACGCTCGGGACGATGTAGTCGGCCGAGAGCTCCTCCTCGGAGATCGTCGCCGCGATCGCGTGGCCGGCGGCGACCTCCATCGCATCGGTGATCGCGGAGGCGCGCACGTCGAGAGCGCCACGGAAGATGCCGGGAAACGCGAGCACGTTGTTGATCTGGTTCGGGTAGTCGGAGCGGCCGGTCGCGACGACCGCGGCGAGTCCGGCGATCTCCTCCGGGGTCACCTCGGGCGCCGGGTTCGCCATCGCGAACACGATCGCGTCCGGGGCCATGCTGCGGATCCCCTCGACGGTGACGGCCCCCGGCTGTGAGAGGCCGATGTAGACGTCGGCGCCTGCGAGCGCCTCATCGGCGCTACCGGTCTCCGCCGGCGCGGTCGCCTCCGCGTAGCGGCGCTTCACCGACGTGAGGTCGTTGCGGCCGGCGTGGACGACGCCCTTGCTGTCGCAGCCGACGACCGTGCGCACACCCGCGGCCTGGAGCGTCTGCGTCACCGCGACGCCGGCCGCGCCGATGCCCGTGACGACGACCTTGACGTCCTCGATGCGCTTGCCGACGACGCGCAGGGCGTTCAGGAACGCGGCCAGGACGACAACCGCAGTGCCGTGCTGGTCGTCGTGGAAGACCGGAATGTCGAGCCGCTCGCGCAGCCGCTCCTCGATCTCGAAGCAGCGGGGCCCGGAGATGTCCTCGAGGTTGATGCCGCCGAAGCCGGGCGCGATCGCCTCGACCGCGGCCACGATCTCGTCGACGTCCTTCGTCGCAAGCGCGATCGGCCACGCGTCGACGCCACCGAACTCCTTGAACAGGAGCGCCTTGCCCTCCATCACCGGCATCGCCGCCTCGGGGCCGATGTCGCCGAGCCCGAGCACGGCGCTGCCGTCGGTGACGACCGCAACGGTGTTCCGCTTGACCGTCAGGTTCCACGCCTTCTCGGGATCGTCGGCGATCGCCTGGCAGACGCGCGCGACGCCGGGCGTGTACGCCATCGAGAGGTCGTCGCGCGTCTTCACCGGCGCGTTCGAGCTCATGTGGATCTTGCCGCCGAGGTGGAGCAGGAAGGTGCGGTCGGAGACGGCCTCGACCTCGACTCCGGGGAGGGCGCGACAGGCGGCGACGATCGCGTCGGCGTGCTCGGCGTCGGTGGCGTGGACGGAGACGTCGCGGATCTTCGACCCTGCTTCGACGCGCACGAGGTCGATCGCGTCGAGCAGGCCGCCGGTGTCGGCGATCACCCGCGCGAGATCGGCGAACGAGCCCGGGTTGTCGACGAGGCGGACGCGGAGGGTGACCGAGAAGGAAGCGGAGTAGTGGCTCATAGAGCAGGATCCTTGCGGCTGGGGATGCCGGCTGCATCCGTGATTTTCCGAGTTACGCTCGAGAGTTACGCCCGGGTGCGGGATCTCCTCTCTCGCGCTCGAGACGGCCGGCTTCGCCGTGGTCGGCGTCGTCGTGTTCCGGCTGCGGATGCGCGTCCGCCGTCACCCGGCCGCGAGCGGCGCCAGCTCGGCGTCGCGGCTGACGAGCGCCGCGTAGCGCCCGCCGCGGGCGAGGAGATCCTCGTGCCGGCCGATCTCGGCGACGCGGCCGCGGTCGAGGACGACGATCTGCTCGGCGTCGCGCACGGTGGAGAGGCGGTGGGCGATCGCGATCGTCGTCCGCCCCGCCGAGAGCCGGTCGAGCGCGTCCTGCACGAGCCGCTCCGTCTCGGTGTCGAGTGAGGAGGTGGCCTCGTCGAGGACGAGGATCGGCGGGTTGCGGAGGATCGTCCGCGCGATCGCCATCCGCTGCTTCTCGCCGCCGGAGAAGCGGTAGCCGCGCTCGCCGACCATCGTGTCGTAGCCGTCCGGCAGCGCCGCGAGCACGTGGTGGATGCGCGCAGCCTCGGCGGCCGACTCGATCTCCTCGTCGGTTGCGTCGGGCTTCGCGAAGCGGAGATTCTCGCGCACGGAGGCGTGGAAGAGATACGTCTCCTGCGAGACGACACCGACGAGATCCGACAGCGCCTTGAAGGAGAGGTCACGCACGTCGACGCCGCCGATCGTGACCGCCCCGCGCCCGACGTCGTAGAGCCGCGCGGCGAGGTAACCGAGCGTCGTCTTGCCCGAGCCCGTCTCGCCGACGAGTGCAGTCGTCGTCCCCTCCGGCACGCTGAAGCTGACGTCCTCGAGCGTCCACGCGTCGGTGCCGTACCCGAAGGAGACGCGGTCGAAGACGACGTCGCCCGGGCGAGCCGAGTCGCGTGCGCCGGGCTTCTCGGCGATGTCCACCGGCGCGTCGAGGTACTCGAAGATCCGGTCGAAGAGCGCGAGCGAAGTCTGCACGTCGAGCGAGACGCCGAGCAGCGAACCGACCGGGAAGAACAGCCGCGTCTGGAGCGTCGTGAACGAGACGAGCATCGGTACGGACACCGAGGCCGAGCCGTGCGCGAGCGCGAACCCGCCGAACCAGTAGACCGCCGCCGGCATGATCGCGAAGCTCGTCTGGATCGAGGCCATGACCCAGCGGCCGGCCATGCGCTGGCGCACCTCGAGGTCGGAGAGCCGAAGCGAGTCGGCCTCGAAGCGGTCCGCGAGCTCGTTCGTCCGCCCCATCGTCTTGCCGAGCAGGATCCCCGAGACCGAGAGCGACTCCTGCACGAGGCTCGAAAGATCGGCGAGCGTCTCCTGGGTGTGCGTCGCGATCTTCCGCCGCTCGGCGCCGACGCGCCGGGTCAGCACCGCGAACAACGGAATCAGCGCGAACGCGAAGATTGCAAGCTCCCAGCTCAGCAGGAGCATGCCGACCATCGTCGCGATCACCGTCGTCACGTTCGAGGCGATCGAGGTGGCCGTGTTCGTCACGACGTTCTGGACGCCGCCGATGTCGTTCGAGATCCGCGACTGCACCTCGCCGGTGCGCGTGCGGGTGAAGAACGCGAGCGAGAGCCGCTGCAGGTGGCGGAAGACCGCGGCGCGCAGGTCGTGCATGACGCGCTGGCCGACCTGGTTCGAGAGCAGCGTCTGGACGACGCTGAGGATTCCCGTCACCACGGCGATCGCGATCATCCCGCCGGCGGCGACCGACAGGGCGGTCGTGTCGCTGCGGCCGATCGCCTCGAGGGCGCGCTTGAGCAGGAAGGCCGGAACGACGCCGAGCGCCGCGCTCGCGACGATCAGCCCGAGCAGGCCGCCGAGCCGCAGCTTGTAGGGCACGAAGAGCGGCCCGATGCGGCGCAGGTTCGCCCGCCGCACCGCCGGGTCGGCCGGCCGCTCGGGCGGCGGCGCGGACGAGTGGAAGAACATGCCCATCCTCGGGGCAGGGTACGTCGTCGGGCACACTCCAGGACGTGCGGGTCTCCATCAGACTCTTCGCCGGCCTGCGCGAGCGCGCGGGCGTCTCGCGTCTCGAGCTCGACGACGTCGCGACCGTCGACGACGTGTGGCCGCGGCTCGGACTCGGCGACGAGCCGCCCGGGCTCCTGCACGCCGTCAACCGCGAGTACGTCGAGCGTGGCCACGTCCTGCACGACGGCGACGAGGTGGCGCTGATCCCGCCGGTGAGCGGCGGTGCGTGCCGGATCTTCGAGACGCCGCTCGACCTCGCGGCCGCGGTCGCCGAGGTCGAGAGCGACGACGCGGGCGCGATCGCGACCTTCGTCGGCACGGTGCGCCGCAGCTCGCGCGGACGCGACGTCGAGTTCCTCTCCTACGAGGCGTTCGAGGAGATGGCGGAGCCGATGCTCGACCGGCTCGCCGTCGACCTGACCGAGCGGCACGGCCTCTGCGCCGTGGCGATCCACCACCGGGTCGGACGGGTCGAGATCGGCGAGCCGAGCGTCGTGATCGCCGTCTCGGCCGCCCATCGCGCCGCCGCGCTCGAAGCGTGCCGCGAGGCGATCGACACGCTGAAGGAGACGATCCCGCTCTGGAAGAAAGAGGTCTACGCGGGCGGCGAGGAATGGATCGGAAGGGGATCGTGACGGAGTACCGGGACTATGAGCCGATCCAGCCGGGCGGCGGGTTCAGCCTGAAGAAGACGCTCGAGCGCATCGCCGGGCTCGCCATCCTGATCGGCGGCACGGCGCTCAAGTGGGGCTTCGTCTTCGTCAAGTTCTTCGGCTTCTTCATCTCGGTCGCCGCGTACACGTTCTGGTTCGGGAGCTGGACCTTTGCGCTCGGCTTCGTGCTGATGATCCTCGTGCACGAGCTCGGGCATGCAATCGAGGCGCGCCGCCAGGGCCTCGAGGTCTCCGCGCCGACGTTCATCCCGTTCATCGGCGCGTACGTGACCATCCGCCACGCCGGCCTCTCGCCGTGGCGGAACGCGCTCATCTCGCTCGCCGGCCCGTTCGCGGGTGGGCTCGCGGCCGCCGCCGTCTGGGCGGTCGGCGCGAGCCGCGGCTCGAACCTGCTCGAGGTGCTCGCGAACATGGGCTTCCTCCTGAACGCGTTCAACCTGCTCCCGATCGGGTTCCTCGACGGCGGCTCGATCTACCGCTCCGCGGTCGAAGCGTGGCGGATGCCGGTGATCCGCTTCGAAGGGGCCGTCCCGGTGGAAGCGTTCGCCCCCGACCGGGCGCGGGCGCTGCTGATCTCCGCGCTCTACGTCGGCCTCGCCGCCGCGCTCGTGATCGGCCTGCTTGCGACGCGACCGAACGGAGCCCTCTAGTGGCCGCCCCGTCCGGCAACCACGACCGGGGCATGTTCCAGGCGCACGAGGCGCCGGAGGAGCTGCGCCGTCACACGGAGTCGATCGGCGATGAGTTCCTCGCCGGCTTCGAGGCGGTCGAGCGGATCGACCGGCCCGCCGCATCCTTCTTCGGCTCGGCGCGCGCGGCCCCGGGCTCGCGACCGTACGAGCTCGCCCGCGCGACGGCGCGCCTCTTCGGCGAGGCGGGCTGGGCGGTCGTCACCGGCGGCGGCCCCGGCGTGATGGAGGCGGCGAACCGCGGCTGCAAGGAGGGCGGCGGCCTCTCGGTCGGCTTCAACATCGAGCTCCCGCACGAGCAGGGGCTCAACCCCTACGTCGACCTGACGCTCACGTTCCGCCACTTCTACGCGCGCAAGACGATGTTCGTGAAGGCCGCCGAGGGGTTCTGCGTCTTCCCGGGCGGTTTCGGCACCGCCGACGAGCTGTTCGAGTCGCTGACGCTGATCCAGACGGGCAAGGTGCTGAACTTCCCCGTCGTCCTCCTCGACGAGGCGTACTGGGCGCCGCTGCTCGACTGGGTGCGCGACCGGGCCGTCGCCGAGGGGATGATCTCGCCCGAGGATCTCGCGCACCTGGCCGTGACCGACGAGCCGGCAGTCGCGCTCGGACACGTGCTCGCCGGCTATGCACGGCTGAACGGCGACGCCTCGCCCGGGTCGGGTACGGCGGCCACCGCGTAGCCCCGGCGGGGCCGTGGCGGCGGGGTAGCCTTTGCGGCTGTGGAGCTCCGGGATCTCCCGTCGGTGGACGAGCTGGCCCGCGCGGCCGGCGACCCGCTCGCGGTCGACGCAGCCCGCGCCGTGCTTGCGCGCGCCCGCGACGAGATCCGGGCCGGCGCCGAGCCCGGGGACATCGCGGCGCGTCTGCGCGACGAGCTCGCGACGGCCCGGGCGCCGAGCCTCCGCCGCGTCCTCAACGCGACCGGCGTGCTCGTCCACACGAACCTCGGCCGGGCACCGCTCCCCGAGGAGGCGCTCGCCCGCGTCGTCGACGCGGCCCGCGGCTACTCGAATCTCGAGCTCGACCTCGGCGAAGGCGTGCGCGGCTCGCGCCAGGACCACCTCGCCGCGATCCTCCACCGCCTGACCGGCGCCGAGGCCGCGCTCGTCGTGAACAACAACGCCGGGGCGGTGCTGCTCGCGCTCGCCGCGCTCGCCGAGGGCCGCGAGGTGATCGTCTCCCGCGGCGAGCTGATCGAGATCGGCGACGGCTTCCGGATCCCCGACGTGCTCGCCCGCTCCGGCGCGCGGCTCGTCGAGGTCGGGACGACGAACCGGACGCGCGCCGCCGACTACGAGCGCGCCCTCGGCGACGAGACGGCGCTGCTGCTGCGCGTGCACCAGTCGAACTTCCGCGTCGTCGGCTTCACCGAGCTGCCGCGCCTCGAGGAGCTGGCCGCCGTCGCGCGCCGCCGCGGCGTGCCGCTCGTGGACGACCTCGGCTCGGGTGCCCTCCAACCTCGTGACACGTTGTCACTAGGTGACCGGGAGCCGAGCGCGCGCGAGTCGCTCGCGGCGGGCGCCGACCTCGTCTGCTTCTCCGGTGACAAGCTGCTCGGTGGGCCACAGGCGGGGATCGTCGTCGGACGCGCCGATCTCGTCGAGAAGCTGCGCCGCCACCCGCTCCAGCGGGCTCTGCGGATCGACAAGCTCTCGCTCGCCGCGCTCGAGGGGACGCTGCTCCTGCACCTGGACGCGCCCGAGCGGATCCCGGTGCTGCGGATGCTCGCCCAGGAGCCGGCGGCGGTACGCGCGCGGGCCGGGCGGCTCGCGACGGCGACGGGCGGTGAGGTCGAGGAGACGATCGGCCGCGTCGGCGGCGGCGCGCTGCCGCTCGCGGAGCTGCCGAGCTTCGCGTGCTCGCTCGACGAGTCGCTCGCGGCGCCGCTCCGCGCCGGCGAACCGCCCGTGGTCGGGATCGTCCGCGACGGGAGGCTGCTGCTCGACTGCCTGACGCTGACCGATGCCGAGGCCGGCGAGGTCGAGGCCGCCGTTGCCGCATGCCGCTGACCGTCGGCACCGCGGGCCACATCGACCACGGCAAGACGACGCTCGTCGAGGCGCTGACGGGGCGCAACACCGACCGGCTGCCGGCAGAGCGCGAGCGCGGGATCTCGATCGACCTCGGCTACGCGCCGCTCGAGCTGCCGGACGGGACGCAGCTGTCGCTCGTCGACGTGCCCGGGCACGAGCGGTTCGTGCGGACGATGGTCGCCGGCGCGACCGGGATCGACCTCTTCCTGCTCGTGATCGACGCGGGCGAGGGCGCGCGGCCGCAGACGCACGAGCACCTCGCGATCCTGCGCCTGCTCGGGATCGAGCGCGGCGTCGTCGCGTTGACGAAGACCGACGCCGTCGATCCGGAGCTCGTCGAGCTTGCGCGCGCCGAGGCCGAGGAGCTCATGCCCGGGGCGCCGGTCGTCGCGACGAGCGCGCGCACCGGCGCCGGGCTCGACGAGCTGCGCGCGGCGCTTGTCGGGGTCGCTGCGGGCGCAGGCGGCACGCACGGCGGCACGGCCACGCGGCTCTACGTCGACCGGGTGTTCACGCTGCGCGGGATCGGCACTGTCGCGACGGGGACGCTCTGGTCGGGCTCGCTCGGCGAGGGCGACGAGCTGCGCGTCGAGCCGCGGGGCCGCGACGTGCGCATCCGCAGCGTCCAGGTGCACGACCGGCCGGTCGACCGTGCGGAGGCGGGACAGCGGGTCGCGGTCGCGCTGCCAGGCGTCGAGCGGCATGAGCTCCGCCGCGGCGACGCGCTCGTCACGCCGGCCGCGTTTCCGGCGAGCTACCGGCTCGACGTGGCGCTGACGGAGCTGGCGGAGATCCCGGCGCGCGTGCGCGTCCATCACGGCACCGCCGACGTGCTCGCCCGCGTCGTCCGCGCCGGGGAGCGCTACGCGCAGCTGCGGCTCGCGGAACCGGTCGTCGCGGCGCGCGGCGACCACGTCGTCCTGCGCGCCGGGACGACCGTCGGCGGCGGAGTCGTGCTCGACCCGGCGCCGCCGCGGCACGCGAGCACGGAGCGGATGGAGCTCGTCGAGCGGGGCGAGATCGCGGCGACCGTCCACGAGCCGGTCATCGAGGAGACGCTGCGCCACCTCGCCGACGGCCCGCTGCAGGGAGTCGAGCGCGCCGGCGGCTGGGTCTTCTCGGGCGCCTGGCTCGAGGGCCTGCGCGGCGAGCTGGAGCGGCGGATCGGCGAGGCTGACCCGCTCGACCCTGGGGTGCCGCCACCACCGGCGCCGTGGGCGGCCGCGGTCGAGCCGCTGCTCGGGCTCGAGCGCCGCGGCGCGAAGCTCTACCGGCCCGGTGCGGCGGCCGAGCTCGGCGCGCGCGCCGACGCCGCCGCCGCGCTCGAGGCGGAGCTCGGCCTCGAGCCGGTGCGTGTCGAGGACCGGGCGCTCACCCGCTACCTCGAGGAGCAGGGACGGCTCGTCCGCGTCGGCGACGGCCTTGCCGTCTCGCCTGCCGCATACGAGCAGGCCCGCGCCGCACTCGTCGCCGAGTGCGAGGCCGCGGGCCGGATCACGCTCGCGCGCTTCCGCGATCTGCTCGGCGTCGGCCGCAAGACCGCTCAGCTCCTGCTCGAGCGCTTCGACGCGGACGGCCTCACGCGCCGCGTCGGCGACGAGCGCGTGCTGCGCCGCCGCAGCCCGTGACGACCTGACTCTCGCCGGCTCGCTGGGCGGCAACGCAGACACCCGTCGCGCTGATGACGATCCGGCTCCTGATCGTGGCGAACGCCGTCGTGCTCGCGACCGCCGGGACGCTCTGCCTCGCCTGGGTCGCCCGCCCGGCGGGCATCGTCGGCGCCGCTCTGATCTGGGCGCTCGCGGCGACCCTGTTCGCGCTCGTGCCGTACACGAACCCGCGACGCGGCGCGACGAGCCGCTGGTGAGCCTGCTCAGCCGCCCGCGGGCGGGGGCCACGTCACGTCGTTCTCACGTGCCGAGGGGTTCACGCCGAGCCGCAGCACGTCCGGCCGGTGGTAGTGCCCGACCGGGTCGAAGCGCTGCCGCTCCTCGAGCAGCCGCGCGGGATCGAGGTCGGCATAGAGGATTCCCTCCTCGCCGTAGAGCGGCCCCGCGAGATAGGAGCCGTCGGGCGCGAGGATCGCACTGCCGCCGCGGCCGATCGTCCCGGCGCCCTCGATCTCGGCGCGCAGCGGGAAGTCGTCCGGGTACGACTCGGCCCGCTGAAAGTGGCACGGCGCGACGACGAAGGCGCGGCTCTCGCGGGCGAGGTGGACGAGCGTCGCCTGCCACGCGTCGCCGTCGTCGGCGGTCGAGGCGACGTAGATCTCGAGCCCCGACTCGTAGAGCGCGAACCGGGCGAGCGGCATGTAGTTCTCCCAGCAGATCAGCCCACCGACGCGGCCGAAGCCGGTCTCGACGGCGTGGAGCCCGCGCCCGTCGCCCTGGCCCCAGATCAGGCGCTCGTGGTTCGTCGGCACGAGCTTGCGGTGGTGGAGCGCGAGCGAGCCGTCGGGCGCG
>Ga0102953_1001372_pt1 | contig 15553 bp, 14 predicted proteins | sample SalPon2A_C_D2_MG_FD_78509 | JGI IMG/M metagenome (GOLD analysis project Ga0102953, IMG submission 78509) | Soil microbial communities from South San Francisco under conditions of wetland restoration - Salt Pond MetaG R2A_C_D2_MG | ecosystem: Environmental > Terrestrial > Soil > Wetlands | place... | reverse complement strand
TGTCCTGGAGCAGAATTATGTGGAGCAATGGGGGTGAAAGCCTGGGAAAACGTTGAGAATGTAAAGGAAATCAGAGGAGGGGAAAAGGAAACTTCACATAAGTTGGTGCTTCACATAGCACTTTTTATGTGGAGCTCCACATAAGAAATGATTGTCGAGCAGAGACCAGGCGAAGCACCGGGTGCCCGTCTCCTGCAAGAGGAAGGAGAATCGTGCGAGGAACTCTTCCCGGTCCTGATCGTCAAGAAAGATGTGGCGTCTTTCGATGCCTCTGACAATGACGTGATGAAGAAGACCGGGAATGTCTATGCGGGCATTACGTGGCATGCGGCAAGGATAACAGAGAATGTGAAAATTTCAGGGACGTCCCCTTTTTCCTTCCCAATAGGCTAAATTTATGCATTTCGGGCGCTTACGGTCAGCCCTTGGCTGAGGGCATGTCAAGTCAAGGACTAACCCAAATCCTTTCTACAGTATCACTGCTTGCGAATCATCCGGTTATAGACAAAATCCAGGAAATCTCGAACTGTATTGCGCTGATTCTCTAAGTCCGCTTCAATCCAGGTATGATGAGATGGATTCAAGACTTGTCGCCAGGTGTGGCATTGCTCCTTGATGTCGTTAGCAATAACACCGTGCTCGAACAGTTTATTTATTTTGTCGCCAAGCTGAAGCGCTTCGAGTTTGTGTTGCGCAACCTGGGCAGCAAATCGGCTGTTCAGCTCGACCTCGAAGAAGATGCGGAGGTCTCCAGAGGAGTGATCGTTTGTGTGGCCATCTCCAAAGGCGGTTATACGTTCATGCGCCTTCTGGTGTTCCGTGAGAAGGAACTCGCGCGGGTCTCTGGCTTCGATTTCTGTGCCGTTGACTCCGCCCGCCACAAGGGCCAGCAATCGAGCGTCCGGGTGGTCGCGAAACGTCTCGAAGAACATCTCAATATCGTGTCGGTAGTGGCTCAACACAACGATTTGACGGACCTTCTCAACGGTTGCGGCTAGCTCTCTGTGCACGGCAGTGACGCGGTGGTCGTCAAAGGAAGTTAGGGGGTCGTCAAGGACGACAATCTGTTCAGCAAGCACCGGATCGGATAGAGACCGGAGTTGCGTCCAGAAAACGGCCAAGGCGAGGGCGCGTCTGTCGGATTCGCTAAATACCTGGCTAACAGCAGACTCACTGATAGCCTTCCCCTTGTATTTGATTTTCAGGAAATAGATTGGGGTGTGACCTTGTTTATTCTCGCCGCGCTCTAGCGTAAAGTCATGCGAGCCGAACCTTTTAAACCAGCCGTTAAGCGACTCAAAGAACTTCTTCAGGTAGTCGCTCTGGTCCGTCTGGAGCTTCTTTTCAAGCACGACAATTTCTTTTTCGAGAGATTCAATCCGAGCATTCAGTTCCACGTAGTCGGTGCATTGCGATGACAATTTGATGCGGTTGTTGTTGCGAAGCTCGGCCTTGCCTTCTGCCTCAATCTTCTCTAGACGCTGCTCCAGATCTGCTGCGTTTGTGCCTTTCTTGAAAGCTGCAATTTCTGCGTTGCAGAGTCCAATCCAAGTGTTGTAGTCGGACACCTGTTGCTGGACCTGGCTCTCCAGCGAGCTGACCGCTGCCTCAACGACGGGTTCGAGGGTGGCGTGCGGGGCGTCTTGCTTCCCCTTGGATGCCGTGCGTAGGCGGTTGAGCGCGTCTGGAAGTTCTTTAGTGATGGCAACAAGTGTCGTCTCTATTCTTCCTGCTAAGTCGACCACCTTCGAGACGGCGGATGTATAGGCCGGACTGTTTTGAAGCTCTTGGAAGCCAGCAAATGCGGCGGTATTCTTCGCCAATGTAACTCGTACGTCGTCCACGGGGAGGCGAGCAGCTTGGGCAAGTGCTGTCGTAATCTGCCGCTTAACGGCGGTGTCGTGCTTGTCAAAGGCGTCGTCGAATGCCTGTCGATACAATTCCAAGAGATGGTGTGCGTCCTCGGTCAATTCCTGACCGCAAAACTGGCATAGCTCTCCCTTATTTTGTCTAATGCCCTGTCGAATCCAGCTTTCGGCTCCCTGGGCCTGGTGGAAGGCAGCGTTGACGTGTTGAGCGACCTTAGCCTTGGCTTCTTTGTGGAAGTCCTCCAGGCCTAGTCCGAGAGTCTGATTCAACGCCTTCAATCCATCCGAGAAGTCCGTGCTCCAAGACAGGATAGTCCCGTCATCGCGAGCCTGGATTTCTTGGATTTGCTCCTGCTGCTTGCGTACGGCCTCATGTTCGTTCCGCAGACTGTGAAGTTTCGCATCACTCTCTTCGAGAGTCCCTGTAGGCGACAGCTTCAAGAACGATGACAGGTCACCCACGTCCTTGAAGGCCGCATTCTCTAGCTTGTTGCGGTCCCGAGAGGCCTTCTGGCGTTCCTGCTTCTTGTCTGCGACATCTTTCGCCTGCTGAACACCTTGCTCTCCCAGTACGAAAGCGCTGAAGTTCTCCTTGGTGTCTCGATTGAATTGCCGAGCGACGAAAACATTCCGGTGGATGAAACCATCATCGAAAGTCCTAATTCCGAGGCCGGCAGGAAGACCACCTGCCCACGCGCCGTTGTCGAAAGTGAGCGGGACTTCTTTGGTGCTGTTGGGGGGGAGTAGGCTGATGCTGATGTGCTGCGGGTGCCCATCGTACGGAATGGTCATCCGACCAGTAACGAGTCTGCCATCATTCGCTTGGATGCTCGCGAATACATCCCCCAGGGTTGATTTCCCGTAAGTATTCCGACCATAGAGAATGGTGAGTCGTCCAAACTCTAGACTGCCAGACTTACAGTTCTTGAAGCGACCTATGTTTCTGAGCGCTTGAATTCGCTTGAGCACTTTCTAACCTCCATGCAGCGCACGTCTTAGATGTAATTGTGAAAGGCAAAAGGGTCAACCTTGACAAACAGATATTCTGTCTCTTATCCGCTCCACCCCACACTGCCCCTCTCAATATTCCAACAGCTTCTGCGCCAAACGCGCATTGTCCTTTTTGCCACAAGGTTGGTGTCGAGTTCCGCGCAGAGTTGGGGAAAGGGAGGTGGTCTGTCCATCCCCAATGATAAATCAAATGTGCCGATTGAAATCCATTCTTCGATGCAGTATCCGAACGACATCGATCCCTTCGCCCGTCACCTTGAAAAAGATGACATGGGAGCCGCATCTGGCCTTTCTGTAGCCCTTTCTTACATCGCCGATGTCTATAGAGGTTGACGGGTCACGGGCCTGCTTTTGCATTTCAGCCCATAACTCCCGCACATATTTCTCGGCCTGAGCAACTCCCCACTCAGCCAGGGTGTAATCCCAAATGTCACTCAGATCCGCCCTGGCCTTGGGAGAGAATGCCACCCGTTTCACAGGGACAGGGATTTCTTTTTGTCGGCAACAAAGGCATCAATGTCCAACCCAGCGGAAGGGCCGGAATTTTCGCCTTCGATCAAGGCTTGTCTTAGTTGCTCCAGCTTGAGGTGGTCCCTTCTGATAAGATCCCGCACATAATCAGACGCGTTAGCGTATCTACCGCTTCGCACACATTCCTCAACCCAGGTTTTCATCTGATCGGGTAGCGATATGTTCATTGTCGCCATGACATTCTCCTCTTTTTGGGTTCTCAAATCACGATACAACAAACATTGCCAATTGGCAATGTTTGTCAAAACAGGATTTCGCCTGAACCTCGGCTGCCGGAATCCCGCCCTCTTCAACTCCGATTTTTCGGGCCTCCAAGCCATGCCTTTCATTTTCCATCCCCGCCCTCGATTTGCCGTTTCCGCCGCCCTCCCCCTCACCCGGGAAACACCTCAAACACCTTCTCCGAAGGCAACCGCAGCAAGGTGATATCAACCACCGTGGTCTTGAACGGTTCGATGATCGCCATCACCTCCTGGCTGCTCAGCTCCAGGTTCATCGGCACGAACGCGATATCCTCCGAAAGCGGCTCGTGACCGGTGATTTCCATGTTCACCGGCGGGATCAGGGGCAGAAGATCGTCCCAGCATTTGGTCGCCGTATTGTACTTCTGCGTCCGCAGGTAGAAGGTCACCGTCCCCCTGTCGCCGCGGTTTTCATACTTGTCCTCGATCATCCCTTCCAGACGGGGCTGGCCCGGTCCGGCGCCGGGCGACCGGAAGGTGATATCAAATTCCTCGACCGCGTTGCCGAACTGGTCGCGCAGGCGGAAGATCAGCTGCGAATGGCCCTCGTACTGGGCCTGCTTGTCCCACTCGAGCAGGTTCGACTCCAACTGCGCCGCCCGCTCGAGGGTCGAAGCGCTTGCCGCCCGGAACTCGTCCGCCACCACCTGGTAGGCCTCGGCGGAAAAGGGCGCTTCGAGGGCGATGCGGATCAGCGGCAGGATCTCACCCCGGTTCTCCTCCCCGGAGACGATGCCGATATTCTTGCCGAAGTGGGCGGTTTCGAAGGCCACGGCAAACGGCACCTCGGGCCGCTTCCTGCTGAGCTTGGACAGATCGTAGACATAACACCGGTCGGTGAACGCTTCGTCGTTGAGCCGTTTCTCGATCAGTTCGCACAGCTTTCCGACCTTGAGGTCGTAACAGCCCTCGTCCGGCTTTACCGAGATGTAGTTGTAGTTGAGGTTGCAGGAGCTGGTGCGGACCGTGTTGTCGGCCGAATCCTCCTTGACGTAGCGGATCGGCACCAACCGCAGCGCCCCGAGGGTCTGGGAACCGATGACGCAGAACTCCTGCACCTGGTAGGCCTCCCGCATCGCGTTTTCGGGCAACAGGAAATGGTGCTGCAGGTCGAGGGTCTTCCAGCAGCCGAATTCGAGCTCGGTCAGGATGCGGTCGCCGCGACCGGTCCCCTCGAAGATCAGTCGTCCCCAGCGGGCAAGCTGCCCCTTGCCGACATGGGCCAGGCCGCTGCCGAAATTGGCCCCGGCCAGATGGACGAGGTTCCTGATCGGCGACGGCCGGGGGCTGAACTGCTTGATCCAGTTGCGCACCACCAGGGCGCCGGTACTGTGGATGATGACGTGAAAGCCTGATTCGAGCAGGTGGGGATATTTCTCGGTGAGCGCCCGCTGCATGGCGAAAGTGACGTCGTCCAGGCGGATGCCGTCGTTCAGGGTGATCCAGCGGCTAAGATCGAGTTCCAGCACATTTTCCGCGCCGAACATCCCCCGCAGGTCCTGCGGCAGGGATCCGTAAATCTCCTCGACCGTTTTCTCCTTCCCTTCGCTGCTGTAGCCGTGAATCAGCAAGATCGGTTCCATACTGTTTACCCTCCCTAGAGTCTCACGCGAAACCACGAAGGCGCGAAGATTTTCTATTTCGAGAGCAACCCGGGAACATAATGCCTATTCCCCCGGATACATGCTCATACCACCTCGATCTCCTCCCCGGCGCAGGAAACCACCTGCCCCTTCTTGACCTTGCACCTCTTGCGCAGCTCCACCGCGCCGTCGACCCGCGCCTCGCCCTCGGCGATCATCGCCTTGGCCATCCCGCCGCTGCCGTAGACGCCGGCCAGCTTGAGCAGCTTGTACAGCTCGATGAATTCGCCTTCCAATTCGAATGTCTGCTTCATGGATATCCCGCTGCCGGAGAACAGCCTCCCGGCAATAAAAAAAACCGCCGGCCGGCACAAACGCCGGCATGGCGGTTCTCAAAAACCCTGGTTGTCCCTCACGAATATCACAATCCCACCCTCACATAAAAAACTCACCTTAACCTACGCTCATCGCTCCATCCTGTCAAGAATTTCGCCGTAAACGACGGACCTCGCGCGGAGCCGCGAAGGTGCCGTGGAGATATCTCTCATCCTCCGCTTACCACCGACGCGACAGGGCAACGAGACCTCCGCCTCCGGCCGCCGGCGCCACACCCAGCAGCCAGCCGCTCTTTTGCCCCTGTATCCGCACCAGCAGGCGGCCCGACAGCTCGCCGATCAGGGCGCCGACCGCCACGTCGGAGGCCCAGTGATCCTCATCGTAGACGCGGGAGAGGCCGACAAAGGAGGCGAGTCCGTAGTAGATATACGGCGCCCAGCGGTGGGAGGAGCGGCGGGAGAGGACCGACGCGAGGGCGAAGGCACCGGCGGTGTGGGCGGAGGGGAAGGAGTCGTGGTCGTCCTCCAGGGCCAGGGGACGAAAGGACCAGGCATCCTCGTCCGCGTCCGGCCGCTCGCGGCCCACGCCGACTTTCAGGGCGAGGGTGGCCGCCTCGGCGGCCAGCACGGCCTGCACCGCGAGCCGTCCCGTTTGCGCCAGCTCCTCGTCCCGGCGCATCTTGCCCGCCCCGTAGAGGGCGCCGCCGATGCCGAGGGTGGTCAGGGGATGGCCGAGCAGGTCGAAACCGTCGGAGATGTGGTCGAGGCCCGAATGACGATGCTCGCCGGCCTCGTCGTGGAGAGCCTCGTCGTAGAGGGAGAGGGCCCCGGCGCCGACGAGGCCGCCGACCAGCAGCAGGGTCTCGTCGCGGGTCCATGTCGATTGGGAGTCCCCGGCCTTCTCCTCGGCGTGCAGAGCCGAAGGAGCGCCGCAGACAAGCAGCAGGGCCAGCAGGACGATAATTTGCCGCGGGAAGGGGAATGGTTTTCCAACCGCGCCGATGGCCGACTCGGGCCACTGTACAGGGTTCATCGACAACTCTCCCGTTCAGGGCCTTGCGCCGCTGGCGATGTTGATCTCGCTGACCTGGCCGTTGAGGGTCCAGTAGTCGTAGATGACGCCGAAGAGGAAGAGGCCGCCGGTGAGGAGGTAGACGAGCCCCGTCAGCCACTTGCCGAGGTAGAAGCGGTGCACCCCGAAGACGCCGAGGAAGGTGAGCAGGATCCAGGCGACGTTGTAGTCGATGGGGCCGGCGGTGTAACGGATGTCGGCGCTACGGTCGAGGGAGGGAATGAGAAAGAGGTCGACGATCCAGCCGATGAGAAAAAGCCCCAGGGTGAAGAAGTAGATGGTGCCGCTCACCGGCCGCCCGTAATAGAAGCGGTGGGCGCCCATGAAGCCGAAGATCCAGAGGATGTATCCGATGGCCTTGCTGTGGGTGTTCATGCGATTCACTCCCTGATTTTCTTCTCGGCGCCGGGGGCCGCGTCGATTTGGCCAACTCCTACGAGTCCCCCCTTTCCCCTTGCCGGCTACCCCTACCCGCCTGCCAGCGACAGGGGCAGTCCGTTCACCAGAAGTTCTCCCTCCTTGAACGTCGCGCTGGTCTTGACCTTGTCGCCCTCGCGGACGATGAAATTCTGCGCTGTCCAGGCCTCCAGCTGAGTTCCCGCCTGCTTCTCGGCCATCGCGGCGATCTCTTCATCGCTGAAGGACACCTGGGGCGAGGCTTCGGCCGCGGCCCGCAGGGCATTCTCGATCTGGCTCGTCAGGATGGCGCGGACCAGGCTCTCGTCGACCGTGACATCGAGGGCGGCGTCGAGATACTGCAGTGCGGGCAACAGGCCGGCGGGGCTGTCCAGCGGCGCCTCGGGCTGTCCGGTCAGCTTGAACCGGAAGGTCCCCTCGGCCTCTCCCCTCGGCGTGGCAAGGTAGACCCGCTTGAGGTTCACTTCGGGCTTTCCGGCCATCAGCCGGGTGAAGAAACGGCTGTAGACGGGAATCATCTCGGCGGCGATTTCGTCCGGAGTGAAGCTCTCGGCCCGGCGATAGACGTTCTGGAGCTGCTGCTGCATCTCGCTCAAGGCCTGGCCGTCGAGGTTTTTCATGTCGATATCGATAATCAACGGGCCGTAGTCTTCCCCGTCGACCGTGAGCCCGTCGAAGCTCGCGACCTGGTTGACTTGCACCAGCCCTTCGTCGAAGCTGCTGTCGGAGACGATCTCGGCATCTTTTATCCGCATTTCCTGGCGCCCCTTGTCGCCCTCTCCGGTCACGGTCAGGTCCATGCCGTCGAACTCCGCCCGCGACGTCCCGACATAGAGCGTCGGCAGGACCTCGACCAGGTCGCACCGGCCGCGGAGGCCGTTCCAGGTCAGGGTGCCATCCGCCGTTTGGACGGCCATGGCCGGCATCTCCAAATCTCCGCTCAGGGTTCCATCGCCGGGTGCGACGGCCACGGAGGAGGCGAGCCCGCCCCAGGTGATCCGCGCATCGTCCGCCTGCTTCTCGAAAGACGGAATCCGCAGCAGGCTCTTCGAACTGCCGTCGAAATCGACCTTGACCGTGGCGATCGCCTCGCGCAGCTCCGGAACCTCCCGGAAAAGCTTTTCGAGCTCCGCGTCGCCGGGCGCAAGCCGGGCCAGACGGGTCTCGATCAGGGCCAGGCCGGTCGAGGGAGACTGCCCACCGGCGGAGTCGGCGCCGAACAGCAGCGGGCCGTGGTGCAGGACGTGCTCGAAGAGCACCTGAACGGTCTGCGTGCCCGGCTCCCCGCCCGGTTCCTCCACGGGCTTCGGCAGGATGATCTTCAACAGAGTTTCGGCCCTGGAGCTGAGAAAGCCGCGCTCATAGCCTTGGTTGGTCAGGGTCAGCGGTCCCCATTGACCGTTTTGTTCGATCAGGCTGAAATAACGACTTTCGACCTTGCCGCCCGTGACGTAGGTCGCCCCGGCCCAGCCGACGGCACAAAGCAGAACGACGATGAGCAAAATATTCAGCTTTTTCATGGATCCTCCAACAGGGTTCCGGGGATGGGATGCTACCGGTTCACCGCCATCCCCAAATAAAAAAAACCGCCAGCCGGCGCTCGCGCCGGCTGGCGGTTTTCATCGATTCGAATTGGCCCTCACGAATATCACAAATCACATCCCCACATAAAAACACCCTTAAATTAAGCCCATTCCAGTCTCCTTGTCAAGATCTTCCCCCGCCATATACGGGGCTTACGCTAAATCCTCGGTAACTATTCAGCACGACCCGCCTTTTGCCCTCTGGCTGCGTTGCCGTGCTGCTCGAATACGCACATAGCCGGTGCATGCTGCGCTTCTGCCCTGCTCGCGCCTTGCCAGAGAACAAAATTCGGGCATGCTGAACAGTTACAATCCTCGAAGGCTCGAAGAGAGATCCCAAAAGGGAATATTTGCCCTCCCTGGGGTCGGGAGGTCACACACAAAAAACAACGATGACGGATAGCGTCGCGAGGTTTTTTTCCGGAGGATGTTGCTCTTCCGGATTTTCGAGCGTTTTGCTGGCAGGGATTTTACTCCTGTCATGACGATATTGAGTCGTCTGCTCTACTTTCCCTCGTCGGCGTTTCCGTCACCGTTTGAATTTACTCTATCGCGGGCCGAGGGGATGTCAAGCAAGAATTTTCAACAGAGAATCAAATAGTTATAAGCAGGCGAAAATATTGGAAAGAATGTTCAAGGCGACTTTTTGATTTTATCGCTTTCCGTTCTTTTGTGGGGGCGAGGCTTGACATCGCCCCTACGGCAATTCTCAAATTCTCCCACTCGTTCGCCTGCTTCGTTCACCGGAACACGAAGGGGCACAGAGAATGGACGCGCGGAAGCGGGCCTTACTTGGCGTTTTTCGCGACTTCGCGTGCGCAGTCACCTTCCCCCTCCGGACCCTCCCCTCAATCGGAAGGATCAGCGGAACCGGCGCAGGAACCGACCATCTCGACCCAGAAGGTCGCTCCGCCGCCCGCCGTCTCCTCCACCCAGACCCGTCCATGGTAGTGCCGGGCGATCTTCTGGACGATGGCCAGGCCCACCCCCGTTCCCTGCTTCGGTTTCCCGATGGAGCCGCGATAGAAGAGATCGAAGATGTGGCCGCGCTCGGCCTCGGGGATTCCCGGACCGTGGTCCCGGACGTGGAAGCGCACCACGTCGCCTTCCCGTTCGCCGCCGATGCCGATGCGGCCTCCTTCGGCTCCGTAGCGCACGGCGTTACCGACGAGGTTGGCAAAAACCTGGCGCAGCAGGCTCTCCGGCAGGCAGACATCCGGCAAATCGCCCGTTTCCACCGAGAGACGGGCCGCGGATATCCGTCCCGCCTCGGCCTCGATCACCCCGTCGACCATCCTGCCGACGGCAACGGGTTCATCGGGAGGCTCCAGACGTCCGACCCGGGCCAGGACCAGAAGATCCTCCATCGTGTCCGACATCTCGCGGCCAAGGCCGGAGATCTTCGCCAGCAGTTCGTGCGCCTCCACGTCGAGGTGATCCTGCCACTTCTGTCGCAGGAAGTCGGCATAGCCGACAATGGGCGTCAGGGGAGAGCGCAGGTCGTGGGCGACGGTGGCAACGAAACCGTTGAGCTCCCGGTTGGTGGCTGCCAGCTTCTCCTCGGAGGCTTTGCGCTGGGCCAGCTCGCGGGCCAGCTCGCGAAAAAGCGATTCGAAGGGGGACTTGAGCGAGCCCCTGACGAGGACGAAATAGACGAGAATGACGGAGAAGAGCTTGAAGGCGTGGCCGACGAAATTGAACAGGCCGTAGACATCGAAATAGAGGGTGAAGCTCAGTTCGGAGAGAACGGTCAGCGCCACCGAGGCGATGAGCAGGAAGAGGAGTCGAGGTTGAATTGCCTGCCGGTGACGCCAGAAAAGAAACGCCGCCAGGACCAGTAAACCGGAGATGATGTACTCGCTGGCAACCTTGAACGGTGTCAGGCCCTGCCCCTCGACGTAGCAGGCCGGAAAGATCGGCCAGGGAACGATGACGGCGATCAGGGCGGCGCCGACCAGGAGCGAGGTGGCGAGGAACCAGCCGGGTCGAAGACGCCGCCCCGATCCGAGCAGGAGGGCGACCAGAAGCAGGGAGATGCTCTCCAGATAGCGGGCGGCGATCCACAGCTGGGTTGGCAGGTCGGCACCGCGGCCGGCGAAAATCCCCATTCCCATGTAGCCGAGAACGTGCAGAAAGTCGAGAATGGCGACCGGAAGATAGGCCACCGCCAGGATCAGCAGGGTATTGTCGGGGGCGAAGCGGCGGGCATTCCAGCCGATGCTGAAGATGGTGACGGAAACCACGACGCTGAAGATTTCGACGATGCCGTGGTATAGGAGGTAGTTCTGTCGGCTCAACAGGTAGAGGAAGGCCAGGGCGACAATGCCGAGTGCCGCCTGCAGCAACAGCGGCGGAGAATCGGAAGGCCGGAGCACGGGGGGCGGGCATTTCCCCGATTCGGCAACTGACGAATCCATGACTCGACCTCCTTACCACAGAATTACAATTGCCGCTTAAACCGTGTGCGGCAGATAAAAAAACCGCCGTCCCGGCGCAAAAGCCGGCATGGCGGTTCTCATCGATTCTTATCGTCCCTCGCAAGCATCACAAAGCCGCTCCCCTGAACCTGAATCAGTCCATCAACCACACGAATTCAGGTTAAAAAACACCCCTCAACCTACCTTCATCGCGGTTTCCTGTCAAGGCTTTCTCCCCTGTCGGGCCAGCTCGCGCAGCACCTCCAGAATACGCACCATCGCCCAAGTATCGAGCCCGCAGTAGTCAAGGAGCGCCCGGCGGATCTCGGCGCGGCGCGCCGGATCGTCGGTGCGGCACATCTCGTGCCAGGCGAGCATCGCCATGCCGCCGTCGGCGACCTCCATCCCCTCGTAGGAGAGCTCGGGCACCAGCGCCGGCAGCACCTTCTTGATCGAATAGGAGCCGCGCATCGGCCAGCGGTAGACGGCACGGCTGCGGAAGGGCACCATCAGGTCGCGGACATTGCCGAGGCGCGCCTCGATCGCCCCGGCCAGGTCGGGGAAGGCGGCGGCGAGATCGCGCAGGACCCCTTTCTCGAAGGCCTGGTTGTAGGTCAGGATGCAGGCCTCTTCCGGGATGTCATCCAGCAGGCGTTCGGCCAGCTCGCGGCGCGGGTCGGCGCCGGGTGGCGCCAGGTATTCGCAATGGCTGACTTCGGCACCTTCCTCATCCTCGATGTGCAGGGAGTACTGAAAGGGGATCTTCTGGTAGGGGCGGGCGCCGTCGAAGGGGGGGATGGGGGTGTCGAAGGTCTCGAAGTCGAGGTGGCACAGCGGATGCCAGAGGCTCTCGAGAAAGTCGCGGAGACGCGGCGGATCGACGAAGTCCCGGTGCTCCAGGGCCGCCCTCGCCTCGAAGGCCTGCTTGTCCTTCAGCCGCTCGGGCGGCACCTCGTCAAGGTGGACGAAGCCGTCGTAGTAGAGGGCAAACTTGTCGGCCCGCCGGCCGCTGAGGGAGAAGACCGAATCCTCGGGAATGTGCCGCCAGCACCAGGGGATGAATTCGCACTCATAGGGGTCGGTGCAGTGCGGGCCGATATCGATCGGCGGCTCGTCGGCCCGCCGCAGAACCGATCGGAGTTCCGCAACGAGTTCGGGCAGCCCCTCCTGACGGGGCGGCACCTCGGAGGTAACCTCCTCGGCGATGAACAGCTTTTCGACTTCGATCGGTCCCCGGCGCACGTAGCTGTTGTCGACATGGACCAGGAAGGAGCGCTCCACCGGCAGGCCGGAGCGGGTCAGGACATAGTGCTGGATGGCCACGTCGCAGAGGTTGACCTCCTTGACCGAGGTGCCCATCTTGACCTCGTGGATTTGCCAGGCCTCGCCCCGGCGGACCAGGATGTCGGCCTTGACGAAGATGCCGTCGAGGGCGAAGGAGGCCTCGTAGATCACCGGGGCGCCCTGGCCGATCAGCGCGCGGGTGCGCTCGACCTGCTCGGCGACGCTGAGTCCTTCGTAGGGCACCTCCGTGCCGCCGGGAAAGAGCTGCTGGGCGAGGGCGCCGACCTGGTGGCCGATGCGGTAGCGCTCCTCGAGGTCGGGCTGGGGCGGCAGGTCGATATCGGGGGGATTCCTGGCCAGGTAGAGGGCCTTGGGGCACTGCATGCCCTTGAGCAGCAGCGACTTGCTCAGGCCGGTGCGGGCGGCGTTGTTCCGGTGTTCTTCTTCAGGAAATTCCGTCATCGGCTCCTCCGGGGATGGGATGTCCCCAAGGGACACACCGCTATGGACGAAAAGTCAATCTCGCGCCCGCAACGCTGCCGCGAGCGAAACCCGGCCGGGCTTGTTCCGCCGCCCGCATGGCGATAAAATAGGAGTGAAGGCAGTGAGCGAACGAAGTTGCAACAGGAAAGGAAGGTATTTATGTTCATCATCGGCTTTTACGCAATCATCTTTTTCGCCCTGGTGATGGGTGTTGGAATGGCCTGGGATTCCTGGCTCCATCATCACTGAGAACGCTGAAAACAGTTCGATTTCCTCAACACTACCAAAAACGCATGAGAAAAGCCGGTCCCCCTCACGGGTACCGGCTTTTCTTACTGCATCGAACTGAGAAAATGAAGAAGATGTCGACGACCCGCCTGCCACAACGAGCCCGCGACACTTTGAATATAACATTGTTTTGAGCTTCTTCAATGTCGAAAAAACAAAAAGGGTCCGCTTGGAGAATTTTCAGTCCTCCACGAGAGTCGGCGAACGCAGGGAGATGCCGACCTTGAGGTTGGGCGAATCGGGCAGATGGTGGTGGGGAATGCGCAGATAGAGAACGGCGGCGACCAGGGCGCCGTGGCTCACCGCGCTGCCGAAATACTCGCCGACGCGGAGGACCAGGGCGTTGCTCACCGGCGAGACGAAGGAGACGTGCTTGAGAGGGGTGCATTCGAGCAGCCAGTCGCAGCAGAGGGAAAACTCGTCGTAGGCACTCTCGAGCCGATGACGTTCTGCGTCGAAATCAAGGCCCGGAGTCTCGCAGACGCCGGGGTCGGACAGGCCCGAAGCGCAGAGGAGGGGATGCTTGTCGAGCAATGTCCGGAAGGCTCGTTCGCTTATATTCATCATCGTCTCCATCAACGGGACCAGTTCAGACCAGCTTTAACAGGTATCGGCCGACATGGCAATGCCTGATTTTGGCTCGGTACGCCTTGAGTCGCGGCGCGGACAAAGCCATTGACATTTCTCCGGGTTCCCTGCTAACGTGGCTGGACAACATTGAAATCGCCCTAGGGGAGTGAAACACTGAGAGTCTCGCATCGGCGGGACGACCCTTTGAACCTGATCCGGATCATACCGGCGGAGGGAAGCGGCGCTGAAACCGGAGAATCCGGAAAAGGCCGCTGTTCGCGGCCTTTTTTCGTTGTAACGGTTACTTTTCGTTTATGAAGATTCTGCTCAACGAACAACCGCTCGAAGTGTCCGAAGGCGCCACTCTCTTCGCCGTTCGGGACGAACACAAGCCCGAAGCCGACGTCCTTATCGTCAACGGCTTTCCGGCCGGCGGCGACCTGCCCCTGGGCGAGGGCGACGGGGTGGTGCTCATCCGCCGCGGCGAGCAGCCCTCGAAGGAGGAACTGGAGGCGCTGATGGCGGCGCGCCACACCCCGGGCGTCCACGAACGGGTCAGGAAGGCGACGGTCGGCATCGCCGGCGTCGGCGGTCTCGGCTCGGCGGTGGCGATCGCCCTGGCGCGCATCGGCGTGGGGCACCTGGTGGTCGCCGATTTCGACGTGGTGGAGCCGTCCAATCTCAACCGGCAGCAGTACTTTGTCGACCAGATCGGCCTGCCGAAGGTGATCGCCCTCAAGGACAACCTGCGGCGTATCCACCCCTACGTACGGGTGACCACCTTCAACGGCCGCCTCACCCCGGACAACCTGCCCGAGGTGTTCGCCGAGGCGGACGTAATGGTGGAGGCCTTCGATGCCGCCGACCAGAAGGCGATGCTCACCGAGACCTTCCTCGGCCGCTGCCCCGAAAAACCGCTGGTCGCCGCCTCGGGGCTGGCCGGCTCGGCATCGTCGAACACCATCGTCACCCGCCGCTCCCTCGGCAACCTCTATATGGTCGGCGACGGCGAAACGGCCGCCCGCCCCGGCGAGGGGTTGATGGCCCCCCGCGTCGGCATCGCCGCCCACCACCAGGCCAACGCCGTGCTGCGCCTGCTGCTGGGGGAAGAGCCGGGATAATTCGTAGGGACAGGCCTTGTGCCTGCCCGGGGCGCCCACAAGGGGCGTCCCTACCCGAAACCGGAAGCAACCGACATGAACATCACCGTCAACGGAAAAAATCGCGAACTGGCCGGAGAGCCGACCGTGGCCGCCCTGCTGGAGGAACTCGGGCTCGACGCCGCGCGCGTTGCCGTCGAGCACAACCACGACATCCTGCCCCGCGACCGCTTCGCCGAAACCGCCCTCTCCGAGGGCGACCGGGTCGAACTGGTGCAATTCGTCGGGGGCGGGTAGGACTGGTTTGACCAATTCAACGAATAAAACCAATAAAACGAATTTTCACGACTTCAACCAAAGGTTTTTAAAATGGACGAGTTGATCATCGCCGGACGGAGCTTTACATCGCGCCTGCTGGTCGGCACCGGCAAGTTCGCCTCCAACGCCGCCATGGTCGCGGCCATGGAAGGGGCGCGGGCCGAGATCGTCACCGTCGCCCTGCGCCGGGTCGATATCGACAACCCCGACGACAGCATGCTCTCCCACATCGACCGGCGGAAATACCTGCTGCTGCCCAACACCAGCGGCGCCCGCGACGCCGAGGAGGCGGTGCGCCTGGCCCGACTGGCCCGGGCCGCGGGCTGCGAGCCGTGGGTCAAGCTCGAAGTCACCCCCGACCCCTACTACCTGCTGCCCGATCCGGTGGAAACCCTCAAGGCGGCGGAGATCCTGGTCAAGGACGGCTTCACCGTGCTGCCCTACATCACCG
>Ga0102953_1001370_pt1 | contig 15573 bp, 11 predicted proteins | sample SalPon2A_C_D2_MG_FD_78509 | JGI IMG/M metagenome (GOLD analysis project Ga0102953, IMG submission 78509) | Soil microbial communities from South San Francisco under conditions of wetland restoration - Salt Pond MetaG R2A_C_D2_MG | ecosystem: Environmental > Terrestrial > Soil > Wetlands | place... | reverse complement strand
GCAATTATCAAAGTAATTGGTGTTGGAGGCGGTGGAGGAAACGCAGTGAACCACATGTATGAGCAGGGCATTAAAGATGTGGGATTCATGCTGTGTAATACCGATGCACAAGCCTTAAAAAAGAGTCCGGTTCCTTTAAAATTGCAACTGGGGGAATCGCTGACAGAAGGACGTGGCGCCGGGAACAAGCCCGAAATCGGGCGTGAGGCTGCCGTTGAAAATATTGACGATGTCAAAAAGACACTCGAATCATCTACCAAAATGGTGTTTATCACTGCCGGAATGGGGGGTGGCACTGGTACCGGCGCAGCACCGGTGATCGCTGAGGCCTGCAAGGAGCTTGGTATCCTCACCGTGGGAATTGTTACCCTGCCATTTCGTAACGAGGGACGTCGCCGGATCAAACAAGCGATTGATGGAATTGCCGAAATGGAAACCCATGTGGATTCGTTGTTGGTGATCAATAACGAACGCATTCGTGAAATGTATGGCGACTTTAAAATATCAGAAGCTTTTGCCAAAGCTGATAATGTGTTGACCACAGCAGCAAAAGGAATTGCTGAAATTATCACCGTTCCCGGCTATATCAACGTTGACTTTGCCGATGTGGAAACCGTGATGCGAAATAGTGGTGTGGCCGTCATGGGATCATCAAGATCTGAAGGAGAAGGACGGGCGCTCAAGGCTGTGGAAGACGCATTGAACTCGCCGCTGCTGAACAACAACGACATACACGGAGCACGCGATATTCTGCTGAATATTACATCTGGTGGCGAGGAAGTGACCATGGACGAAATTGGCGAAATTACCGATTACATCCAGGCGAAAGCAGGACACGATGCCGACCTGATATGGGGAAATGGGGTTGATGAAGCACTGGGCGACCAGATTTCGGTGACTGTGATCGCTACCGGTTTTAGCGTCAGTAGCATTCCGGAAATGATGGCTGCACGAAAAGTTGAGAAGACCTATCACACCTTGTCGGATGATCCACAACCAACACCTCCACCACGTCCAAAACCACAACCACGTGTGCCGTTCACTGGAGAGGATTCTGAAGCTCGTTTGAAGTCGAACCAACGATCCATTGAATTCGAGATCAACAACGATGCTGATGAGAATTTTGATGAACTATATGGAAAACCGCAAATGAGCGAAGAAGAACGTGAATACGATGTAAAAATGGACTATTCAATCTCCACTGATGAAGAGGTGGACGAATTGGAAAATATCCCGGCATATCGGCGCAAGAAAGTGAACATTCAAGGCATGCGGAAGAAATTTGAAGAGAAACTATCGCGCTTTTCATTATCTCCCGATGATGATGATAACACGAAGTTGCGAGACAATAATTCGTACCTGCACGATAAAGTGGACTAGTATCGTGTCGACTAAAGCCTGTCCTTCGAAGTCACCCTGAACTTGTTTCAGGGTGTCATGCTTGATGAGGTGCTGAAACAAGTTCAGCATGACGTTCCATAAAAAGAAAGTTGATTCACGACTTTGGAATTTGTGTTTTGTCATTTGGAATTTTAATACTGATATCATGAGTTTATTTGATCAAATTAATGAGGATATAAAGACGGCGATGAAAGCCCGTCAAAAAGACAAGCTGGAAGCATTGAGAGGCATCAAAAAGGTGCTGATTGAAGCTAAAGCAGCCAAAGGGGCTGGTACTGAGCTGGATGACGACGAAGTCATCAAGATTATTCAGAAGCTGGCCAAACAAGGTCGTGACTCTGCAAGCATATACAAAGATCAGGGACGCGATGATTTATACCAACAGGAAATGGTGCAGGTAGAAGTTTATGAAACCTATTTGCCAGCCAAAATGAGTGATGAATTGCTGGAAACAACGATAAAGACCATCATCGATTCGGTTGGTGCGACCAGTATGAAAGACATGGGAAAAGTGATGGGCGTTGCTTCCAAGCAATTGGCGGGGAAAGCCGATGGGAAAGATATTGCTGAGAAAGTGAAAGCTTTACTCAGTTAATTTCAATCAATCAGTTCGAAATTATCAATCAGTTCGAATGTTAGCAACATCAAGTTAGTTACTTGAGTGTTCGTTAGAAAAAAGGCAGGTTTAATGACCTGCTTTTTTTAGTTCATCAAGGTGGATAATTTTTGTAATAATAATCTCCGGTCGATGGGTTTCGAAATGTAATCGTTGCAACCAACCTCCAAGCATTTTTTCTTTTCATTTTCCATTGCGTAGGCTGTCTGAGCGATAATAGGAACTTCCGAATCCATTTCGCGAATTTGCTCGGTGGCATTAAATCCATTCACAACAGGCATGTTAATATCCATCAATATTAAATCTGGCTTGTGTTCCCTGTATTTTTCAAAAATCTCGTCTCCTGATTTTACATGTACAAGCTTCACCTTTGTTTTTCGAAGAATCGCTTCAATCAACAGGTATGAATTCAGATCATCCTCAGCAATTAAAATTGTTTTGTTGTCCCAATCTTTTGGTCCAATATCATCTGGGATGGAATCGATTTGCTCGGTAGGACCAATTTGTTGAATTTGGATCATAAATGTGACTTCGAATAAGGTTCCAATTCCGGGTTTTGATTCTACATGAATCTCTCCGTGAAGCATATTGACCAAGCCTTTAACGATGCTCAGTCCCAGACCGGTTCCTGATTTTGACTTCAGTTTTACAAATCGTTCAAAAATTTGATTTATTTTTTCTTGTTCAATACCAGTCCCGGTATCTTTTACAAACAAGGAAATCTGGTTCTCTTCTTCTTGGGAATAGCCAAATTCGACATATCCGGTTTCGGTTTGTTTCAATGCATTGGTAAGCAGGTTGTCCATGATTTGTTTGATTCGAATTCGATCAGCAATAACCAATAATTTGTCATTTGCCTTATTCATTCTCAATTCGACCTCCGGATTTTCAGTATGTAATTTTGAGTATTGGTGAAATTGCAGTAGTTCATCCATCAATACATTGAAATCGAATAATTGATTGTTTAAACTCAGTTGGTTGGAATCAATTTTGGACAGGTCGATGATGTCATCAATAATCTTCAAAAGTTGATCACCACTATTTTTAATGATTTCAATATAGGATTTTAACTGTGGCTTTTTTGCTGTTTTTTCTTCCAGAAGCTCGGTAAATCCTAAGATTCCGTTCAGCGGGGTGCGAATTTCATGTGACGTGTTGGCCAAAAAGGCTGATTTTAACTGATTGGCTTGCTCGGCCTGGGTTTTTGCTTTGATGAGTTCCTGTTCGGTTTTCTTCAATGCTGTAATGTCAATGACAGTGGAAACCATCGTGTTTTGCCCGGGCATGGGGATATTGACAGCGTTGATGTTTCGCTTACTCCCATCCTGCTGCGTGACAACGATATTCTCCCAATGCATTCTTGAGGCGTCGCCACTATTTAGGTCGGCCATCACCCGTTCAATTATTTTTTTTCGGTAGACCGGATCCGGGTAAACACATTTAAAAAACCTGGGTAAGTCTTTTAAAACGTCTTTGTCCCAACCATAGATTTCAGAAAATTTGTCATTCATGTATTCGACAACACCATTGTCGATGGAGTTTGAGGCAACACCAATTGGGAGGTTGTCAAGTATGGTTTGGATGTATTCGTTCTTCTTACGCAAATCGATTTCCGACTTTTTCTTGCTGGTAATATCGGAAACCATGCCAATGTAAAAATCAATTTCTCCCTGATTATTGCGCTTGGCCGTTACTGCAATGTCCACCCAGCGAATTTCTTTATTAACATTCAAAAATCTTTTTTCCAAGCGGTAGCTGTCTAATTTGCCCTCAATCATTTGTTGCATCAATTCCAACTCATGGTACAAATCTTCGGGATAGGTGAAATCGGTGAAATTCATTTTCAGGAGTTCTTCCCGGGTGTAACCCAGTATTTTTATAAATTCGGGGTTACTATCCAACAGGTTGCCACGGGCATCGGCAACGACAATACCGGTTATTGAATAATTGAAAATTCCCTTGAATTTTTCTTCGCTTTCCTGAATGGCTAAATTCGCTTTTTTGCGTTCCGTAATATCGATGGTTGTCCCAATCATTCTCAACGCTTGTCCTTTGCTATCCCTTATCACATCAGCACTTGCCATGACCCAGCGAGTTTCCTTGGTTTGCTGATGAATAATTTGATGTTCAATCTGAAAGCTGGATTTTTCCTGGCTGCCTAAGATTTTTCGCAAGCGCTTTTCTTCTTTTTCAGGAATGGCGTTTAGTAAGTCTTTGTGTGAAACTTTCCCTGAGGAAAAACCAAAAATCGCCTGGTAGATATCGGAACAGGTGAACGATTTCTCTTTAACGTCATACACCCACATTCCAATATTGCCGGCTTTTTGAGCTCTTTTCAGGTTTTCTTCGCTGCTTTTCAGGGCTTTTACCATCTTCTTTTGTACGGTAATGTCGAGTCCGGAACTGATTATTCCGATGATTTCGCCAGCTTCGTTTTCAACATGAGCATTGTGCCAGGCGATTAAACGTTTTTCACCGCTCTTGGTCAGAATCAAATTTTCGCGGTATGATTCCATTAGAATATTGCTGGTGATGACTTTATCAATTGCCTTATTTAGTTGTTCCTTAATCTCGCTGGGGACAAAATGATCAATCCATCTTTTTCCAATAATTTCATGTTGTTGATACCCTAATATTTCTGATGTTTTTTTATTGGCTAAAAATACTTTCCCGTCCCGGTCAAGGGCAAGAATCATCACTTCGGCAATATCCAGGTACTGTTGTGCTCTTCTTTTTTCAAGGCTCAGTGTTTTGTATGATTCGACCAATTCCTCAGTACGTTCTTCAACCAATTCTTCCAGGTGATTTTTGTATTTAATCAGCTCCTGTTCCTGCTTTTTATTCTCCGTAATTTCAGTAAATGTCACCACTAAACCTTCAATACTGTCTTCAATGGTGCGGTAAGGATTAATTCGCATCCAGAAGAATCGGTTGCCGGGTGTTTTTACCTCCACTTCTTTGGGGATCAGATTTTCCAACACTTCAAGAAGGTCGTTGGTCAGGTTTGAATAATCCAGCTTGTTGGTGAATAGTTTGATCGAACGGCCGATGTCCGATTCGAGCAAATCGATGATGGTTGAGATGGATGGCGTAAAGCGAAAGATCTTCAGTTTTTTATCCAGGAAAATGGTGGCAATCTGGGTGCTTGCCAACAGGTTGAGAATGTCGTTGTTTACATCAGTCAATTCGTCAATTTTAGATTGCAGTTGCATGTTGGAGTTATTCAACTCTTCATTGACCGATTGAAGTTCCTCTTTGGAAGTTTCCAGCTCTTCATTGGCGCTTTGAAGTTCTTCGTTGATCGACTGTTCTTCTTCGTTCGAAGCTTTCAGTTCTTCGTTCGTTGTTCCCAGCTCCTCAATCGTACTTTGAAGGTATTTCTGAGTTTCCCGCAGTTCTTTTTCCAGTTCATTAATTTGGTCGGCCATCTGGTTGTCGCCCACAATCAATGGTTTCCCATCTTTTAGGTCAAGTTTGCTTTGGAGGAAACTCACCATGTATAATTCTTCTGGAGAGTCATTTCGTGTGATGGGCGAGACAATGATGTCGACGAATTCCGCGATATCTTCATTGGTCAGCTGAATGTTTTTCTTGACAACCTCTTGTTTTCCGTTTTTGGCTTTACGAATGGCGTGGGACATTGAAAGCCTGATTTCCTGCTTTGCAGACTGAATAATGTTAAAGGTGGGTTCACCAGTTGGTTGTTCTATAAATTTACCTGTTTTTCCCTGGTAAAATAAAATATCATCATTGGCATTGATGATGATGCTGGGTGGAGTGAATCGTTCCAGAACGACTGCTCTGGCAAGTTCACTGAGGTTTTTCTCCTGGTTTTTTTTGTGATCCATGATCTTACTAGTATCATAATAATTGGTCGCCGAAAACATCCAATGAGGCGTATATTGCTCAATGGTATTGATTTTTCGAAATATTTTAGCTTTTCGATTGACAACAGAAAAGAGCTGAGTGGCATTGCCCAGATTTTCTGAGTTGCCGAGGAATAAAAATCCGTCATTCAACAATGCATAATGGAAGGTTGACAATATTTTTTGTTGAAGTTCATTGTTCAAATAGATGAGTAAATTCCGGCAACTGATTAAATTCAGTGAAGAATACGGTGGGTGTCCCAGCACATTTTGCTCGGCGAAAATGATCATCTCCCTGATCTCCGGCACAACTTTATATTGATCATTTACCGGGATGAAATAGTCGTCGAAAAACTTTTGGGGAACTGTTGTTCTAACGATCCCGGGATACAATCCTTCCCGGGCTTTTTCAATGGCCCATAAATCAATATCTGACGCAAAAATCTTGACCTGGAAACGGCGTTTTTCTTTTTTTAGGATATGATTCAACACAATAGCAATGCTGTATGCTTCTTCACCGGTTGCACATGCCGGAATCCAAATACGAATGATACCTTCTTTGGCGTTGTTGATAATTTCCGGCAACACAGTTTCTTCAAGAAATTTGAAGGCTTCCTTTTCACGGAAGAAACTGGTAACACTGATCAACAGTTCTTTGCTCAAGGCCTGGGACTCTACTTTATCTTCTTTGAGAAAGTCGAGATACTCACCCAGATTGTTGATTTTTGTGGAATTCAGCCTTCTTCCCAGGCGTCGAAAAAGGGTGTTCCGCTTATACTTTGAAAAGTCTTTGCCTGTTCTTTTTAAAAGAATGGTAAAAATTGCTTTAGCATGTTGATCATAGTCGGCCTCATCAAGTAAAAATGATTTGTTATGGCGATCAAAATGATCGATGATTTTTTGAGGCATTTCCTCGGGTGGCATCACAACATCTACAATGCCGGACGCCAATACCGATTCAATCATTCCACTTTGACTGGCTGATGTTGGCGACTGTACGAGCACCAGTCCTCCATTTTGATGAATTTTTTGAATGCCCTCAGCACCATCGTTTCCTGTTCCTGATAAAATAGCAACAACAGCCAAATCTTTTTGTGTTGCAGCCAATGAAGCCAGGAAAGTGTCAATGACATGAAACAGTTCTTTTTTATTGGTAGATGGTAACAGTGTAAATTTGTGCTCCTTAAGGTTGAGAATTTCATTTTCCGGAATAATATACAGATGATCAGGTTTGATCTCCATATTATTCTTAATCAGTGAAACGGGAATCTTCGTATTCTTTCTTAAAATGTTTGTCAATAGACTTTTATGATCAGCTGATAAGTGTTGAACAAAAACATATGTGTAGCCTGATTTTGAAGGTATATTGGAGGTAAAACGTTGAAATGCTTTTAACCCGCCTGCCGATGCACAAATTGCTATTATTGGCTGTTTTGGGTCTGTTTTACTCATGGGGAAGGACATTTTCCTAAATATAACAAAATTTATCAGCGGAAAAAAAAGGCGTGCGTTCAAAGCATAAAAAATAACTCTCGAATCACATATTTATGTAAAAAACTATTGTTTTAGGAGTTTGTCCAATGTAGATTCCGGAACTTTAAAAACGGTACCGTGCCGTGTTCCGGGCGGAAAGCTGATTTCGTCATTGATAACTTTCCAGTGTTTTAAATCGCTACTGCTTACTGCTCCCATGTGGTGGCGGGTGTATTCATCGTAAAAAACCACCCATTGATCACCAATTTTAGTGACTGTCGGCCCTTCCACCCAGTCAGGACTGATTGGTTTTTTACTGGCCATTTCGTAGCCACCGGTCAGGTTTTTACTAGTAGCAATCAGGATGTGTTTTTTGGGTGGTTTCCGCGTTTCATCTTTCAGGAACATGTAGCAGGTACCACTAATCTTTTTGATGGTTGCATCAATCACATTGAACCCTCCGTCATACAAAAGTTTGGTGGGTGAGAATGTTGTAAAATCTTTGGTGGTTGTGTAATACATCCGGTGATTGTATTTTGAGTCGCCTTGGTTTTCGCCCTTTTTAAAGCGACCGGGAATGGTGGTTGCCCAGAAAATCAGGTAGCGATCACTGCCTTTGTCATAGTATATTTCCGGGGCCCAACAGTTCAGTGCAGTTGGCTCATCTTTCATAACTGGAACAAATTGTTGTTTGGACCAATGAATCAAATCTTTGGAACTCGCATAGCCAATGCCGCGATCATTCCAGCTAACGGTCCACACCATATGAAAAAGTTTGTCCGGGCCCTGAATGATGCACGGATCACGCATCAACTTGTCATCAGCTACTTTTGGCGTTAAAAACGACTGGTTGTTTTTCAATGCAGTGTAATGGTATCCGTCGCGACTGTATGCCAGGTGGAGCCCGTCTTTCCCATTATTATTGAAGTATGAAAAAAGGTAGACTTGTTTTTCCTGAGCCTGACAACTTATTAATAAGAATGCCAGAAGTACGTTTAATATTGCAGTTTTCATTAGGTCTAATTTTCCGGGTCAATATTGAGCTGTAAAAATAGGAAATGCTCCGCAAGGAATACTTTTAATAATGAAATTTTAAGGAAGTTTAGAGAATGATTTTTTCAACTTGTGGTTTGTAGTTTCTTCCAATCGGAATTTTATGCTTCCCAATTTCAATCATTCCGGGGTGCAATGCAGTGATTTTTGAAAGCGAAACAATGTACCCACGATGAACCCGTAAAAATTTGCTTGCGGGCAGTTGCGCTTCCATGTGACTGATTCGCTCTTTGATGGTTATTTTATCGTTTTCGGTGTGTACAATCAAGTAATCGCCAAAACTTTCCAGGTATAAAATATCCTGGAAGAAAACTTTGAGCCGTTTTTTGTCGGCCTTCAAAAACAGGTGATCCTGATTTGTACCGGGCGTCTCTTGTGCTGATGTGGTCGCTGGATGTTCATTCATCCGTTGGTAAAACCGGTTGATGGCTTTACTAAACCGAAGCAGGGAGATCGGTTTCAGTAAATAGTCGACCACATCCAGTTCAAATGCGTCAATGGCGTAATCGCGATAGGCCGTGGTGAAGATCACTTTGGGTGGCTGGTTGAGGTTGCGCAAAAAATCAACGCCGGTAATTTGGGGCATCTGAATATCGAGAAAAATCAGGTCAACATTTGTTTTTGCTAGTAGTTCAATCGCCTCAATCGCATTGCTGCATTTACCAACCAACTTCAGGTTTTTGAACTCAGCCAGGTGGTTTTTAATGACCCGAATGGCAATGGGTTCATCATCAACAATCAAACAGTTATAAGTTATTTGGTCCATTTTTCCTCGGTTATTTGGGATGAAGTTTTTTGCAATGTTAGCTGTAAATCCACCGTAAATGTCATTTCGTTGGGCGTAATTTTAAGCCGATGTTTTTCAGGATACAATAATTGAAGGCGTTTGGTTACGTTTTTCAGCCCGATCCCCTGACTGTATTCATCATTGTTTGTCGCCTCCGGGTTTCGGCTGTTTTCAATGTGCAAACGAAGTTCAATGTCAGCGATTTTAACTTCAATTTTCACAAAAGGTTTTTGAATGGATTTGCTCACACCATGCTTGAATGCGTTTTCAAAAAAAGCGATTAACAACATCGGCGCAATTTGCAATTGGTCAATTTCCCCGGTAATGTTGAAGTCAATTTTCAGCTTTTCACCGTAGCGAATTCGTTCAATCTCAATGTAATTTATTAAATGTTCCAGTTCGCTCCTCAAACTTACTGTTGGCTTGTTGCATTTGTAAAGCATGTAATCCATCAGGTCCGAGAGCTTTAAAACCAGTTCCGGTGCCAAATCTGATTTTTCCAGGGTCAATCCGTACAAATTATTTAGTGTGTTGAACAGAAAATGAGGGTGGATCTGTGCTCGTAAAAGATTCAATTCAGATTCCCGAAGTTTTAGCTCCGTTTCCAGCTGCGCTTTTTCCAGGCGTGTGTTTTCTTTTTTCATATAGAAAGCTCGTTTGACCTGCTCAATGGCGATGAAGCCGATGATGATGAAATACAAACCAACCAGTAGAAAGACGACATCGACCGATGCTGGATCGAGTTTGTAGAGCTGAAAATCGCTCACGGTGATAAAGACGAACAAGCTAATCATTAGTTCGGCCCAGAGTGTAAAAACGAGCGTGTAAAACAGGAAAAGCGTGAAGCGCCAATAGTAGCCACGAAACAGAAAGCGGGGAATGAGGTAATAATTGAGGAAATAACCCGTAACGATGGCCAGTGGAAAAAGCAACGACGCGAAAATGATGGTGGTTTGATAGTCCCGGTTGGCGCGTCCAAAAAACAGGATAAAGAACAAATAGGATATCACCCAAAAAAAAAGGTGTTGTCCAACTTTGATCAAACTTAGTCCCGAAAAACCAGGACTGGCAAATTTCAATCTTGAGTTCATTGTTGCTCGTGTTCAGGGAATCAATACCGATTGGTATTTAAGAAAACTCAATAATCACTTCGTTTATTATTGAGTTTGATATAGATACCCAATGTGCAAATTTTGTAATAGGGTATAAAATACTGAAAATATCGCTTGAAACCGAAATCTTGTCGATGAACAACAGGATTTTGCCCACTTATGATTAGAAACGTCGTTGAATGGAATTTGTGGATCAAGTTGCAGTATCGGTACAATTTTTTGACGTTCGTCGATCTAAAAAGGATTTTCTTTTCAGCAGCCATAAACTTGTTTCAGATTTTCAACTTAAATTTAACGATATGAATGTATTTGATTTATTTGCAATGGGAGGTCCGCTGTTGATGACAATCATTACCATCTGGGGGATTGCCATGCTGGTATTTACCGTTCAAAAGGTGATCCACTTTTTTGTACAGCAGAAGTACACCGAAAGTGGACTGGGATTGATTCTTCTTTTTGGAAGCCTCGCAATTGTCAGCGGATTTTTAGGTCAGGCCGTTGGCTTGTTGATGGCATTTAACGCCATTGAAGCAGCGGGCGATGTCTCTCCCGCATTGATTGCCGGCGGATTAAAAGTAAGTATGATTGCCCCGATGTACGGAACTTTTATATTTCTTTTTTCCCTGATTTTATGGGGTGTGTTGAAGGAGGCTTACGTTCGGAAAAGCGAAGTTTAATTCAACCCATTTTGTGTCTAATACCTTCTAATTTAGCAGTTTTCAGGAAAGCTCTTCGTTGTTCGGAGAGCTTTCAATGTTGAAAATATTATTTTCCAGCGGTTTGTCGATACCACTCCACAAAGTTTTTCACCCCCTCTTCAAATGAATATTGCGGATTGTACCCTAAAAGTTCCTTGGCTTTGTCAATGTTGGCATAGGTAATATCTACATCACCCGGTTGCATCTGCATTTGTTTAATCCGAACTTTCTTTTCGGTGGCTTTCACGATGGCAGCAATCATTTCAGAAAGTTTTACCGGCTGGTTGTTGCCCAAATTAATGGTCTCATAGACCTTGTCGTGTGCTTCCAGGTAATTGATTGCACCGACGATTCCGGAAACCGTATCTTCATAATAAGTGTAATCGCGTGAGGTGCTGCCGTCGCCAAACATGGGGATTTCTTCATCGTTCAAAATCAGCCGGGTAAATTTATGAATGGCCAGGTCTGGTCGTTGGCGAGGCCCAAAGACAGTAAAAAAACGCAGGTTGATAATGTCCAGATCATACAGCGAATGATAGGTGTAGTTGATCAGTTCGCAAGCCTTTTTGGTAAAAGCATAAGGCGAAATAGGATTGCTCACATCCTGTTCTTCGTGAAATGGAGTTTCCTTCGTGTTTCCATAAACCGATGAAGATGAAGCAAAAGCCATTTTTTTGATGCCCATATTTTTCATCACATCCAAAATATTCTGGGTCGCCATAATATTTGCCCGAATATAGCCCTGCGGATCTTCAATGGATGGGCGAACACCTGCTTTGCCAGCGAGGTGTACCACACTGTCGATGGAAAATCCGTTCAACCCCTTATTCAAGGCGTCGAAATCTGCCAAATCTACCTCCCGAAAATGAAACCGGGGGTGATTGACAAAGTCGAGCATGTTGCGTTCTTTGATCTTCCGGTCGTAAAACGGATCGAAATTGTCGATACCGATGACTTGGTGACCGTTCCCTAATAAATGTTCGGTTAAGTGTGATCCAATAAAGCCGGCGCACCCGGTAACAATGATGGTTGACATGGCTGTACGTTTATTTTATTTTTCCTGAAATCAATGCAATGAATTTGTTGACGACAGGAATATCAATTCGTTGAAAAAGACTTCGTTTGTTGAGATGGATTAAGATGTTCCGCAGGTAGATGAACATACCCATGCTATGTGCCGCAATCAGCACGGGATCCAGACGGAATGCACCGTAAATCAGGTTCATAATTGAGCCGCACACACTGATAACCCAAAAGCCCATAGGCAGAAGCGATTCTTTCCGGTTTTCAGAATAAATCCACTGGTAAAAGAAACGTGAGATGAAGACCAGTTGTGCCGTGATTCCCCAAATCATCAACCCCAAAGGGTTGTTTTCATTCTTCAGGAAGGTGCTTGGTGTATAATCGGTTCCAAAAAATAAATACCCTAGAATGAGGAATGGCATCGCCACAATGAGAATCCTTAAAATTGGATTCATTGGTTTCCAAACTTTTTTAAGTTGCAGGTTACGCACATAAATAAAATATACCAGTAATTGCCCAATCAGGATCGCCGCATCCTGGCGAAGAATCCCGTAGGTGAGCATCAAAATGGAAGCGATCAAACTGATCTTCCAGAAAAGGGAAGGAGACAAGACCTGTCCTTCATGCTCGGATTTAAACCACTGAACGATATTCCTTCCAAAAAACAGGAATTGTGAGAAAAATCCGATCCCATATATCAGGTAGTTGTGCATTATTTCACTTTTTCAGGCGATGCAAATATAAATCAAATTGTTATCAACTTGAATAGTTTCATCGGCTATTCATTTGAATGATGATCAAAAATTAGTTTTTCATATAAATATAGAAGAACGGCAGATTGTGACAAAATAGTTTGGAAGATCGATGGAAAATTGTCTGCTTGTTGGTTTGTTAATTTCCCATCTAATAGTAGGTAAGATTCATAAAATGAAAAGGTTGAAGAAGTCCTTCTGAAATTTAAGATGTGTTTATCTGTGAAGGATTTTGGAAGGCTATTTTTGTAATTAAAATTTGAATATCTTTGCGGCAAATAGAACAGGGAGTAATTGAAAGAAAGGTTTTTATATTCATGAATAATATCCGCAACTTTTGCATCATCGCACATATTGACCATGGGAAAAGTACCTTGGCCGACCGGCTGTTGGAAGTAACAAAAACCGTGAGTGAACGGGAAATGAAAGCCCAGGTGCTCGATAATATGGATTTGGAACAGGAGCGAGGCATCACCATTAAGAGTCATGCTATTCAGATGGATTATGAACAGGATGGTGAGAAATATGTGCTTAATTTGATCGATACCCCGGGACATGTTGACTTTTCATATGAGGTATCGCGGTCAATTGCTGCCTGCGAAGGTGCGTTGCTGATTATTGATTCCACACAGGGAATTCAAGCTCAGACTATTTCAAACCTGTACCTGGCGATTGAACACGATCTGGAAATTATCCCGGTGTTGAACAAGATGGACTTGCCCAATGCCATGCCGGAAGTTGTGGAAGACCAAATCATTGATTTGATCGGATGTAAACGGGAAGAGATTCTGCGAGCCAGTGGTAAAACAGGGGAGGGAATTGATGAAATTTTACGACGTATTGTTGAAGTGATTCCTGCTCCACAGGGCGATCCGGAAGCACCATTACAGGCTTTGATTTTCGACTCGGTTTTTAACTCTTTTCGCGGAGTGATTGCTTACTTCAAAATTGTCAATGGAAGCATTAATCAAGGTGATTTGGTGAAGTTCGTCAATACCAAAAAAGAATACGGTGTCGATGAAATTGGCGTGTTGCGTTTGGGTATGGAAAAACGTAAAACACTCAGCGCTGGTAATGTGGGCTATATCATCTCGGGAATAAAAACAGCCAAAGAAGTTAAAGTTGGTGATACGATCACACACAAGGGGCGGCCGTGCACGGCGATTTCTGGTTTCGAGGAAGTGAAGCCGATGGTCTTTGCAGGTGTGTACCCAATTGATGCTGAAGATTACGAAGATCTTCGTGCTGCTATGGAAAAGTTGCAGCTGAATGATGCTTCATTGACTTTTGAGCCCGAATCATCGGCTGCGCTGGGATTTGGTTTTCGATGCGGTTTCCTGGGCATGTTGCATATGGAGATTGTTCAGGAACGTCTGGATCGCGAATTCGATATGAATGTGATTACCACGGTGCCAAACGTTTCGTACCTGGTTCATTCAACTGAGGGGGAAACAACCACGGTGTATAATCCATCTGGATTGCCTGCGTCAACAACGATAGAAGAAATTGAAGAGCCCTATATTCGCGCTCAAATCATTACCAAGTCTGATTATATCGGGCAGGTGATGACCTTGTGCCTGGAAAAGCGGGGAATGATGAAAAAGCAGGATTACTTGACCGCTGAACGTGCCGAGCTCACGTTTGACATGCCGCTGGGAGAGATTGTTTTCGATTTCTACGATAAATTAAAATCAATCTCGAAAGGCTATGCTTCGTTTGATTACCATATGATTGGATACAAGCCGGCCAAATTGGTTCGTTTGGATATCCTCCTGAATGGTGAAATGGTGGATGCCCTTTCTTCATTGATCCACTTTGACAACGCCTATACACTTGGTCGCCGCATGTGCGAAAAGCTAAAGGAACTGATTCCTCGTCAGCAGTTTGATATTGCCATACAGGCGGCTATCGGCGCCAAAATTATTGCCCGCGAAACAGTGAAAGCTGTTCGGAAGGACGTAACAGCTAAATGTTACGGTGGTGATATCTCGCGTAAGCGAAAACTGCTGGAAAAACAAAAGAAAGGTAAAAAGCGCATGAAACAGGTTGGTAATGTTGAAGTACCACAGAAAGCTTTCCTGGCTGTTTTGAAGCTTGACTAAAATAAAACAATTGCACTTTTCTTTCGTTTATTTAATTGGAAGTGTTGTGATTTTAAATAACTTATCATAGATTTATGTTTCAAAAGTTAACTAAAATATTTACAATGCCTAGAAAAGCCGAAAAACTGACCTTTTCTATTTCTGGAAATGGAATCTTACATGTCAAATCGTCGGATTTGATAAAATCAAAAAAATTTAAAAAGCAGGTTGAAATTGTCAAGGCTCATTCAAAAGGCAAGAAATAGCCTTTAAATGAACGTTTTACCCCTAATTATTTTATTCCCTTTAATTTCCGGGTTTTTATTCGCCTCAAATTTTGAACCCTTGAGGTATAAAATTGATCGCGCAGAGAACAACAGGCTTTATTTCTTGTCAGCATTTTATGGATTTATACTTTTTGCTTTTTCGAGTCTGTTATTTCTCCTACTACTGTTTGAAAAGGGGGTTTTCAATGACTTTTTGAAAAGCATTAATTACAAATTTGGAATTCAATTATCCAATATAGAAGAATACATAGTTGTTATTCTTTTGATTACGATGGTACTAGGGCCGTTGTTGGGAAAAGTTTTGGATTTGGTTATCCCAGAACGATTAAGACTTAAGTTTTATAAAAGAGCAATCAAAGATAACGACTTTGATAAATTGTTTCTTAAGTCAGTTGAAAAACAAATGCCTGTGTTATTGTCAATG
>Ga0102953_1001369_pt1 | contig 15584 bp, 13 predicted proteins | sample SalPon2A_C_D2_MG_FD_78509 | JGI IMG/M metagenome (GOLD analysis project Ga0102953, IMG submission 78509) | Soil microbial communities from South San Francisco under conditions of wetland restoration - Salt Pond MetaG R2A_C_D2_MG | ecosystem: Environmental > Terrestrial > Soil > Wetlands | place... | reverse complement strand
GACGGCGGAGGCGCGGGGATGACGGAATATGGGGTCGTTCCCGCGCAAGCGGCGGTCCGACGTATCGGAATCTTATATCGCACCGCCTTTACAAGATCCCCGCTAAGTGGGCCGCATGCGCGGGGATGACGGAATATGGGGTCATTCCCGCGTAAGCGGCGGTCCGACGTATCGGAATCTTATATCGCGCCGTCGCAAGATCCCCGCATGCGCGGGGATGACGGAATATGGGGTCGTTCCCGAGCGAGACAACAAGGGACAGACGCTATGTGGACGATCCAGTGTCAACCGGAAAGTGTGTGTCCCTGTGAACTTCGTTAGTTACGCTTCGTGAAACCGCAGTCGAGGTTTGTCAGCACGCCATCGCCGCGCTCGACGCCTGGAACACCCGGATTTCGTTGGTCTTGCCCCGGACGCTGAGCTTACCCATCGGCGTCAGGTGGATCCGCTCCCTTATCTTTTCGCCGAGCAGCAGCTTGGTCGCCTTGGATAGCAAGATCGACGTATTGTACTCCTTGTTCAGGGCTTCCAGCCTCGCGGCCACGTTCACGGCATCGCCGTGGACCGTGTAGTTGAGCCGGCCCTGCCCGCCGACGATACCGGCAAAGACTTTTCCGGTGTTGATGCCGATTCGGGTCGGCATCTCGTATTCGGACCTGAAGACATGGTTCGCGAGCGCCTCCTGGATTTCCACCGCGGTCAGCAGCGCGGCATCGGCATGGTTTTTATCCACGGCAGGGACGTTATAGGTCACCAGCATGGCATCGCCCTGGAACTGGTTGATGATGCCGCCGTGCCGGGTGATGATCGCGGTCAGCAGGGCGAAATACTCGTTCAGCAGGCTGGCGATTTCATCCGGCGGCAATTTTTCGCAAAGCGATGTGAAGCCGGCAATATCCGTGTACAGAATTGTCGCCAGCCTGTTTTGAGGCTTGTATTCCCCCTTGTTCTTGATAATGGCGGTGGCCACGGTTTCCGGCACATAGCGGCCGAACGTCTCGGCGAGAAATTTGCGCTCGTTGATCTTGCCCATCATGTTGTTGAACGAATCGGCGACCACGCCGATCTCGTCATCCGTCAGCACGAGCGCGCGCGCCGTGTTCCTGCCGGCGGATGTCAGCTCCATCGCGTTGCGTATGTTTTGCAGCGGTATGGTGAACGACCGGCAGGTAAAGAAGACGCTGACGGCGGCCGCGACGAGCATGGCCAGCACATCCACCAGTATCGCCTGTTTCGTCGACAACCCCTGCAGTTTGCGGATGTCCTCCATGAACCAGACGTCGGTCAGAATAAGCGCGGACGGAATGATGATGATTGCGAACATGCCCATCAGCAGGCGCAGCAGCAGCCGGTTCGAGCCGGATGGAATTTCGAGCTCGTATGCGCGGTAAAACCAGCTGCGGGTATGGATAGAAACGGCGATACCGATAAAGTAGGCGAACAGGGCGAACTGAAACGCATACAGCAGTGCGAACCAGAGCGCGGCGACGTAAAGGGTCGGGAACATGTCTGCCGTCGGCGACGCGGTTTCGAGCACGAAATTGCCGATGGAAAAACTGCAAAGCGTATACCCCAGCATCAGCACGAATACCCATGCCGCATTCTTGACCGGCAGTTTCCGGATTTGTGCGGAAAGCTCGGCCTGGCTGGTAATACCGGCTTCCTGTTTGCGGATATTCTTGAACAGCAACAGCCCGACGGAAATGTTGACGACGCCGAGAAACAACACGCTGAGCGCATAGGTTTCCAGCACCGAGGCAGCGTTGCCGGATATCACGATGTAAAAACTACTGAAAATGATATCGACAACCACCAGGGTGCAGGATAAGAGAATAAAATACGAACCTGGCCGCAAATTACCCATTGATTTTCGCTTCCTTTGCTTCGCTATTTCTGGATGGAGCTATTACGTTCGCGAAGCGTTTTTGGACCAGTTCTGCGCCTCCCCGCGCCGGCTTGCACGGCCGCTGCAGGCAGGAACCCGCGGACCGCGGATAAACGCCGCCCTGAATTCCGGGCCCGATCGCGGTCGCGGATCGTTCCGGGGCCGGTATTGCTGGCTCCGGCCACTCGCCCGTGAGCCGAATCGCGCAACAAAAGTAAACGCTCCGCGGCATCACGCCCGATTGCCCCGGCAGGTATACTATCGCCAGTTCGAGGCAAACGGGAGACGGGCGTGCAGCCGTCCTGCAGCGCATTCGAGGCGTCCGAGTTCGACGCGCGCCTCAAAGCCGCGCGGCGGGCGCTCGCGACCGAGGACGAATCAGGTGACAATTTACCTGATTCGCGGGTCTCTCTCTGAACGATTCGACAGGGACACACACTTTCCAATCGACGCCAGTTAGTCCCCGGGCACAGCCTGGCTGGAATTCGGCTACAGGATTTAGCTGATGACCCGGCCAGCAGGGCACTGATCTCGCTCGCTGATATCCCCGGTTACCGCACCACCTTCGGACAGAAGTGTGTACCCCATTGATCCAAAGATCGAGCCCCTGGCGGGTTTCGTGATTAGAAGGCAGGAAATTGCGTTGGCCTGTCATCTCGTAATGCTAGACTAGCCGGAATACGTGTGAGGACAAGGTTGTGAGCATGAGAATAATAGCAAGATTGGCGGTATTAATAATTCTAACCGGTATCGGTCATAGCGCTCTGGCCGCCAGTGCGGGTACCGGCGGCCTGGGTGCCGCATTTTCAAAAAACTCGACCAGTATCGGGGTCGTCGTCGGTTCTGGCAGCGCCTTTAATGACGACTATATTGTCGTGGGTCTCAGCGCTGGTTATTACCTGACGGACGGTCTGGAGCTTGGCCTCGATCTACAGCGCTGGTTCTCCGGTGATCCCACGATCACCAAGGTCAGCCCGCAGATCCGCTACGTATTTACCCAGGCGAAAACCTTCAAACCTTATGTCGGTGCCTTTTATCGGCGCACCAGCTATGGTGATTTCAACGGCATCGAACTCGATGATCAGGATTCATTCGGTTATCGGGCGGGCGCTTACTTCTCGACAAACAATCGAGTCTATATCGGTGCCGGGGTCGTCTACGAGAAGTATAAAGACTGCTCCAGATTTACAGAATGCTCTACCACGTCTCCGGAAATACTCTTCACGGTCAGCTTCTGATTCCTGCGACCAATATCGGGTTCAGGCTTTACATTGCACAATCGTCGGAAACGGCGATGTCGATTGTAAGGTCTGACCTCGGGATTGCCTCGGACGCAGACGCGGGTTCGAGCCTCGCGGTACCGATGTCGGATCGGCCGACTCTCTGCCCCGGCTTTCGCTGACTCGATTCCGGGGGGCAGTTTGCCTGTTGCCGATTAAATGCCGGCAAACAGCAATTAAGTATACTGTCCCCGAATTTGCCGGCGCTCGGGCGGCGCAATTTTTTTCGGCTCTGCCCCTGATCCGATCACGCCATGCTCGCGTACAAAGAGCACGGGGCGCGTGAAATTTCGCATTCGGGGCTGTCCTCTAGTAGCCATGCTCCATGGCTAAACTCCTCCCCTCCTCAGGTGACCATGCCTTTTCCGTTTGCGAAAGCGCCCCGCTTTTTTATCTCCTTTTTCGACCTGCCCCGATACTTCACTGCACCGATTCGGTGACTTTGTCCCCGAAAGTAAACCGAACCCTGCGTTGCGCCGTAAGCATGCCTGCACTCAGTGCACAAACTTTTAACCAGGAGAACATTTCATGAAAGCCTTGCAAAAATACGCGATCGTCATGCTGGCCGCGTTGCCGATGACCCTCACCGCCTTCACCGCCAAGGCGGGCGATATCGTCGACACCGCCGCATCTGCCGAGCAATTCAGCACCCTGGTGGCCGCGGTCAAAGCCGCCGGGCTGGTAGAAACGCTCAAAGGCGACGGCCCGTTTACCGTTTTCGCGCCGACCAACGAGGCCTTTGCCGCGCTGCCCGAGGGCACCGTCGAAAACCTGTTGAAGCCCGAGAACAAGGCGCAGCTGGTTGCGGTACTGACCTACCACGTCATTCCCGGCAAAGTCATGTCCGCGGATATCGCCGGCAAGACTGCCAGGGTCAAAACCGTACAGGGCAGCGCGCTTTCGATCGACGCCACCTCGGGTGTCATGGTCGACAATGCAATGGTCACCACGGCGGATATCATCACCAGCAACGGTGTCATTCACGTGATCGACAAGGTTGTGCTGCCGAACTAAACCTTCACGGCAACGCAAACCTGCGAGGAAAAGGCCGGCCTGCGCCGGCCTTTTTCCTGCTCACGATTCGCCGACCGGCTCATCGAACGCCGGGCCAGGCGCGCGGGAATGACGGGGTTGGGAGTCATTCCGGCGAAAGCCGCTCGCGGACCGGCGGGAATTTTGAGAGGGCGGGCTGTTGCAAGATCCCCGCTTTCGCGGGGATGACGGGGAGAGGTGCGGGGACGACGGGGAGAGGTGCGGGCGGCCTAGTCCGTTGTGAGTAATGCCTGGAAAGCTTTGCCTTCGAGCGTCAAGTGCCGGTCGTCGGCCCGCTCTTCGAAGCCGTGGCGGCGGTAGTAGCGGTCGGCGCCGTCGTTGTGGCCGTGCACCATCAGGTCGAGATAGACCGACTGCCATTGGCTCGCGGCGCGCTCGATTACCCGGCGCAGCAGGCGCGTGCCGAGCCCCACGTCGCGGCAATCCGGCGCTACCCAGAGGTCCTGCAGGTAAATCCCGGGACGCCCGCGGGTGGTCGAATAGATCGGGAAGTAGAGCGCAAGCCCGAGATTCAGTTCCCTGCGCGCCGCGATCAGGCACTCGAAAAACGGGCGGGCGCCGAAGCCGTGATCGCGAATGTCGCCGGCGCGGCAGCGGAACCGGTCGCCGTCGCCGGTCTCCTCGGCCAGGCTCCGCAGCATCGCGAGGATATCGTCTGCATCGGCCTCGTTCGCCACGCGGATGTCGATATCGGCCATCGATCTTGCCCGGTACGCTAGATTTTCTCGAGCCCGCACCATTCGGCGACGAACAGCGCGATCGTTTGCGTCACGCGGCGGGTCGACTCGAGATGCACGCGCTCGTTGAAGCCGTGGATCGCTTCCGCCCTCGGGCCGTAGACCAGCGCCGGGGTGTCGGCATATAGCCCGAAAAAATGCGCGTCGGTGGTCGCGGTGATCGGCATCGACTGCAGATCGTCGCCGGTCACTGCCCGGTGCGCCTGTTCGAGCGACGCCTCTGCCTGGCGCGCCTCGGGCTTGTCGTGATCGGCGAGCGAGTAGCCCTCGGCGAGAAAGCCGTGGTAAGTGATTTCCGGCGGGTTGTTGCGCAGGTAGCTGTCTTCGCGCGCGGCCTCGCGAATGCAATCCTCTATCTCCGCGCTCGCGGCGCCGATGTCCTGACCGGGATAAATGCCCATGCGGACGTCGAAACAGCACCAGGCCGGCACGGCCGACGGCCAGTCGCCGCCCTGGATGCGGCCGATATTGAGATTCAGCGGATGCTCGACATGCTCGAAGCGCGCGTGTTTCGGCTTGTCCGTATTCCACTTTTCCTCGAGTTTTCTGAGCGCCGCGATCAGCGGGATCGCGGCCTCGATCGCGTTGACCCCGCTCGAGGTCTGCATCGCGTGCACCGGCGTGCCGCGCAGGTAGACCTGCATCCAGATGATGCCGACCTGCGAGGTCACCAGCTTTTCGTCGAACGGTTCGGGAATCAGCGCGGCGTCGGCGCGATAGCCGCGCTGCAGGCAGGCGAGCGCGCCGTTGCCGGTGCACTCTTCCTCGACCACCGACTGGAGATACACGTCCGCGGCCGGTTGATAGCCGGCGTCGCGCAACGCGTCGAGTGCGTAGAGATTGGCTACCAGCCCCGCTTTCATGTCGCCGGCGCCGCGGCCGTACATCCAGCCGTCGTCGATGTAAGGTTCGTAGGGCGGGCGATGCCACATGTCGAGCGGCCCCTCGGGCACGACGTCGATATGGCCGTTCAGGATCAGCGACCTGCCGCCCTGCCCGCCGCCGCTGTGGGTCGCGACCACGTTCAGCGCCTCGTCGTAGTTGCCGAGCACCGGCGAAAATCCCGGCAAAGCGGAAATCTCGTCGACGTCGATCTCCCAGATGTCGGTCTGGTAGCCGCGCGCGCGGAATTGCTCGTCCATCAATTTCTGCGCACCCTGCTCCTGCCCGCGGGTCGACGCCTGGGCCGAAACCTCGGCGAGGAACTCGGTCTGCTCGTCGAAACGCCGGTCGACCGCCTCTAATATCGCGTGGGTAATTTGTTTGTCCATAATCGTTAAACCTAGAATGTGGGTAATTTTTCTTCGGGTACCTGCAGCGGCGCGCCGGTAGCGGCGACCACCTCGTCGACCGAAACGCCGTCGGCCAGCTCGCGCAGCCACAGCGCCCCGCCGTCGACGTCGATGACGGCGAGTTCGGTATAAATCCGGTCGACGCAAGCCTTCGCGGTCAGCGGCAGGCTGCACTCGCGCACGATCTTCGAGCGCCCCTGCTTGTCGCAATGGGTCATCATGACGACCACGCGGCGCGCCTTTTGCGCGAGCTCCATGCCGCCGCCGACGCCGGGGGTAAACAGCCCCGGAATCATCCAGTTGGCGAGGTCGCCGTTCATCGCCACCTCGAAGGCGCCGAGCACGGTCAGGTCGAGACGGCCGCGGCGCACCAGCGCGAAGGATACCGCGCTGTCGAAAAACGCGGTACCCGGCAGCGTCGACACGTAGGCGCCGCCGGCATCGATCAGGTTGCGGTCCGCGCGCTCGTAGTCGACCCCGGGCCCGACCCCGGCGATGCCGTTCTCGGAATGCAGGCAGACCGGGACGCCGTGGTCGACGTGATCGATCACGCGCGTCGGCAGCCCGATGCCGAGGTTGACCGTCATGCCCGCGCCTATCTCGAGCGCGGCGCGGCGGATCATGCGTTCCCTGGCATCCATCTTTCAATGCCCTCCTGCCGCGGCGGCCGACGGGTCCGCGCCGGATCGCGACGAGACCCGCGCCTCAACGCCGGATAACACCGTAGTTCTCCGTCAGCTCCGCCAATTGCACCAGCCGGTCGACGAACGGCGCCGGCGTGTGAATCGTCGCCGGCGCCAGTTCGCCGGGATCGGTCACGCGCTCGGCCTCGGCGATGACGTGATCCGCGGCCATCGCCATCAGCGGGTTGAAATTCTGCGCCGCGGCGGCGTAAACCAGGTTGCCCAGCGGATCGGCGCTGGCGGCATGCAGCAGTGCGAAATCGGCGCGCAACGGTCGTTCGAGCATCAGTTCGCGGCCGTCGATTTCGAAGCGCGGTTTGCCTTCCGCGAGGACCGTATCGATACCGATATCGGTGAGGAAGCCGAACAGGCCTCCGCCCGCGTTGCGGATACGCTCGGCGAGGATGCCCTGGGGGCAGAGTTCGACCTCGATGCGCCCCCGGTTCATCATCTCTATCGCGTTCGAGTTGAGCCCCAGGTGGGAAACGATCAGCCGCTTTACCTGGCCGTTGCGCAGCAAACGATCCACGCCCATGCCTTTTTCGTTGGCGTCGTTCTTGATCAGGGTCAACCCCTTTTGCCCCTGGCGCACGAGTTCGTCGAGCAGGCAGAACGGCGTCCCCGGCACGCCGAAACCGCCGATCATGACGCTGGCGCCGTCACCGATCGCGGCGATTGCTGACTCGATATCGACGATCTGCGCGGCCATCGGGCTCAGGCCATGGGCAGGTCGAGCTCGGCGGCGAGCGCATCGAGGCTCGCGCGCAGCTTGTCGATGATTTCGTCGATTTGTTCGGCGGTCACGATCATCGGCGGACAGACGAGGAAATGATCGCCCTCGATACCGTCGCGGGTGCGCCGCGAGTAGATGATCAGGCCGCGGTCGTAGGCGAGATTGACCAGCCGTTCGTAGGCCTTGAGTCCGGCCGGCAGCGGCGTTAGGCGATCGCGCTCGGAGACCAGCTCGAAGGCGAGCAGCAGGCCCTTGCCGCGCACGTCGCCGATAAACGGGTAGTCTTGCATCAGCTCACGGAGCCGGGTCTCGAGCAGTTCGCCCATCGCGCCCGCGTTCAGCAGCAGCCCCTGCGATTCGATTTCCTCGATCACCGCGAGCCCGGCGGCGCAGGCGAGCGGGTTGCCGGCATAGGTGAAGCCGTGCGCGAAACCGCCGGCATCGAGCACCGCTTCGACGATGTCTTCGTGCGCGATCATCGCGCCGAGCGGCATGTAACCGGCGCCGAAACCTTTCGACAGGGCGATCAGGTCCGGCGCCACGTCCCAGTGTTCGGCGCCGAAGAAGCGGCCGGTGCGCCCGCCGCCGCTCATGACTTCGTCGTGGATCAGCAGTATCCCGTACTGATCGCAGATCTCGCGAATCCGCTGCAGGTAACCCGCCGGCGGCACCAGCGCGCCGGTCGACGCGCCGCCGACCGGCTCGACGATGAACGCGAGCACCGATTCGGGCCCCTCGGCCTCGATTTTCGCGGCCAGCATGTCGGCGTAGTGCAGCCCGGTGGCCGGGTCGCCGGCATCGAGCCCGTCGAGGTAGGCGCGCGGCGCGGGGATTTTCGGCATTTCCCGCATCATCGGCGCAAACGGCGCGCTGAGCGGCGTATAGCCGGTGACCGCGAGCGCGCCCAGCGTGCAGCCGTGATAGCTCGGCTGGCGCGAAATGACTTTCCAGCGCCCGGGCTCGCCTTTCGCGAGCGCGTACTGGCGCGCCAGCTTGAGCGTGCTTTCGACCGCTTCCGAGCCGCCCGAAACGAAAAAGCAGCGTTCCAGTCCCGGCGGACTGAGCCCGGCGAGCTTTTCCGCCAGCGCCTCCGAACTCTCGGTTTCGAAATGCAGGCGATAGCCGAAGGTCGACTTTTCCATCTGCCGGCGCATCGCCGCGAGCACGTTGGGATTGGAATGACCGATGTTGCTGACCATCGCGCCCGACGAACCGTCGAGATAGCGTTTGCCGGACTGGTCCCACATGTACACACCCTCGGCCCGGTCGAGCAGCGGGCGGCGCAGGCGCGTCTGGTAGAACAGCCTGGATTTAGCTGTCATCGATCAAGTCCCGGCGGGTAATACGACACAATCGCGCGGGCGAATGCAAACCTCCACCGGGGCGCCTTTCGGATAGGGGCGATCATCGACCGTGGCGATGACCTGCAATTGTAAATCATCCACGCGGACGAAATATCGCACTATCTGACCCTGGTAGTCGACAGCTTCCACCGTGCCGTCGGCGGAAGCTTCGTCGGCCGGCGCCGATCCCGGTTTACCCAGGCGGACCTTTTCCGCGCGAATAACGAGCTTCGCGCTACCGTCCTGGCGGAATTCCGCTTCGTTGTGACGCGCCACTTCGAGGCGGCCGAAATGCGGCGCCTGGACCGTGATCCGTTCGCTGCCCGTTTCCTCGACCCGCGCATCGAGCAGGTTGGCGGCGCCGAGAAAACCGGCGACGAATTCGCTCGCGGGCTTGTTGTACACTTCTTCCGGCGTACCGATCTGCTGGACGTTGCCGGCGCTCATGACGACGATCTTGTCCGACATCGCGAGCGCCTCGGACTGGTCGTGGGTAACGAATATAGTGGTCACGCCGATGCGATCCTGGATCGAGGTCAGTTCCACTCGCATCTCCTCGCGCAGGTTGGCATCGAGCGCCGACAGGGGTTCGTCGAGCAGCAGGACGTCGGGCTCGATGACGATCGCCCGCGCCAGCGCGATGCGCTGCTGCTGCCCGCCCGACAGCTGGTTCGGATAGCGATCCTCGACGCCGGGCAGGCGCACGACATCGAGCGCCTGCTTGACCTTGACCCCGGTGTCGGACTTGTTGACGCCGCGGTATTTCAGCCCGAAGGCGATGTTGTCGCCGATCGTCTTGTGCGGGAACAGGGCATAGTTCTGGAACACCAGGCCCAGGTTGCGCTGGTGGATGGGGACGTCGTTGATCCGCTTGTCGCCGATATAGATATCCCCCGAGGTAACCGTTTCGAGACCCGCGACCATGCGCAGGATCGTCGTCTTGCCGCAGCCCGACGGGCCGAGCAGCGTCGTGAACGAGCCTTCCTCGAACACGATGTCCGATTTCTCGACCGCGGTTACCGCGCCGAAACTTTTCGTGACGCCTTTCAGTTCAACGCCTGCCATACCTGTAACCTCCGCTTGGAATCAGCCTGCCGACGGTCAGCGCGCCGACCCGGAAAGGCCGGCGCGGTAACCGCTTGCAGGATCGTATCAGGCGCCCTTCTTGACCCGGTTCCAGATCTTGGACTCCTTCTTCTCGACCGGATTCCAGGCCGCGGGATCACGGAAAACCAGCCCGTCGAGCTTGCCGGTCGGATCGAACGCGGGCAACCCCTTGATCACGGCGCTCATTTCCACCTTGGTCGGATCGAGCGAGGACGGGTATTTCTGCCCCTCGGCGACCGCCAGCGCGGTGGCCGGATCGAGCATGAAGTTGAGCAATTCCTCGGCCTCGGCCATCGGCGAACCCTTGAGCACGAACATGGTTTCCATCCACGCCAGGCCGTTCTTCGGATCGACATAGCCGATCGGGTGGCCCTGCGCCTGCAGCGCGGCGACCCGCCCCGACCAGGCCTCGGTAATGTAAATCTCTTCCTTGGCCAGCAGGTCCATCAACTCGGCGCCCGAGCTCCAGTACTTGGCCACCAGGTCGCGGTGCTCGCGCACCTTGTCCCAGACCGCGTCCCAATCCTGGATATTGTTCGGATCCTGGTTCGACTGCAGCGCACCGAACCAGGCGCGGTTGGCCCAGTCGCCGCCCCAGCCGCCGATCTTGCCCTTGTACTTCTTTTGCAGCAACAGGTCAGCGCCGAGCGATTTGGCCTCGGATTCGGAAATGTACTTGGTGTTGTAGGCGATGCCGGTGGTGCCGTAATCGTAGGGTACCGCCGAAAGCTTGCCCGGGGTGATCGCGTCGAAGGGGGCGATGATCGCCTGCATGACGTTTTTCATGTTGGGGATGTTGGCCAGGTTCAACTCGCTGTTGTAGCCGTTGTCGACCCAGCGCTTGTACCAGGTGATACCGGACGAGTGCAGGACGTTATGCCCGTCGGTCGTTCCGGCGGCCTTGATCTTGGTCAGCACTTCGTTTTCGCCGCCGAAGGCCGAGTCGATGACCTTGTTGCCGGTGGCCGACTCGTAGGGATCGAAGGCGTTCTTGCGCAGGGCCTCGCTGACGACCCCGCCCCAGCCCTCGAAGTACAGCTCCCTTGCGGCGGCCATCGCGGAGCGGCTCGCCGCCATCATGAAACTGCCGGAGACTCCGGCGACTACGCCGGCGCAGCCGAGCAATTGCATGAACGTGCGGCGGTCGACGTCGCCGTTGCCCATGCGTTCGCGTAATTTTTCGTACCTTAATGTATCGTCTAGCTTTTTCACTGTATCTACCTCCGTGAGGTTGTCTTGGTATTCGTTGCAGCGCAAAAAATTCCGGCCATTCCCCGCGGCGCTGAAGCGGTGGTTGAAAAACAGGCCCGTCCGGCCATGACGCTACGCCCGCCTCCTGCGGAAATAGAAACGCGCCAGGCTGCCGAAGAGCACCGGCACGCCGACCGTGATCACGATCATGACGAAACCGAGCGCGTTGATCTCCGGACTCACGGAATTCCGCAGCATGCCGAAAATCTGCGTCGGCACGGTTTCCGTTCCCGACGGGCGCCAGAATATGGTGGCGGTGATGTTGTCGAATGAAATCGTGAACGCGAACAATGCGCCGGCGAACGCTGCCGGCATCACCAGCGGCAGCGTGATCTGGAAAAAGGTTTGCACCGGGTTGGCGCCGAGGCTGCGCGCGGCTTCCTCGTATTCCTTGCGGATGCCGACCAGGCGGGCCTGCACCACCAGCACCACGAACGGCAAGGCGATCATCGTATGCCCGAGCAGCAGCAGCAGGAACGAACGCGGTATCGACAGCCAGCGCAGGAATATCAGCAGGCCGACCGCGAGCACGGTCTCCGGCACCAGTACCGGCGAGATCAGCAAAGTGGTAATGAACTCCTTGCCGCGGAACGGGTAACGCACCAGCGCCAGCGAGGCGAGAATGCCGAGCGAGGTCGCCAGCAGCGCGGTACAAAAGCCGAGCGCCAGCGAAGTCTTGAAGGCGCGCACGATGGCTTCGTTTTCGGCCAGCGCGTAGAACCAGTGAAGACTGAATCCCTCGATCGGAAAGCCGCCGAACTGCGAACTGTTGAACGCCAGCAGCAGCACCACGGCGACCGGCGCGAACATGAAAAAATAAACCGCGATGGTGTAGCCCTTGATGAGATGCCAGACGCTCACGATGCTCTACTCGAAGGCCTTGTACAGCTGGTTGAGTCCCATCAACCGGCTGTAGAGCACGACCACGACGCCGAGAATGACCAGCAGCGCAAACGACAGCGTCGCGCCCATCGGCCAGTTCAGCTCGGTGATCACCGCATCGTAGATCAGGTTGCCGAACAGGAAGTCGCCGGGGCCGCCGAGGATCAGCGGGGTCACGTAACTGCCGGCGGTAAGCACGAACACGAGCAGGCAGCCCGCGCCGAGCCCGGGCAGCGACAGCGGCAGCGTGACCTCGCGAAAGGCCTGCCACGGCGTGCAGCCGAGGGTGCGCGCGGCCGGCTCGAGATTCCTGTCGACGCCATCGAGGCTGACGTAGACGTTGAGGATCATGAACGGCAGAAATACGTGGATGAAACCGACGATGACGGCGAACTCGTTGAACATCATCGACAGCGGTTGGTCGATGATCCCCAGCCATATCAGCACGCCGTTGATCGCGCCCTGGTTGCCCATGATGTGGATCCACGACAGGGTGCGGATGATGAAACTGACCCAGAACGGCATGATCAGCAACAGCAGCAACAGCCACTTGTGTTTGAACTTGGTGTGCACGATGTAATAGGCCGGTATGTAACCGAGCACCGCGGCGATGACGGTCACGATCACCGCCATGTAGAGGGTTTTCCAGATCGCGTAGTGATAATAGTTGTCGGTGAACAGTTCCTGCCAGTTGCCGAACTGGAACGCGACCCGGTCGACGGCAAGGTCGATGTTTTCGTAAAAGGAATAAATCAGGATGAAGCACATCGGCACGACGATCATCAGGGTGATCGCGAACAGCGCCGGCGACAACAGGTACCAGGGCCTGGGATCGAACTGCTTCGTCGTGTCTGCCATGGGGCCTCCGTCAGCCAGCCTGCCCCGGCTCGACCGCTTCGATCGTTTTCGACCAACGGTTCCGGGCGTTACTGTTAATTCCGGTTATAACCACAATTCGAGTATTGTTATAGATGGCCGCGTCATTATAGACACGCAATCGAATCTATATCAATATATGATGATTTATCCTTAAATCATGAGTTTTAGTCATGTTTAAAACCGACCTGCAGTCGCTCAAATCGCTGATGATCTTCAAGACGCTGGTCGAGAACGGCACCGCGACGCGCACCGCGAAAGTGCTCGGCATCACCCAGTCCGGGGTCAGCCGCTCGCTGGCCCAGCTCGAGCAAAATCTCGGCATGCGCCTGTTCATCCGCCAAAAGAACCGGCTGCTGGCGACACCGGAAACGAAGGAGCTGTACGATGAAATCCTGCGCCTGGTCAACAACCTCGACGAGCTCGAGCACAGCGTCATGGCGCTGCGGGAATTCGGCGCCTCGCGGATCGGCATCGCGGTAATCCCGGGGCTCGGCTTCGGTTTTATCCCGGCGCTGATCGGCCGCCTGCGCGGCGTCAATCCGCGGCTCGCGATCTACCTGGATATCATGTCGAGTCACGACGTGGTGCACGCGGTCGAAGCGGGCGCTTTCGACATCGGCTTCGTAACCCTGCCGATCACCAGCAGCCAGCTCGTGGTCGAACAATTGATCGAGACCGAGGCGGTCTGCCTGCTGCCGAAAGGCCATCCCCTCGAACTGGCCGACTCGGTCCGCCTGGAGCAGCTCGCGGGACAGCATCTGGTGGTGCCGAACCAGCCCAATATCGCCGCCGACCAGTTACTGAGGCTGATCGCGAGTCACGGCATACGCATCGCCGGCAAGACCGAGGCCAATATCGGCAGCATCTGCAGCCTGGTCGGCAACGGCGTCGGCCTGAGCGTCGTCAACCCGATCACCGCGCTCGACCTGGCGCACAAAGGCATGGTTACGAAACCCTTCGTGCCCGTGATCCATTATGCCTTCGGCATGGTTTACCAGGAAAAATGGCGCGACAACAACACCGTCAAGCAGATCCGGCAAAACCTGCCGCCGATATCGGAGTATCTCCTGCCCGCGTAGCGAAATCGGGGCGGTCCCGTTGGGGTTCGAATGGGAAGCTTATGACGCGGTGAATGAAGTGGGCATATTCGGCGGTGGCGGCAGCTCGATAACCGTTTCCGATCTCCCGGTCATCGATCATACCGGCCCGGGACTGTCCGGTCCCATTGCCGCGCAGTTCGTCACCCCCGATCGCATCGAAGGCACCTGGACAGGTGGCAATGTGTCGTTGTTCCGCATTGGTACCGACAACGGCGCGCGGTACCGTTTTGTCGGTCGCGCCGATAACCGAACACCCGGTTCCGAGCTGGCGGCCTATCTTTCGTTAACCCCGATGACAGCGACAGCATCAGTGGCCAGGCCTTCGATATATTCGAAGGTACAATCTATACTGTCACCGGCACCTTGACGGGCGATGCGGTTTCGCTCACTGCCAGCGTGGCCGGTACTTCCTTCAGCGGCATTGGTACACTGGAACGCAATATGGACGCAACACCACGCGAGATACGCGGGGCGTTTGAAGACGGCAGCGACTTCAGCGTCGCAGCCTGTCGTCTCAACCAGGCGCAAAAAGCGTCTCGGCCGCTACTGTAGAGTAATGATGCACGCACGGGAGCGCAAAAACTGATCTGGTCTTGAATCTTGCTGCGTCTAAATTTGGCCGTTTGCAGAAACCTAGGGCTAGTATCTCAACGTCTGTTTCGAGGTAATTTAGCCCATACGGGCGATGTAACATATTTTTCTACGTGATACGGTTTAATTGTTATCTAAAAAGGGATTAGGTAATGGTTCAATATGCCGAAGATCGAAGCTGTATTACACAATTTCAGCTTGGAGAGTTGTTTGATAAAGGCGAACAAAAATGGCGCGACCATAGAGAGGCCTTTAAATGGTACCAAATGGCTGCGATAAATGGATCGCGTCAAGCACAACATAGGTTAGGTACATTATACGCTCGAGGACAAGGAGTGCCCCAGAATTTGATAAAGGCTTACGCTTGGTGCAAAGTTGCGGTCTTCCAAAATTCAAGTCGAGGAAAACGAAAACTAAAATGTCTTGAATCAAAAATGGAACTTAATCAAATTAGAGAAGGCAGAAGATTGGCGCAAAACTACTACGATCGCTTCATCACGCACCGAAAGCAATAAGCCCACCAATTTGAAAGATTAGGTCTACTTAGAGTCCGAAAGTGGCCGAAGGTCGCCACCTACGAGGGCTTGACGAGGGTCTGCTGACGAGAAAGCTGCCGCTCAAACCATGTTGATCAGCGGCGATTTACGACCCGAAGCCGACTACTGTTTGACCAAATAATTAGTCATTCCCGCGAAAGCGGGAATCTTGAAAAGGTGGCAGGTTACAAGATCCCCGCTTTCGCGGGGATGACTTCAGCCGACGACCGCT
>Ga0102953_1001367_pt1 | contig 15593 bp, 16 predicted proteins | sample SalPon2A_C_D2_MG_FD_78509 | JGI IMG/M metagenome (GOLD analysis project Ga0102953, IMG submission 78509) | Soil microbial communities from South San Francisco under conditions of wetland restoration - Salt Pond MetaG R2A_C_D2_MG | ecosystem: Environmental > Terrestrial > Soil > Wetlands | place... | reverse complement strand
GAGTCCGCGTCGCACGGCACGGAAGTAACGACACGCGATCATACTCAGATAAGATCGAAATAGCGGGCGATCGCAAGAAGGACCAGGCCGTAGCCCCAGGCCGGGCTCAACAAGAAACGCCGAACCGCCAAGCGGCGGCCTTGCCCAGGACGAACGGCCGTCTTGGCGTTTCTCGGCCCCATGTCTTGGCGATTCCGGCGGTCCGACTGGTTCGCCAACTCCAGCGCCCGCACAAAGGCGCCCGCCTTCGTGGCCTGAAAGAACCGATCAAATTCTCTGGTCGACATCGGGTAATTCCTTCGTCCGTCCATAAGGCATTCACATTGCGCATGGCCAAAACACCATGAGCGGACGCGCGTCGACTCGAGAACAGTCAGGAAATATGAGAGCGGGGAGATGTTGGCGCGCGTCGACGCCCGGCCCCTCGGGCCGGGGCTTGGGAAAGCTCGCTAGGCTGTATAGACGCGTACCATCATGCGGGCCGTATACAGCAAACCCAAGCCAGGGTCAAGCCAGCGGAAATCGATACGAGCGAGAGCGATTCGTCGAATGTCTATCCCGTTAAAGATATCGCTCAGATGTATCGTCAACCGATTGCTAGGGGCTCAGGCCTTTGACGGGGATTCGCAAGTCCGCCCCTGCTGAGTCCGAACGTGGAGCGTGTGGCGGTGGGGCGTCCGCCTTTCCCCCATGACCGGACATGATCGGCGCTACGGAGGAACGACCGGAGATGTCCCGCATCGGTCGTTCGCGGCGAGAGGTCATGGCGATCTGAAAGCTGCAAGAACAGGCCAGGAGCCGCGGTGGCAGTCCGCGACTCTGAGCAATCTCACTGTCATTTTGAAGAGCACAACCGGCCGGCGGTGAAACCTCCGGTCCTTTCCTATTCCTAGAAGCCGATCAGGCCCGCAATGCTCGTCGGGCGATCCCGGCCCGGCTGGCGTCGCGCAGCCGCGAAGCCGGCCACGAACCAGTCGCGCGCACGGACGCCGATCTCACCCCATCCTACGGCAGGCGCCTTGGCCAGGTTCTTGAGGAAGGCCGTGGTCATCAGCCGCCGGCCGCGTTCGACATGGCATTGCCGGTCGAGGCGTACAGCGTTCCCAACGAGTTGCCGATCGACGTGAGCGCGCCGATCGCCGCGACCGAGACCAGGGCCGCGATAAGGCCGTATTCGATGGCAGTCGCGCCGCTTTCATCGAGCAAGAAGGACCGAATCATTCACGTATCTCCGCGTGGTGGCAACCGGAAGTGGTAAGTAATAATACGTTAATTTCGGAAGATGTCAAATTATATCGTTCCGTAATTTAAGTAATTAAATATAAAAATTTAGAAAAATCAAATTCAATGTGCTGGCTTCTCTAATAAATACTTTATCCCACGCTATTTGCATTCCGCAAGAATGGCCCGCGTCGGAAGACGGCCGCGGCGCGCGGCCCCGGCCGACGGAGCGGGCGCCCCCGGTTCACCGTCGCGACGGCGCGTCATGGGCGATCACCGCAACGCGGCCGCTCGGTCGGAAACGATGCCGGGGCCCGGCCACACGGCCTATCGTCGTTCCCGGTCACGCGGGATCGACCCGGGGCTCGGCGCCCTCCCCGCCGCTTGGCCAAGCGCGCGCCGCTGGGTCAGGCAGCCCGCAGTCGCCGACCGGCAACCGGACTCGCGTGCCGCCACGGTCCGACCGGGCGGCGCATATCGGCAGACCTTTCCATATGGCTGCTGAACGTCATGGCTAACGAGCCAAGTATCGGGCCCGCTGCCGTCCACGGTATCGCGCCTGGGTCTGGCTGTTTCCGGACGACCCGGCGGGGGATAGGGAGCCCCCAGTCCGCCACGGAGCCCGACAAGACACACGCGTCCAACAAGTCGGCCGTAAGGCCCCTGATGACGGAGTCGGTTCACTCCGGTAGGCCCGCCTTGCGCAGACCTCCAATCATCCGATCTCGCAAAGCTTCGTCGCGGTACGGCTGGCATTCGCCGAATGCCCTGATTGTCCATTTGGGTTCAATCCGGAGAATGTTCGCGGCCGCTGCGTGGGCCTCTTCGGCCTGCCCCAACTCGGCATGCGCGATTGCGAGGGCTTGGTAGGAATAAATGTAATCCGGATCGATTCCGGTTGCCTCATTGGCAATCTCGATCGCCTCCCGGTGGCGGTCCATGAGCAAGTAGGCGAAGGCCAGGTCACCGACATACCAGGCCGGATAGATCGGGCAGAGCCGCCTGGCCCTTTTGAGCAGCGGAACCATGTCGCGCGGTCGGTTGCAGAACAGCGCGACATTGGCCGCAACGGCCGGCGCGAACGAATTGTTGGGTCCCAGCGCCATCGCGGCTTCGATCAAACTGCTCGCCTCGTCAAACCGCCTCAGTGAAAGATGGAGAAAGGCAAGCAGAGCCAGGGTATCGGGATCCGAATCGTCGATTGCGCGGGCCCGCTCCATCGCCTCCAAAGCCAGGCCGAGCGCCGCATCCGGATCATCCGTCCAACCGTTGAAGGCCTCGTTCCAATAGGACCAGCCCAGCATGGCCCAGGCGCTGGCATAGTTCTCATCCAACTGCAAAGCCCGCTTTGCGAGCCGGCGGGCCGGAAGCACGTCGGCCCGGCGGTGACTGTGCAGCAGCTCCGGAACTTGTATGGCGGCCTCCCAAGCCTCGAGATTCCGCGTGCCGCTGGCCCAGAGGCGAGCCTGCTCGCCTTCCGTCAGCTCGATTTGGAGGGCCGATGTCACCTCTCGAGTGATCTCGTCCTGCAACGCGAAGACGTCCTGCATCGTCCTGTCATAGCGTTGCGCCCAGATATGGTGCCCGGTCGTGGCATCGACCAGCTGCGCCGTAATTCGCAAGCGATCGCTGCCGCGCTGGACACTCCCTTCGAGGACGTATCGGACTCCTTGCTCCCGACCGACCTCTCTGATGTCGATCGCCCGGCCTTTGTAGGTGAAGGTCGAAGTTCGCGCGACGACGAAAAGCTTCGACAGCTTGGACAGCGCCGTAATGATGTCCTCGGTAATGCCGTCCGAGAAGAACTCCTGCTCGGGATCGCCGGACAGGTTGGTGAACGGTAGGACGGCAATGGAGGGTTTTTCCGAAAGCGACAATATGCTCGCCGCCGGCGCACGTCGGGCCGGTGCAGGATCGACCGCATCCCCCGCGCGGACCGCGCCGTCGCGAATCTCCGCCGCGAGGGCCTCGGTCTCGGGCTCCGGCGGAATTCCCAGCTCGGCAGACAACAGGTCGCGGCAGGCCTGATACTGCTTGAGGGCAAGCGTCCGCTCGCCCCTGGCGGCTTGGAGCCGCATCGCCGCGCGGTGGGCCGCTTCCCGTAGGGGGTCGAGCGCCAGAATCCGCCGGGCCGTGGCGAGCGCACGCTCGGACTCTTCCGCCGTCTCGTGATCGAGTAACCTGGAGAGCGCATCGCAGGCCCGATCGCGCAGGCGCCGGCGCTCGTCGCGCAGCCACGCCTCGAAGGTCGGGTCGTGGATGCCAATGCCGTCGAGCAGATCCCCGCGATACAGTTCGGCCGCCCGTTCGAGCGCCGCGGGCGTCCCGTCGTCGACCGAGCACTCGAACGCGGCAACATCCACCGCGACGGCCGCGGAATCGAGCGCGACGGAGTCCCGTTCCGTGACCAGAGGCGACCGGTCGGCCTCGCCCAACGCCCGCCGCAACTCAGAAAGGGATTGCCGCAGGCTGGAGCGCGCCTGCGCCTCACCCCGGTCGCCCCACAACAGGCCGACCAGCTCGTCCCGCGAGCACCGGTGGTCGGGCCGGAGCGCGAGGTAGGCCAGCAGCGCCCGGGTCTTGCGGCCCTTAAGCCGCAGCGCCTCGCCCGACGCCAGGCGCGCCTCGAACCCGCCCAAGAGATTGAACCGCAGGGTCGTCACGACACCCCTCTCCGGCCGCTTCGTCAGCGTGGCCTACGTCCTGCCCATCATAGGCGACTGCGGCGAACCGAGTCTAACGGCCGAGACCCTGCGATTCCCCTTCGGCGGCAGCGCCCGGCCGTTTCCGAACGTGCCCAGCGCAAGGTCGGCACGACCTCCTCGGCCCCGGAACCGGGCGCTCGAGATGCTTCCGGCCGGCTCTCGGCAAGAACCGAAGGCCGCCAGGACGATCACTCAGTTATGCCCGCTTTCCGCAGGCCCTCGAGCCAGCGATCGACGTCGGCCTTGCACTGCAGGGGGTCGAGCTCGAATTTCGCGAACGTCGCGAGAGTCGCATCGGGGCGAAGCGCCTTCATCCGGCGCCAGCTCGCCTTCGCCTCCGCCACGTTACCCAGCTGTCCGTGACACGCCGCGAGATAGCCGTGGGCCCAATAGTTGAGCGCGGTCATGCGCCCGAAGGCGTCGAGCGCGTCGCGATGCCGGCCCAGGCAGTAGGCGGCCAGTCCGCGGATCTCCCAGTGCCAGTTCGGCGGAAAGGGCTCGATCGCCTCCCGCCGGTCCAGGAGGTCGAGCGCCTTCCGATGCTCGCCGACGCAGGTGAGGTGCCAGGCGTAATGCGACCAGGTCTGCGCATCGTGCGGGTTCAGGGCGAGCGCCTGCTCCAGATAATACGCCGCCTTGTCGAACTCCCGTCTTTGATTGTGGACGATCCCCAGCTTCGCATAGCAGTCGCCGTCGTCGGGATCGAGCCGGATCGCGCTTTGCGCCATCTCCAGGGCCTTTTCGCTCGCCCCATCGTCGTCGGGGTCTTCGAACCACGCTTCGGCGAAGGTGTAATAGGATAGCAGTGCGAGCGCGCGCGCGAAGGTCGGGTCGAGCGCCACGGCCCGTTGCAATAGCTTCCGGCCCTCGACGTAGCCCTCGAAATCGTAGCGCCTCTCGTGCTGCAGGGCCTGGAGGTAGTAGTCGTAGGCCGCCAGGTTGTCCGGGCGCTTGCGCAGCGTCTGCTCGATGTCGGCGGCCTCCAGCCGGCCGGCGAGGGTCGAGACGATCGCGTGCACGAGCTCGTCCTGAATCGCGAAGATGTCGGCGAGCACCCGGTCGTAGCGCTCCGCCCAGACGTGCTTGCCGGTCTCGACGTCGACGAGCTGGGCGGTCAGGCGGATGCGGTCGCCGGCCTTGCGCAGGCTCCCTTCCAGCAGGTAACGGGCGCCCAGGACCTTGCCGGCCTCGCCGACGTCCACCGCCCGATCGCGGTAGGCGAAGGTCGAGCTTCGCGCCACGACCTGGAGCGAGCCGAAGCGGGCGAGCTCGGTGATGATGTCCTCGGTGATGCCGTCGGAGAAATAGTCCTGCTCGGGATCGCCGGACAGATTGGCGAACGGCAGCACGGCGATCGCGGGCTTGTGCGGCGGCCGCAAATCTGCACCCGCCTGCGTGGGCTCCGGCCCCGGCGCGACGGCCCCGCCCGTCCCGCCGTCGCCGCTGCGAATCTCCGCCGCGAGGGCCTCGGTCTCGGGCTCCGGCGGGACACCAAGCTCGGCGGCGAGCAGGTCGCGGCAATCCCGATACTGCTTGAGGGCCAGCGTCCGCTCGCCGCGTTCGGCATGGAGCCGCATCACCGCGCGGTGGGTCGCTTCCCGCAGCGGGTCGAGCGCCAGAAGCCGCCGCGCCGTGGCGAGCGCACGCTCGGGCGCCGCCGCCGTCTCGTGGTCCAGCAAGCCGGCGAACGCATCGCAGACCCGGTCGCGCAGGCGCCGGCGTTCGTCGCGCAGCCACGCCTCGAACGCCGGGTCGGGGACGCCGAGGCCGTCGAGCAGGTCGCCGCGATAGAGCGCCGCCGCCCGTTCGAGCGCCGCGGGCGTGCCGTCGTCGACCGAGCGCTCGAATTCGGCCGCATCGACCGCGACCGCCGCGCCATCGAGCGACACGGCGTCCCGCCCGGTCACCAAAAGCGCTTTATTGGCCGCGCCCAGCGCGCGCCGCAGCTCGGACAGGGATTGCCGCAGGCTGGAGCGCGCCTGCGCCTCGCCCCGGTCGCCCCACAACAGGCCGACCAGCTCGTCCCGCGCGCAGGCGTGGCCGGGCCTGAGCGCGAGGTAGGCCAGCAGCGCCCGGGTCTTGCGGCCCTTAAGCCGCAGCGCCTCGCCCGACGCCAGGCGCGCCTCGAACCCGCCCAGGAGATTGATGTGCAGAGCGGCCACAACGGCCCTCCGAACGTCTCGCCACCACGCGATTGCGACCGCTCATCTTACGGGACCGTAACGGGATATGTCTAACGGCACGGATCTGCGCCCGCTCCCTCGAATGACCGGGACGGGCCAATTCAGGCAGTTCCAGTGGCGATCGGCGCACGTCCGCCTTGCCCCAAAACCGGACGTGGCGGGTGCCGCTGGCTGATGTCCGGAAATGAACCAAGGGAGGCGGAGCCGGACTCCTTCGCATGCGCTCTGATACTTAGCGACACTGGCGATGGTTGGTGCTAGCCTCGCCCAGCAATTCGCAGGCGAAATGCTCCTATGACGCCGCACACCCACTACGCCAAAGCAGGCCCGCTCAGCATCGCATACCAGGTGCTCGGTGAAGGGTCTATCGACCTCGTGGTGGTTCCGGGCTGGATCTCGAATATCGAGGTTTTCTGGGAAGATGCGCATGTCGCGCGCTTCTTCGAAAGACTATCGACTTTCACGCGGTTGATCCTGTTCGACAAGCGCGGGACTGGCTTGTCCGATCGCAGCACTGAGGCTGCAACCCTGGAAGAACGCATGGACGACGTACGGGCCGTGCTCGACGCGGTCGGTTCCTCGCGCGCCGTTCTGCTCGGATATTCCGAAGGCGGCACGATGTGCGTTCTTTTTGCCGCGACCTATCCTGATCGCACCCAAGCCTTGATCACCATCGGCAGCTATGCGCGGCGCCTCAGAGCGCCCGATTATCCGTACTTCGCGAGCCGAGAGGACGGCCTAGCGGCCATCGAGGCAGCGGCAGCCGATTGGGGAGGGCCAGTCTGGGCGGAGATCAGGATTCCATCTGTCGCAGGTGATCCGATCATCTCAAGTTGGTGGGCGAAATTTCTTCGCATGAGTGCCAGTGCCGAGGCGGCAGCCGCCTTACAGCGAATGAACCTTGAGATCGATGTGCGACACGTCCTCCCGATGGTCCAGGCGCCAACACTCCTCATTCACGCCAAGGACGATCGTGGTGTGCCGGTTGGTGCCAGCCGACAGATGGCAGAAGCTCTTCCAAAGGCCACGTTAATCGAACTGGAATCGCCCGATCACCTCCCGTTTTATGACAAGCCGGACGAGATCATTGAACACATTCAGACTTTTTTAACAGGTGGGATCACACTAGACTTGTCCGAAAGCCGCGTCGCGACATTGATGTTCACCGATATTGTCGGATCGACCGAGACTGCGGTTGCGAAGGGCGATCTCCGCTTTGGCGATCTTCTGGAGGTGCACCATGCAGCGGTGCGCAGCGAACTGGAACGCTATCGCGGTAAGGAAGTGAACACCGCGGGAGACGGATTTTTGGCCGCGTTTGACGGGCCGGCGCGGGCTATCAGGTGCGCAGTGGCAATCAGAGAAGCTCTCGGCGCAGCGGGGATCACCAGCCGCATCGGACTCCACACTGGGGAATGTAGTGTCAGGCACGGGGATCTAGTTGGAATTGCGTTGCACATCGCGGCGCGGGTCGCAGCGACAGCGTCACCCGACGCTGTGCTCGTGTCGCAGACCGTCAAGGATCTCGTGGCGGGATCCGGCCTCAACTTCGAAGATGCTGGCTTGCACCGCTTGAAGGGGCTAGCTGACGAATGGCATCTCTACAGCGTGGTCGGTCAATAACACTCCCGTCGTAACGGCGCCTTTTGGCTATTCCCGGATATTCAGCCCGGATTCCCCAGATGAGTTGCCAATTGGATGACGTGCTTGGTAGATTCTGCTATAAGAATCAATGCAATACCATCATCGCAACGGGCAAGACTCGTGTCACCCGGCGGGTGAATCCAGAAAGCCCCATTTGCGGGTCGATTTCGACCGCCGCTTGAAGCTGGAGTTCCATGGCTCGCGGCTCACGTCCGACGCGGGTCTGCTCGCCTACCGTGAACTAGACGATGCATTGGGGCTGACCGCACTGGCCAGCGACGCCATTTGTGACCACCGTACCGGCAAGAACGGCTGGCATGGCGTCGTGAGTCTCCTTCGCCAGTCCGTCTATAGTCGTCTCGCCGGGTACGAAGACGTGAACGACGCCGACCGGCCCGGGCGCGATCCCGCGATGCGCTGGATCGTCGGTGGGAAGGCGGTCGAGCGCGGTGGGGCATTGACCAGCCAGATGGGCCGGTTCGAGACCGAGTTGCTGGCCGCGGAAGACAACCTGGCCGCGTTTACCGATCTTTCGGGTATCTGGATCGACCGGGTTCACGAGCGAAAGCCGCCGAAGCTCAACGTGCTCGACATGGACAGATCCGTAAGCCCAACCTACGGCGAACAGGAGGGCACGGCGTACAACAGCCATTTCGGCTGCACCTGCTATCACCCGTTATTCGTCTTCAACCAGTTCGGCGACCTGGAGCGCTGCACCCTTCGTCCCGACAACGTGCACAGCGCCCATGAATGGCGTGATGTGCTGGAGCCGGTTGTCGCCCGTTATCGAGACAAGCTACTTCGGCGCCACTTCCGGGGAGATGCCGCGATTCCATTGCCCGGGATATCCGATTTCCTCGAATCTGAAGGCTTCACGTATGCGATCCGCCTGCCGGCCAACAAGATGCCACAGGACAGCATCGCGCATCTGCTCAAGCACCCTATCGGCCGGCTACCAACCGACGTGCGCAGGTATCACGCAAACTTCAGCTGCCAAGCCGCAAGCTGGACGAAGCCCCGCCGCGTGGTCTCCAAGGTCGAATGGCATCCGGGCGAACTGTATCCGCGCGTTGGCTTCACTGTCACCAATTTGTCTCGACCGGCCAAGCGTGTCGTCGCCTCTACAATCAACGTGGCACGGCGGAATAGCACATCAAGGGAGGCAAGAACGCCATCAAGTGGACCCGGCTATCGCGCCAGAAGTTCCGCAACAACGAGAGTCGGCTCCAGATCCACGCGCTCGCCTATAATCTCGGCAACTTCATGCGCGCCTTGGCGCTGCCCAATGCCGTGGAACAATGGTCACTGACCAGCCTCCGAGAGAAGCTCATCATGATCGGAGCGAAGATCGTCCGCCACGGGCGTTACGTCACGTTCCAGATGGCTGAGGTCGCCATCCCTCGTGACCTGTTCGCCGACATCTTGTGTCATATCGACCGGCTTAGACCGAAGCCATGTCCGGCATGATCGACGGACTCCCGCTGATGAAAGCCGACGACGGGACTGGTGTGTCTGAAAAATGCCCCGAACGGCAACTTTCCGTGCCGACACGCCCGCATGGCGCTCCATTTCACGATATTGGCGTGGCCGTGGTTGCCAAACGCAGCCCACTTGTCAGCCAAGCGATCTTGGGCCACGCTCAACCCCGGCGAGGGACCTCACCTGGGAAATCCCAGCTACAGGGAGCAGCACCCCGACATGCCAGACGATGACGCCCATGATGCCGTGGCCGCCGTCACCTTCCAGGCGTCCGAACTGGCGAAGCCATGGCTGTATCGGTCGGAACGGGAATAGCCCCGTGATTGATGAACGCGACATCTTGCGCGTCGCCTCGGTGTTGGTAGAATGCTACGGTGACGACGCTATACTATAGGCCATCCAGCGTGCCGATGAACTGGAACTGGCTGAGGAGGGCGATATGAGCGCCACTTTGGAGTCGCGCCACAGCGACAGGCGCAATCTCGGTCATCCAATGATTTACAGGCGGGTCTTTGTTCCTCTGTGCATGTTCGTCGTTGCGGCTTGTACCCCTGGTCCGAACAAAGCGGAGCCGACGCTTCCCAGCTCGGAACAATCTCTCCTAAGGGCTAGGTTTCATGACCTTCAGGCAGCGGAGGATGCGGAAGATGTTGAAGCCGTGTACGCTATGTATCCGCCCCGAGTTCGACAGAAAGTCACGTTGGAGGAATACAAGAAAAAACTCCAAGAAGGATTAGAGCAATTCACGGAAAAAACGAAGAAAGAGTCTCCGAGAATGCGCGTTGATGCCTTTGAAAAGGTCTGCTCTTGCGGCACCAACCAGGCAACGCCATTGGAGCGAACATGCGCTGTTCTTATTCGCGTCACTAGGATTGAACCTGAAGGTCTTGAGACGAAGTTCAAGGTGTTAGACAGTTGGGTGCACGTAGAGGGTGAGTGGTATCACTTATACACCGATCATCACAAAGTGAATGATTGTCCATATTAAGAGAGTCCTCGACAAAGGAGTTCATCGTTCTCGCATCCGATTGCACTGTTCAGGCAACAGTAAATATTCACAACACTTAGCTTGGTCTATCAAAGGCGACGTACTTCTTTATCTCATGTAAATGTGGCCTTATATGGCATGATCGATAAAAAGCTTTCAACTACAACATGGATAGCATTGGGAGCGGTCGGTACCCACCTGCCATGATGTGAGGGGGTTGGTCGATGAAGGCGCTCTACTACGGCGACAATCTACAGATTCTCCGCGATAGCATCGCGACCGAGAGTGTTGACCTGATCTATCTCGATCCGCCGCTCAACTCAAAGGCCACCTACAACGTCGGCTTACTGCGGGAAAGCAGACCTCAATTTGGAGCGGCGGCATGTCCGTTCGTAGCCACGAGCGATTACTGCGAGATCAGTTCGAGTCAAATATTTTTAGAGTTTGACTCGAGTGAACACGTCTTCCTTGAGTAGAAATCGTGGAATCTGTGAGTAATACTCCCGTCGTAACGGCGGCTATTGGCTACTCCCGGATATTCAGATCGCCGTCTCGGCACGGCCGTTTTGCCTTTGCGATCTCAACCGGTCGACGCAACCCACGGATGGCCCTCGATTCAGAAGCATCCGGGCCTCCCGACAGAGGAGCTACGCCTCGTGAGTGTCGAGGTGTGCTCTCTCATCACGAGATTGGCGGCGCAACGGCCGTTCCGTCGCAAAATCGGCCAACAAACGGAGGAGATTGCCATGCAATGTGCGAACCAAGAACTAAATCGCCTTCGACAGCCGAATGTGCTGCCATTTTCGGCTGGTTGGTGGTGCTATCTGGGAAATCTCGGCTAAAATTTCGGCTGTTTACAGGTCCTTCTCTGTCGCACACTAGGGCATAGGGTCTATGCGGAACTTCGATAGCGTCCTGACGGCCGTGGCGCGGCGTGTTGTTATCGTTGCACTTTTCACGACAATGGCTGGTTGCGACGTCTTGTCCGGTCGTGGAACCGCGGAAGTGGCTGTGCCGCGCCAGGAGCAGGAACTGGGGCAGATCCTTGCAATCGCCACGGGGGCCAAGCACTCTTGCCAACTCGTTTTCGGCGGCAAAATTTGGTGCCAAGGAGAGAACTCGTCTGGACAACTCGGGAGCGGTACCTTCGAAAGCTCGATCGTTATGATCCAGGTCTGGAATGTTGACAACGCCGTGGCGGTGACAGTCGGCTTTGCCCATGCATGCGCCGTGCTGTCAGATGGCCAGGCGAAATGCTGGGGGAATAATGAAAATGGTCAGTTGGGGGATGGGACGCAGGCCAACTCGCCCTTACCGGTTCGTGTCAAGGGCATCGATACGGCGATCGCAATCGCCTCCAAATGGGCTCACACCTGTGTCCTTCTCTCCTCCGGACAGGTAAGTTGCTGGGGAATTCGCGAGGGCGGAGTCCTGGGAGACGGCGCCACCGATGGTGTCCCTGGAGTCCCCACGATGGTTGAAGGCATCATGGAGGCGGCCTCCGTCGCCACCGGCATCTCCCAGAGCTATGCGGTCCTCTCTGATGGAACAGTGTGGAAATGGGGCACTTACCGTTTTGGCTCTGGAATGACCGACCTTGCCCTCACTCCTGTCCAGATACCCGAGATAAACGACGCGAAGGCCGTTGCAGCGGGTAGGAACCACGCATGCGCTTTGCTGCGGAATGGCAAGGTGAAGTGCTGGGGTTCCAGTATCTTTGGCCAGACTGGGCAGGAACTTCGAGCGGGAGCCGAATGGCCGTTTGTTGAGCGTCATCCAGTGCTGGTCGAGGGACTGTCCCGCGTAAGGAGCATTGCCGCAGGGGCGTTCCACACATGTGCCCTACTGCAAGAGGGGGCCGTCAAGTGTTGGGGGGTGAATGGCGGGCGTCAAGTTATGGCGCTGGGGAACCGGGGTTTCTCGGGGCAAGCGTCGTTCCGTCCCGTGACCGTTGATGACGTAAAGGGCGCTAGGTCCATTTCCATCGCTCTCCTACGGAGTTGCGCTTTGGTCGCCAGAGATTTTGTCCGTTGTTGGGGGGTGTCCGGCGTCGGAGGAACTGGGACAGATGGGGGCCTGAATTAGAGGAAGCTCTGACTCATTTGGTTGGGCGTTTTAGGCGGGCACTTTTTGCCGAAGTTGAACGTGGAGATGTGTCACTTGGGAATTGTCCGTTAACGGACGGAGGTTAGCTGAGCGGCGTGTCCGTCGTCAGAGATACTGAGACTGGATGCGGCCTGAAATAAAGGAGGCTCTGGCGCATCTGGTTGGTCATTCTAAGCGGCGCTTTTTCGGTTTTGAACCAAACGCTCTTGATGTCATATTGAAAGTCACAAATAAATATCCGGATTTCTTACAACAATGGGCACACGACGCCTGGAATATCGCCGACAATTCCCCGATTACCGATTCAGATCGCCGTCTCGGCACGGCCGCTTCGCCGTTGCGATCTCGACCGGTCGAGGCAACGCACGGACGGCCCTCGATTATCCAGAACTGACGGAGGTTACGGATCAACGAGTGGAAGGAAGAGCAATGGCTGACGACGGTTGGCAAGAATTGCCGCTTCGGCACATTGCAGCCGGGTCGCTCTACAAGATATCCCTGATCGGCTCCTTGGCATTCTGGGAAGCATTCGGACTCGTCGTGGGAATTGCGGCGCTCTTTGGTGCCGAGACCGCCCACTGGAACGATAAGCCGGTCACCGGGATTTTCGGGCTGGTCATTGGCTTGATCGTTGGCGCAATCTTCGGCCTCGTCTCGGCCGGATTTCTTGGCGTCTCGACTCACATGGGGGTTCGCCTCTATTGCGGGATTAGGCCAAAAACAAAGGTTGCGTTCTCGGCACGATAGGCCGGGACCGGCACCAAGGCGATTCGGGCCAAGCATGCCGAAGCGAACTCGGCACGGTGACGGCTTCGAACGAAACCTCTGAGGGCCGCTTCCCGGCTGTCTTGGAATGTCCCGGCCCTGCTCGGACTATGTCCGGCGGCTCACTTCGAACGGGGCAGGCGCATCCGGCGGACGAGCGTTCGTGACCCGTTTGGGAGATGCGCTGCGCTTATCAAGTTGCTGCGTTCAGATGGCCTTCGCCCCCGCGCCGATCATAAATTCGAGATCGACTCGAAAGCCGTCGTCGCCCTCGAATCGCTTCAGACATTCACCGACGTCCGACCATGCGGCCGCGCGCGCCTCCGGGTCGAGGTCTGCGACGACGGCGCGATAGGCGCCGAAGGCCTGCTGCATCATTTCAAGCGCCTCAGCCGACGAATCCAGGCGAAGCGATGCCCTGACGACTTCGGCCCGGACACCGGAGAACCCGGCATCCGAGAGCAGGCCTTCCAGGACGCCTGCCCGACCCAGTGCGAAGATGCCCGGCTTGCCGGCGGGCGGGGGCTCTTTGCCGGCATGGCGAAGCAGGATTTGCATGGGTTGAGACATGAAAAGATTGTTGGACGGCGTCGTGAAGACGAGCGCCGCGAAACGTGCCTGCGGTTTCAGCACGCTTTGAACCGCTTCCAATGCCTGCTTGGGCGCAGGAAAGAGCATGAGGCCAAGACGGCATATAGCCGCGTCGAACGCCCCTTGAGCTGCAGGGAGATCCTCAGCCGCACATTCGAGGGTCTCGATATTGCCGATCCCGTTGCGTTGCGCCCTTTCTTGAACCTGCGCCAGCATGGTTGCGGATATGTCGATGGCCAAGACGCGGCCTTGCGGGCCAACTCGCTCGGCCGCCTTCAAGGTCTGGCTCCCGGCTCCGCAAGCGAGGTCGAGGACTCGCATGTCGGCATCGACGCCGGCCATGTCGAGCATGGCGTCGGTTGCATCGACCAGTCCCGCCGCGATCACCGCCTCCCACTTGGCCCAGCCAGGCGCGGCGGACTCCCAAGTATCACGCAATTCAATCTGGATGTCGCTGTGCGTCATCTCGGTCTCCCTCAAGCTGTCCCTGGAGATCGAAAGTATCGCATGATTTCGGCTGCGGAGCCCAATTCCGGCTATGGCCGTGTCCGGGCATCCTGGGGGTCCAGGCCGGCATGCCACCTGACCCCCAAGACCGGACGCCGAAGGCCCTGCGGGCCGATGTCCGCTTTGGGTCGATTGTGTTGAAAAAGTCTGAGGTTGCGGTGTTCTGCCGTCGTTGATTCACTGGGGTCATCGAGTCGGGAGTGACGTCGATGATGGGTGAGCGGCAAGTCGATCAGGGTGCTTTGTTCTACGAGTTCTCTTTGGAGCAGCATGTGCCGGCGGATCACCTGCTGCGTTCGATCGATCGCTATGTCGACCTGAGTGAGGTCCGCCAGCACCTTGCGCCCTTCTACAGCGAGACCGGCCGCCCTTCGATCTGCCCGGAGCTGATGATCCGCATGCTGATCGTCGGCTACTGCTTCGGCATCCGCTCCGAACGGCGGCTCTGCGAGGAGGTTCATCTCAATCTGGCCTACCGCTGGTTCTGCCGGCTTGGCCTGGAAGCTGCGGTGCCGGACCATTCGACCTTCTCGAAGAACCGGCATGGCCGCTTCCGCGACAGCGACCTTCTGCGCCTCGTCTTTGAGACTGTGGTGCATCGCTGTGTCGCTGAAGGGCTGGTGGGCGGCGAGGGCTTCGCGGTCGACGCCAGCCTGATCAAAGCGGACGCCAGCCGCCGAGAGGGCGTCGAGGGCACCAAGGGCTTGCCGCCGGAGCTCACGAGCAGAGCCGTCGAGGACTACCTGGCCGTCTTGGACGACGCGGCCTTCGGGGCCGCAACCGAGGTGACGCCGAAGTTCGTGTCGCCGGCCGACCCGGCGGCGCGCTGGACGGCGGCCCACGGCGGCCAGGCCTTCTTTGCCTATTCTACCAACTACCTGATCGACCTCGATCACGCCGTCATTGTCGACGTGGAGGCCACGACCGCGGTCCGGCAGGCCGAAGTGACGGGGCCAAGCGGATGATCGATCGCACCGAAGACCGTTTTGATCTCACCCCCGAGCGGCTCGCCGCCGACACCGCCTACGGCTCCGCCGAGATGCTGCACTGGCTCGTCCATGAGCGCGGCATCGCGCCGCACGTGCCGGTCTTCGACAAGTCGAAGCGGCGCGACGGGACCTTCTCGCGCGAAGACTTCGTCTACGACGCCGAACAGGATCACTACGTCTGTCCGGGCGGCAAGTTCCTCAAGCAGTATCGGCGCAACTTCAAAACACCAAGGAGCGGGGTCACCAAGAACAAGATGCGGCTCTACCGCGCCAGCCAGTCAGACTGCCAAGGCTGCGCCCTCAAGAACCACTGTTGCCCCAAGGCGCCGGCCCGCAAGGTGCCGCGCAGCATATACGAAGGGGCTAGAGACCGCGCCCGCGAGATCGCCAAGACCGACGACTACGCCACTTCCCG
>Ga0102953_1001365_pt1 | contig 15598 bp, 12 predicted proteins | sample SalPon2A_C_D2_MG_FD_78509 | JGI IMG/M metagenome (GOLD analysis project Ga0102953, IMG submission 78509) | Soil microbial communities from South San Francisco under conditions of wetland restoration - Salt Pond MetaG R2A_C_D2_MG | ecosystem: Environmental > Terrestrial > Soil > Wetlands | place... | reverse complement strand
GATCTGATCGATCAGCTCCCTGCGAACCAGATAGAAGCAACCAGGCACCCAGTCGCAGCAGCGCACGGATGCATGATCCCAGCTCAAGTCGTCGATCATCCGCACGCCCCGGAAGATCCTGTCCAGACCGGTCCGAAGCAGGAAGCGGTTCAACGGCGTCGGAAAGTAGCGGGCCGAGGGCTGCAGCTTGCCTTCCCAATCGACCAGCTTCACCCCGAGAATGCCGCAGGACGCGTGCGCGTCCATGTAGGCGACCGTCTTCGACAGCGTATCTGAAGAAACGAACGCGTCGGTGTTGAGCATCAGGACGTACCGTCCTTCTGCCAGCGGAAGCGCCTGGTTGTTAGCGCGACCGAAGCCGACATTCGAGTCGTTGACGATCAACTCGCAGTCAGGAAATTCGCTTCTCAACACCGCAACCGAGTCGTCCTTCGACGAATTATCGACGACCACGATCTTTACTCGCAAACCGCTTGCGGCCGCCCGAACCCGGCCGATCGACTCCTTCAGCAAGCCGGCCGTGTTATAGCTGACAAACACGACCGTAACGTCCACGTCATCGATACCTGTCATCACCTATCGCGTTTTCGCATTGCGCTGCGGATTCTATCGCAGCTACTCGCCGTCGCGCATCTTGCGCAGACAGGCCTTCACGGGCCCCGATCAACGAGTGACAAGCACAAGTAGCTCACCCAGTGCCATGCCGAGGGGAAATGCTGGCGTCACAACAAGTTCCTTGCGGATATCGAGAAGCCCCAGCTTCATCGTAATCCACATGTCTAGAGGCCAACTTGCGACGCATGCCATTGCAATCGCCCACACCGCACCGTGGAATCCGAAATAGTGGAAGGCGAGTGGGATCGACAGGTACAGCGCGCCAGCGTCTATCAACGTCACTGCGGTCGCCAGCTTCGGTCTTCCAATTGCAAAATAGCATTGATGCGCGACCTCGTACCTCACGAACACCAAAGATAGCGCGAGAATCTGGAGAATCGGACCTGCTCCGGAATAGCGTGGATCGAAGAGAAATCCGACAATGCTCGAGCCCGCCACGAACAGGAATCCGGAAAGCGACAGCGCCACGCCATCCACCGGAATTCTGAATCGGTAGTACGCTTCCTTAAGTCTATGCGGACTTTCCCTTGCGATCTCACTCAGCGCCGGAAACGCCACTTGCGCAAGCAATCGCACAAAAGCATTTTGGCAGGCGCTCATGATCAGGAACGCAATTGCGTACAAGCCCAGCGCCTTTGAGCTCACCAAGCCGCCGAGCAGCAGGCGGTCGCCGCTGCTAGCGAGGAACCCGAGGATCGATGAGACGAAGATCCACTTGCCGAATCCCAGAATCTCAGTAAATGCCCTGCGCTCCCATTGCCACTTGTTCGGTGGTCCGGGGAGCGCGGCGTGGCTAAGCGTTACGCGGACCAAACTGGAAACTACACTTCCGGCGACAAGCGCCCATATTGAGCGATCGAAGGCAGCCCATACCAGCATCGCACAGAAAGCGGTGAGTTGGCTCGAAAGCTCGACCTTCGTGATCGCCGCGAATGACAACTGCCGCCTAGCGAGGCCCATCTTGGTCGATTCAAATCCTCCTGCCAGCGCGTTGAACGACAGTGCCGCAATCACCGGCGGCAAGCGATGGTCTGCGTAGGCAGTGGCGACCGGCAGCCAGGCGGCCCCACCTGCGGTATATAGCGCGAATCCGAAGAGCAGAGCCAGCGCCCACAAAAGCACGCCGCGAAGGATCTGGACAGCCCACACCGTGTTGAGGAACAGCGGTTCGTCGCCGCGGCGACTCTGAACAATATTCTGCACCAGTCCAAGGTCAGAAAAGAGGGTCAGCCCGATCAAGAACACCTGCGCCACGGCCATGACTCCGAACATGTCGGGGACCAACAGCCGCGTCATAACGAGATTGCTGCCGAAACGGATCAGTTGCCCGAGACCGTACCCCGCCAGGCTCCAGCCGCCGGCGCGGAGCACTCGCTGCTTGAGGGTACTTACATTGACCAGAGGCATTTGCTCGGCTCGACTGGGCGTTCGGTCGTCATGGGTGGTCTACCTAAGCTCGATCCAGTGGGTGCCGAGGTCGCGGCTAAGTTCGACGATATAGCGCCCGTCCTTGTAAGACACCATTTCTCCCGGCTTTCCGGTCGGTGATGCGCCGCCTCTGTAAAGCTTCAGTCCCTTTCGCGCCCGGATAATCAGCTGCCCCACCACCGGCTCCGACCGATAGGGGAGTCGGTCCTGCGAATTTGGTACCGCTCTCGCGCCCAGCGAAATCAGTATTGCGCCCGTTTCCCCAATGGAGCGTCCATCGAGACTTTGGACCGCCACCGACGCGTTGCGGGTCGAGACGTCGATCTGGACGTTCGCGAGGCGAATCTCGACCCCCCCAATCCAGCCCATGGCGGCCTGAGTGCGCGGCGTGTCGATGCTGTAGACTCCTTGTTTCCAGTTCCGCCGTAGTTCTCCAGTGTCGGAGACCGCGTCTTGGGCGCCACTGTCGACGAGAGACTGATTTGGGTCGGTCAGGATATTCGCCCCGCTAGGAATCCTTCCTTTAGCCAACCACGGCAGCGCGTCGCTCTGCGGAATGCTGACCACCACCCTGCCCTTCTCCAATGCGGTGCGAAGGGCGATGGAATTCGCAGGCGATATTGACGCGCCAAACAACTGTGCGGCGCTGGGCGTAAAGGCGTAAACGGTGTCAGCCTCCCTCACGTCGCCCCTCCGGTAAAGCAGCGCGGCCGCCGGTAAGGTGGCCAATAGCGCGGGGTCGTTGTATGCGTGCCAGTTGGACGGCGCGCCCTGCGTGTCCAGGGCCACTTGCGCGTAGGCATACTGCATCAGCGCATCCCACCCCTGCAGGCTGGCGGCTGCCGCGACATACAGCGGGATCGTTCCGCGGTCCGGAACCGGGAAGGGGTCGACGTTCCATTCACTCACGCTCATAGGCTTGCCCGCAACCTGCGCCGCGGCCATCCAGTCCACCAGGTTGGCGGCGTACCGCGGGTTCTTCTCGAACGCTCCCGTGCCGCCGTACGCGTGAACATCGATCAGGTCGCCCGCGGTCAACGCGGGCAGCGAGCTGAGAGGACTATCTCCCCACATGCTGGTCGTGGCGATCGGCACCTTGACGCCCAGCGCGCGCAGGTAAGAGATCATGTCCACATCGAAACGATGCTCGAGATCGTTGAGGAACAGCTTGGATGGCCCTGGCTCCCATGCGCGCCAGGTCTTGCCCGGCGCAAGACCTTGCTCCGTTGCGAAGCGAGTTGCCAGCGCCATATAGCGTTGGCTGTGCATCGGCACGTTCTTGTCCGGCAGCAACGCGTTGCCGAAGTGGTTGGTGATGTCATTCTCGTTGGTGATCAGCACGGCCGCGATCGCGGGATCATCCAGGTAGCGCAGGCCGGTGTAACGGTTGCGGTGTGTCAGGTATTCCTTGTCGAACTGCTTCATCGCCTCCTCGATGCCGGCATTGATGTAGTTGTAACCCTTGATGTCCGCAGAGCGATCCCCCTTTGCGATTTCCTCGAAACCCTCGATTCCGTCGCGTGCCGTGACCCGGCGCCCGACGTGAAGGTCCAACCAGATGTAGATGCCTTCATCCTTCAAGCACTTGATCCACCAGTCCAGCTTGTCGAGCATCGAGGCGCTCAGATGTCGCGTGTCCGGCGCGTGGTCGCCGAAGATGTTCGGATTGACCCATGCGGAGTCGATATGGTGCAGGCGCACCAGGTTGAAACCGAGCGCCGACAGCCGGCGGGCCTGCTGCCTGACACCTTCGCGCGACGTGCCGAAGAGCGCGTAGGCGGTAAGGTTTGTTCCCCAGAAACGCGCCGGCGTGCCGTCTTCGAATACGAGCCGATCGTGCTGCGCGCGCAGGAAGCCCCGCCGGCCCGCAGGCTTCTCGGCGGCGTTGAGAAACGACAGGTCGACCGGCGCAGTCCGCCAGTCGACAATATTCGCCGGCCACGTACCGGGGTCGTCCAGGCCGAACTTTTCGGCGCTGGTCGGCACGATCGCCATGTCGCCGGATACGTCCAGCGTGGCGACGTAGCGCCGGCGACCCTTGGGAATCTTGCCGTCGTAGAAGAATGCGCGAATCTCCGATTTCCGTCCGCGCTCGAAGTACACGGATGCAAGCGGAGGATCGAAACGCATCTGCATTCGGCTGCCGCCTGTGCGGCCCCAGGCCCAGCCCCGATTGGAAGGCAGCAGTCGTGGCACGCCGAGCTCGGGGCCGAATTTTGCGAGGTCGAACTTGAAAGCGATGCCGCCGCCGATAACGTCCGCCAGCGTGCGTACGGCATCGAGGTCGAATATCCAGCGCAGCCGATGGCTTGAGAACCTTTCAATCCTCGTGCTCAGATCGAGGTCGAGCAGCTTGTTCTTCCCCGCGACCGAATAGGTAAAGGGCGCCGTGACCTTTAGCCGCACGTGCGGCTCTGCCCAGGTCCAGTTCCCGCCCCAGAAGGCGAAGGCGCCGGACACGGCTACCGCTCCGCCCTCAGACACGACAGGCAGGCCCTGGCGATCGTCCACTTCGGCAGTCCATGAGCCGGCGGCCGCCGTGCGGCAGAGCAGGCACGCGGCAAGCGCGACAGCTCGTAAGGGTACGGGGCGGCCGATCAACGTTCGGCGGCCCTAATTGCCGTTGTTGGCGTGCGCATGCGCCGACCGATCCCCGGAACCCGTTCTCGAGAGAGCATTCCGGCGTAAGCCACGCCGAGGCCCGCAACCGACCAATAGACAACCGGGATCACCGTGATGCTGCTCACCGTGAAGATGATCACCATGATGCCGAAAAGCGTGGACAGTAATGCACGCCCAAGGAGGTGTAGTTCGTCTTTCTTGTCCGTAAGGCTTCTCATCCCCCTGTATGTCATTACGGCAACCGCGACAAAGAAACCTGAGAAAAGCGACAGCCCGACCAGTCCGCTCGCCAATCCGACTCCAAGATAGGTATTGACAATGTCGATGATGCCCTCCCCCTGGCGCAGCGATTCGAGGTCCGAATGATAGGCGCCTGCCGGGGAGCCAAAGAAGGGATTCTGCATGATCACCTGCACCGTCAGCTCCAGCAGCCGCTCGCGGTACGTGACGTTGAACTGGTCTACAGTGCCGACAAACGGCAACAGCTTCACGATTTTTTCGCCGAAGGGCGATATCAGCAACGCGGGAACAGCGAACGCGCCCAGTAATCCGAGCTTAGCCAGCTGAACGCCCGCTGCAGGGCCCATCGCAATGAATGCCAGGACCATGACGCCAGCCCCGGCCCACGGTCCGCGCGATAGCGATGCCAGCAGTCCGGCGCCCAGCAGAGCCAGCGCGAGGGTCCAGGATGACGATGTGGAAACCGATCGTCGCAGGAACAAGAGGAATCCAATGGCCACCGCCGCCACGTAGCCGAGCGCGATCGGCTGCCCGGTGCTCCCCTGGGCGCGCAGAGTGCCTGCCCGCTCCAGGTAGCTCCCGTACCCCCAGTGCAGGCCAAGCGCCTCGTCGAGCGAGCCGTATAGCAGCCAGTGCTTGGCGAACTCGAAGGTAGCTATAAGGCTGAGCACGAGCGCCGCCACCACGAACGCCATCATGGCGTCCCGGAACGCTCGGACATCCCTCATGGAGCGGCTGGCGACATAGTAGGGCAGAAACACGTCGAGAAAGGCATACAGCACCCCGTGCCGCAGGCTGTTGGTGAAGGTGTCCACCCTTAGCTGCAGGACGAAAATAAGGACCAGGTAGGCCACGATGAGCTTGTCCGTGAGCGTTCGACCGAACCGTTCCGTGTCCTCGCGCCCCAGAAGCGAGAGGAACGCCGGCAGCAGAATTGCCAAGGAAAGCAGGCGGACGTAGTTGATGGTGAAGAAATATCTCACTATGCCCATACCCGGAATCTGTTGCGCGATGGACGGCACCGCGAACAGGAGCAAAAAGTACATCGCGAGTCGGTTGGACTCCCTGGGCACCGCCATAAGCAGAATCGCCGCCGCGACGACGACGTAGATCCAGTAGTTGTGCGCGAAAAAAGCGACGAGAGTGATCGCGAACCACAGGTTCCTTCGGCGCTCGTAATCACTCGCGGCGGACGCCACGGCGCAGGCGGGCACTTTGGCAAAGACGAATACCACACTTGCCAGGAACAGGATGACAATCAGCGCCCGGAGATACTCAGGCATGCGTCCCCTGTCAGGCCATACCTTTTTGCCTGGTCAGTCGCAACAGAACGGCGTCAAGCAGGAGGACGATGATCAGCGCTGCCATGACAAGCAGCAAGCCCGCGGCGCCGTGCAGGAAACCCTGGCCTGCTTCGTCGCCGAAATGATAGGTGACCAGAACCAGCGCGATGACGCGGACGACGTTGGCCGCAAACGCGATCGGCAGAATAGCCGTCACGATGATGGCGTTGTGAATCCAGCTCTTGCGACCCACTAGGTAGAGGTACAGCAAGCCGAGTGCCGAAAGGCTGAACATCGAGTTGAGGCCAGAGCAGGCGTCAGCCACCAGCATCTGATATTGACCGACCGTCAGCACGACACCGTTGCGCGCGACGGGATAGCCCGCCACGTACAGAATCTGCTCGGCAATCGCAGAGACGTTCTGTTTCAGAGGACCGGTTACCGAATCGACGAAGACATCAGGAAACGGAATCAGGAATACCGCAAAGAGAATCGGAAACCACAATGTGCGGAGCGTCCGCCAGCCGCGCATGGCGAGCAAAGTGCCCGCCAGGATCGGCAGCAGCGCGCCTACCTCGAACAGGTTGATGTCCTGCGACCGGCCGACGACGTAAAGAAGCAAGCCGAACGCCAGCAGCCCCAGACCGGATTTTGGCGCCGCCGGCGCGGACGCAGCGAGGAATGCCTCGCGCTGGCGCCAGATCAGGAAGAGGACGACCGCCAGGATGATCGGCCCGTGAGCGTGATCTTCCGATTGCCACAGAGTCGTGCCAAGATGATAGAAGGTCGGAACGTAGAGCAGTAGCAAGCCAACCGCGACGGGCAGCCAGTTGAGAGCTGCGCCCCCCGGATAGGGTTTAACGTCGAGCACGGTGGACATCCGCAGGCGATCAGAAGTCGTTCAGGACCGTGCCAACGATGGTGGACCGAGCCTGGACCACGCTGTCACTGACTCCCTGCACCCGCCACATCCGGGTGGCGTTCCTTCGTGCCACGATCATCGTCGCGCCGGCACGAACCGCGAGTATCTGAGCGTCGGCGGTTTCCGACGCTGCGGGCGAGTCGAGCAGGATGACGTCGACCTGCTCGGCGAGCTGGAGCAGGAGCTGCTGGAAGAGGGGCCCGGCAAGCAGTTCCTGCGGATTCGGCGGCGGCGCGCCTGCACACAGCACGGAAAGCTTGGGCAGCGCGGCATTGCGCTGTATCGTTTCCGCGCCTGCGCGGCCGGCAAGCACGGCCGAGAGTCCGACGCCGTTTTCGAGGCCGAACAATCTGTGCTGACAGGAATTGCGAAGATCGGCATCGATGAGCAGGGTGCGCTCCCCGAGCTGCGCAAAGACGACCGCCAGGTTGGCGACGATGAAGCTGCGCCCCTCTTTGCGCGCCGCGCTGACGACGACGAGCGACTTGCGCGCAGGGTCGCCGTCGAACCAGCGCAGCATGAGCTGGCTGCGCAGGGCGCGAAGCGACTCGGCCTGCCTACTGAAGGGTTCGTACGCGGCGACGACGTCTTCGCTCACAGCGGTCTCGCCGCGGGTCAGGTACGGATAGTGGAACTGGCGCGACAGCGCAAAGTCGATGTCCGCGCGCGAAAGAATGTGGAGTTGCATCGCGGCTTCGCCGAAGCGAAGCCCCTTTTGCCGCTGCAGCCGAAGGATGCGCTCGGCGTCTTCCAGCGACAACCGGCCCGCATCGATCAGGATCGCCCCGATCGATTGGTCGCCGGCCTTGTGTGCGAGGGTGCCTGTCAATGCCGAAATGATTTCGCTTTGTCCCATTTGTCCCTATTTCAGCGCCAACGGCGCCCTCTGCTGCGGAAGAGCGGCGCGGCGCGGCCTGCGCGCGCGCTGGACCACGCCGAGCACGGGCAGTTGGAGCATTTCGGCGAGATCATCGGCTGAGCGGATTCTCCGATCCAGCATCTCGAGCCCAAATGCCGCGCCTAGCCCGAGAACGGCTCCTAGCAAGAGTCCCAGCATCACCATCTTGGGCAGCGGCTTCGGGAACGACGGCGTGGCGGGCGCGACCGCCGGCGTCAGGACCGAGACGTTCGCCTGCGTGGCTTGGCTCTCCAGGCTGGTCTGGTTGAAGCGTTGAGTGACGGCGTCGTAGGCCTGCTGCGCCACGTCGACGTCGCGCTGAAGTACGGCGAGCTGGTCGCGCTCGCTCCCCAGCTTCAGGACCTTTCTCTTTTGCGCCTCGATGGCGGCCCTGAGCTCCCTTTCCTTGTCTCTTCCGACCGCCCTGGACGCGGAAAAGCTCCCTCTGACATGTTGCGTTTCCGCCTTGAGCTTGAGCTTCAGCTCGTCGAGCTCGGACTCCATGCGCCGGTATTGGGGGTGGTTCTTCCCGAGGTTGACCGCCGCTTCCTTCAGGCTCGCTTCCTTCTGCGCAATACTGGCCCTCAGTCCTGCGATGACGGTGTTGCCGAGTTCCTCGGGTAATGCGCCCGCGGAGTCGGACGTATTCTGCTTGCTGCGCGCGTCCGCCGTCTGCCCCTGTATCACGGTCAGCTGACTGGTAAGCGCGGCGAGCTTCGCGGTTTCGGTATCGAGGCGCTCGTCCTTGGAAACGATGCCCTTCTCCCGCTGATAGGCCGAAAGACGTGCCTGCGCCTTCTCCAGGCTCTCGCGCAGGGCCTTGCCCTGCTGCGCGAACCAGCGTGCGTACTGCCTGGCCGGCTCGACCTTCAACTCGATAGTCGCGTCGATATAGGCCTGGGCAAAAGCGTTCGCCACCGACGCCGCGAAGTCCGGGTCCGCCGCCTTGTACTCGATATTGACTACATTGCTGTCCCCTCCGGGCTTCACCGTGAGATTCGCCTGCAACAGTCCGGCCAGCCAGGCTATGATCTGACCCTTGCCGTCCGTGGACTTGTGCCATTGCTCCTGGACTGTGGGATTCTGATCGAGTCCCAGTATCGCAACCACTTTTTGCGCCACGCGCTCGCTCTTGATGATGTCCAATTGCGTGCCGATGCTTCCGGGCAAGAGCATCGCGGCCACGGGATCACGATTCCTGACGTCGACCACCAAGGACGTGCTGGCGACGTATTGCTTGGGTAGCTGGGTGGCCGCTACGACCGCCGCCGCCACGATAGCGAGCATCACCAGCAGCGCGGCCTTGTAGCGCGCCCGCAACAGGGAAAGAATCTGCTTGAGATTCATGGCGGCTAGAAGAGGCTCTCGCCGACGTACAGCACGTCGTTGGCCTCGACGCGCGAATTCGGGTCGGGGTTGAGGGTTTCCACCCGCCGGTCGCTGCCCCGACGGTAGATACGCAGTCCTCGCTCGGTGCCCCGCACCGTTGGACCGCCACCCTGAACCAGCGCCTGACGGACCGTCATTCCGCTTTCGACCCGATAGGAGCCGGGTCGCTGCACTTCGCCGTAGATATAGTACATCGGGGCGCGAGGAATGTAGATAACGTCGCCGCCCGCCACCACGACATCGTCGCTTGCCTCGTTCTTGTCCAGGAACAGGGCCGGGACGTCGATTTCCTTTCGAAACGGCTTGCCCGCGCGCGTTCCGGTAAGTATGGCCACGTCTGCGCCCGTTGCCGAAATTCCGCCCGCGATGGCGATGATCTCCGAGACCCGGATGTTGAACGTCTCCAGCGGGAAGCGCCCGGCGTGGTTCACTTGGCCGAGGACGGAAACCTGGTTACTGCGGATCTGCAGCGGAAATATGCTGACCTGCGGCTGCTTGATGAAACTACCGCTCTGTAACGCCTTGGCAATCGTCTGCTCCGCACCCGCGATCGTCATGCCGCCGACTTTCACCGCGCCGATCAGCGGATAGCTGATCGTGCCCTCTTCGCTGACCCTCGCTTCGAGCGTCAGATCCGGATTCTGGAACACGGTGATACGGATGTTGTCGCCCGCGCCGAGCCGGTACTCCCGCGCCCCCCCCTGAGCGGACGCCGTCGCCGAATACAGTGCTGCCAGCAGCAGCAGGGCTACGCCGAACAGTCGGACCGGGTTCATGGCGCTCTCCATGGTAAGAATTGCTGCAATGCTCCGCGACAACACAGTTACTTGTTGAACAATCCTCGGACGCCCCGCTCCACGTCCCCTACGGTGGAGTCGGCATCCTTGTCCGCCTGGGCCTCGCCCCTTCCGTTAGCCGGCGAGGGATCCCCTCCCGTCGCGTCCACTTCGCTCTCCGGCGCGCCCCCGTCCTTGGCGAACTCACCGACATATTGGATCGACGCGTTCTTCCTGAGCCGCTTCATTTCCTTCGCGACCGCCTCACTCGCCCGCCGATTCGACAGGAACAGGCGGATGCGAGGCGCGGCCTTCGCTTCGTCGAACGGCGCCAGCTTCGATCCCGCTACGCGCACGATTTCGAGCCGACCTCCATGAACAGGGATGACGCGAATCTCCCCGTCCTTCATCGACTGCAGCGCGGGCAGCATCTCCAGCGGGACCTGCTCGGCCGCCCTCGTGCCGCGATTCTCGGCAAACACGACCTTCCGAGACTTGAGCCAGCCGACAATTTGCGCCATCGACGTCGCCCCTGCCACCTCCTCGCGCAAAGCGGGTGCGACGCCCTCGCCCGGCGATATCGTTATTTGCTCGATCTGGTAGATGTGTCGCCGCGCGAAAAGGTCAGGGTGCTCGGCGTAGTACTGCCTAATTTCCGCCGGCGTCGGCTTTGGCTCGGACGCCGCGAGTCGGGCGAGATACGCACGCGCGAGAATTTCTCTACGCGCGAACTCCAGTGCCTGAAGGACTTCGGGCGAACGATCGAGCTTGGCGTCGACGGCCTGCTGTTTCGCCAATTCCTGGCCTATCAGCCGGTTCAGAATTTCGCGCTTGGCGCGCGCCGCGCGTTCATGCGTGATGCCCGGCTCCCTGGCAAGCACGTAGTTGATCTGGTGTATGGTGATTTCGTCGGAGTTGACCCTGGCGGCCACCTGGCTGGCCGTCTTGCGCTCTCCGAATTTCGAGCAGCCGCCAACCACTGCCATCGCGAGCAGAAAACCGAGAAGCACGCGCCGATCGAGTCTCATGAAGAAGGGTTCAGCGCACACTGGCGAGGGCCCCGTCGGCACGTCGTTCAGGAGCCACGATGGGTGCGGATTACACATGATTGGCAGCTAGTTTAACTCACGCCCATAGAGGCGCCAACGATATATTTGTCAGAGAGTTATCTGCATTTCTTGGGACTTGCCTCATGGTCCTCCGCGCACGGGCCCCGAGTCATTTCGGCCGCCGCCCCCGGGCGGCCGAACGGCCTCGCCAACGGCTCGCCGACGAAGATGCCCTGTCCGGGCATTAGAACGCTCTTCCAGTACGCCTCGATCAGCGTTTCGCCATTCAGGTAGTGGCGCGCGACCACTGCCGGGTCGGGAAATTTCTGCGGCATGTTGCACGGTTCCACGACAGTGCCGTAACTGCCCGTGGCGCCGGCTTCCAGCCATCGCAGCGCGCTCATCTGGATGCTGTCGGTGAGCATGCCGCCGAGCGAGGTAAGGTGATCGGCGATGGCGCCGGGGACGAAACGGAGGGTCTGCAGGCCCCCTACGCGCGCGCGACCGATGAAGTACAGAAAGACGTCGCCCGCATCTTTGAGTTCCTCCTGGTCCAACTCGCGCACGCGCATCCTTCCCGCCAGGATCCGCTCGACCCGCGGGTATGAGCTGCTGCGCACGTCGCGTCGGCTATCGGATGTCGACAGCAGGTATGCCGTTCCCGCCGGACGCGATTGATCCGATTTCACCCCCCGGTCTATCAGCGCCTTCGCCTGCGCAAAGGACGTGGCGGCGATTGCGATGGTTGGACGAACGCCCAGCTGCGCGAATGGGAACCTCGATCCCGAATCGAAGTAAGGGCTCGCCCGGGTCGGCTCGCAGCCGTTCGCGCAATAGGCCCGGTTGAATCCGAACGCGAAGGCAGAAGTGATCGACATGCATTCGACGCGGTACGGCGCTGCCCAGGTGAGAGCGTAGGCTTGCACGTCCGGGCTTGCTTCGGCGTCGACCTGCGCCTTAATCGTCTGGAACTCCGCGCGTGTCATCGTCGCGCTGCCGGGAGGGAATCGGACCTTGACGACGTTCCAGAACGGTATTCGGCGCTGGCCCGCGTAGTAGTTCCCGATTACCACGCTCAGCGGGTCATTCGCGTTCACGACCACGGCAAGCTGCGTTCGATCGATCGCCGACGCAGCCGACGGCACGAGCATCGCGATGTACGCGATGATGCGGACAATGTGGCGGCGAAGCGTCATTGATGGACGCCGATCGTGACCAAGGGCACGTCCCACAAAAAGAAAACCCCGCCACTAGGGCGGGGCTGGTCTCGTATTGCGGTACCCGGCTACGCCGCGGGGTCGAGCGACTTGTTCCGCCGCCTGGCTACGAACGCCATCAGGCCAAGACCGACCAGCAACATGGCAGGGGTCCCGGGTTCCGGCACCGGAGTGGTCGGCGTGAAGACCACAAGATCCTGGGAATTCTTCGCGACGTCGCTCGGCAGGCCCTGATACAGGTAGGTGACGCCAAACTGGCCCGTATCCTGGATCGTGCCCAGGCTGTCCAACCAGCTCTGCGCAGTTGCCCCCCCCGTAATGCCCGACGAAGTATTGAAGGTCGCGCTGTTGAGGCTGTAGTTGCCCGAGGCGTCGGCGGTGCCGTACATGATAGCCCAGGTCGCGAGCTGGAACGCAGCCGATTCGTCCCGCGTATCGACCAGAGAATAGCGCTCATTCGCGAGCATCGTCAGGTCGCTCACTCGAGTGGCGCCGAAGACCGATGTGAGTTCGGTCGTGCCGCCGAGAGCGTAGGTCGTGGTGCCGCCGCTCAGCCAGGTACTAATGTCGACGCACCATGCGTTAAAAGAGCCCGATGCTGAGGTAAAGCTGTAAGTGTTGGGCGCGGTGGTAAAGCTGTCCCCGCCCACGCCGACGGCCGCCCAGTCCGAGCCATTCGGGTTCGGGGAAATGCTGCCCGATCCGTAGCCGACGCCGCCGCTGCCGAAATTGGCAGATCCCTGATAGGTTGCGTCAACCGTCTGCGCAAGTACGGATTGACTCAACGCCGCGAGCCCGACAAAAACTGCGGCCGATATGCCTGCCTTCATATTCACGGTAATCACGGTCGGCCCCCTGATGAATGCCCCAATTGAATGAACCTGCAACCGAGAGTAGTGCTTGCCGGGGGGGCGTTCAATAGCCCGTTCGGCCTAGTAGCCCTAGGCCTGAATTCGCGGAATCAGAGGGTTGCGCCGTTTGGCGACGATGCAGCTTGCCGGTGCTGGCGTCGTCGCGGGTACTAGAAGGTCAGCGTCGCGTCAATGTGGGCGGAAGTATCATTGAATTCGAACATTGCGTCATTCGACGCACGGTGGTCGCGTTGCACGCTGGCGCTCAGCGTGACGCTACGCGTTGGGACCCAGTCCACCGCCAACTGAACACTGTCGAGGGTGTCGCGACGCGCGGGTCCCGGCAGGACAACCACGGCTCCGCGGTAGTCGCTCGTGACGCGGCTGATATTCGCGCGCACCGCGGTTCGCGCGCTGACGTGCCAGACAGGCGCCAGCGCGACCGTTTCGGAAACGGCGTAACTCGAAAAGTTGTCGACGTAGACCCCGAGGTCTCGTGCCACTGACAGGTTGAGCGACAGTTTGCCCGTCGGCAGCCACTGAATCCTAAGCGAACCGCCGGTGCCTGAAAAATCGCGTTGAGCGAAATGGTTCGTGCGATACTCGATCCGTGTCAAGCGGCCGGTCAGATTGGATTTACCGCCAAGCATCCATTGGACTCGCAGCTCGCTTTCCTCGCGACGGTAGCCGTCGTCGAGGAGATTAGCGGGATCGAGCGGCTGATCGATGTAATCTGCACGGCTCGACCGCGCGGCAACGGTGGCGGAGTTTCCCGATTCGGCCACATACCTCAGACCGACATCCCCGCCAGTCGCATGATAGCTTGCCTGCTGGACAAAGATTGCGGAGTTCTTCGACTCATCGCGAGACACGCCGCCAAGCAGGTGCCAACCGCCGAAGAGCAGACCGTCGATCGAGAAGCGCTGGTTCTGCGTCCTAACAATGTTGCGAATCGGGGTCCGGTAATCGCCGTAGTTGACGAGCGCTTCGTTGCGGTTTGCACTCAGCGTGCCGCTTACTCTCGGAGTGGCGTGCCAATCCCAAGCGCCGTCGTACTGGAGCAGGTTCGAATTCAGAAAGGAGAAAGTATCGTAACGGTACCCGGACGCCGTTGCGTCGAGGCGAAAGCGCTGCTGCGCGTAGGGCTTGTCGAGGTGCAACCCGACTCGAGCCGACACGTATCGGTCTGACTTGGTCGAAGTTCCGAGCAGCGCCTGAGGGTCGGCCGCGTCGGGCAGCCGAAACACGTTGTCGTCCCACGCAAACGATGCGCCGGCACTGATCCATAGCGGGCCCTGCGGCGCCGTGCTAACAATCTGGCTCTGCGCACGCACCGTCTGCGGGAAACTTACGCCGGCCAGCAGCAAACACGCGGCCGCGAGCGCCAGCAAGTCCTGATTCGCACGACTAGAGCGCCGGAAAGGTCGACCGTGGACTCGCAGTGGATTTCTTGCCGTCATAATCGCCAATGATGACTCTTTTTAAATTAACAGGTTATAGCGTATACCGCAAGTAGGTTCGCGAAATCCTGCGGCGCGATGTCAATGCCGACCCAGGCGTTGCGCAGAGGAAGCGGCGCGGGCTCATGCACGCCGCGGAAACCGACTGCGCGCTCCTGACCGAGCTAGAAGCAGGCGCCAATCGCCGGCACCGCGACGTTGACGATGGTCGGCGACATGATCGAGGCCATCACGCCGATCATCGCCGCCAGCCGAACGAGCCATTTGCGGCGCGTCCTATGGTCGTCGGTCCACGGCGACACTCCCGGCTCTGCGCTGGTTCGCAACTTACTGTTTCTGCGCGATTTCGTCATCGGCACGCAACGTGCATGGGGTCTACGCCGTTCAACCATTCACCAAGGAATCCCCATGCTCCAAAAAGAAGGCCTGTTCCGCCGCCGCGAAGAGCCACCATTCTCTGGCCGCACGCCTGCCGCCCCAACGCCGCCGGCGCCGGAGCGCGTCGCGGTGCCGCCGCCCGCGCCTGCGGCTGCGCCTCACCCCGAGGCCGGCAAGGCGGCGGGCAAGGGCGAAGCGAAGCTGATCGTCGGCCCCGACATCAAGATGAAAGGCGTCGAGATCACCGACTGCGACACGCTCGCGGTCGAGGGCAGGATCGAGGCCACGCTCGACGCGCGCGTGCTGCAGATCGCGCCGCAGGGCATCTTCAGCGGCACCGTGGCGGTGGACAACGCCGAGATCCACGGCCGGCTGGAAGGCGAGCTCACGGTGCGCAAGCAGCTCGTGATCCACGCCACCGGCAAGGTGTCGGGCAAGATCCGCTACGCCAAGATCAAGGTCGAGGAAGG